>ERZ772932.354-NODE-354-length-26013-cov-10.375722_pt1 | contig 26013 bp, 18 predicted proteins | sample MGYA00511684_ERZ772932 | MGnify/ENA primary metagenome ERZ772932 (study PRJEB29015, sample SAMEA2738078) | human oral metagenome | biome: human oral; feature: human-associated habitat; material: saliva | place: China | collected 2210 ...
GCCCCCTCACATACGGGACTTCCTGGACGTCATCGCGCGAACTGACCGGTAACGATCGTTAACAGCTCATTCGATGCACAACGGATCAGGGCGGCCGTCGTCGTCCTCAACACTTCGACCGAATCTTCAGAATCGACGCGGCTCCGGGTCTTTTCTGAAGATTCGGTCGAAGTGTTCAGAAGCGATGCCATGCAGCGCCCGGCTCACTCGGAGGCCAGGGCGCCGGCGATCCTGTACAGAGCGACGGCCAGGAGGAATGCGAAAGCAGTCATGAGGCTGGGGCCCCAGAAACCGGAAAGTCGGGTGAGAAGGTCTCCGCCGACGGCACCGGCGATCGTGGCGCCGAAGTACATCGCCGTGTTTGACAGTGAGGAGACGGTTCCTCGGGCTTGGCCGGCGTGGGCCTGAAGCTGCCCCATGAGGACGGGCAGAAGGAAACCGGCTACGACCAGGGCCGCGGCGAAGGCGACGACGGCGCCCCACATGGTGTGCGCAATGAGCGGCATCGCAGCGGCCAGGAGGTAGAACGCGCCCTGGGCGAGGATGCCGCCCCACAGCGACCGTCGCTCACCGGTCCTTGCAACGAGCCGCGGACCGAGGATCGATCCCAGCGCCGTCCCCAGACCGATCATCATCATGGCCTTCCCGATGGCGGTCTGCGAGGCACCGAAGTCCTTGGCCAGCCAGGAGCCGATGAATGAGAACGACGCATAGTTGCCGGTCTGGAACACGAGGTAGGCCAGGAGCGACCACCTCAGCACCCGCGAGCCGAGGACCCTCCGGTAGGAGCCGACGACGTCAGCAGGCTCCCCCACCGGCCGCACATGGGGGAACGAAAGGAAGAGGAGTCCCCACAGGATGACGCTGACCGCCGCGACCACGAGGAACGGCAGCTGCCATCCTCTGATCGACAGGTAGGAGCCGAGCGGCACGCCGGCAACCTGCGCAACCGCTAGTCCCGCAGTCGCATAGCCCATGACCTTGATGACGGACGGTCGGGGCACCGTCACCGGGATGGAGGCCCAGATCTGGGAGCTGACGAATGCGGCACTCACGCCGGCCAGGAAGCGGGCGGCGACCATACTCCAGAAGCTCCAGGCCAGTCCGCAGGCACAGGTGAAGACGGCGAAGGCCGCCAGTCCGGAGAGGATGACTCGACGTCGGTCGTGACGGTCCGAGACGGGGCCGGCCACGAGGGCGAACAGCGCATACCCCAGGGCATAGGCGGAGACCAGCCAGCCGGCCCGGGACAGCGGGACGTCGAGCTCGCGCTGGAGCAGGGGCAGCAGGGGCGCGACGAGGAAGGTGTCGGTCCCGATGACGAACATGGTGAAGAAGGACAGCCAACCCATGGTCGAGACGCGGACACCTTTCGTCGACGTCCTCTCGTCATCGACAGACACGCGCGATGAGCCACTAGTTTCTTCAGTCATCTCAAACCTCCTTAGTTCGATGTTTGACGTACTAAGAATTGTACGAGACGCTATCCTTTGTCAACCTCATCCGCACGACGCCGAGGCGAGGACTGAGATAGAGAGGCGGGGACGAACCGTGAAGGACAGGGAGCTCTTCCACCCCGAGGCGGCCGACATCTCCTTGGACGCGATCCTGGGCGCCCTGTCCGACCCCATCCGCCGCGACGTCCTGCGCCGGATTGCCAGCGAAGGCGCCCTGTACTGCGGTGACCTGAGCTACGACGTCGTCAAGTCCACGATGTCGCACCACTTCCGGGTGCTGCGCGAGTCTGGGCTCATGCACACCGAGCGAGAGGGCAAGCACCGGCGCATCACCCGGCGCGACGACGTCATCGAGCAACGCTTTCCGGGACTGCTGGCCGCCGTCGGCCTGCCCGCGGGCAAGGGACAGTGGCCGGACTGACGACCGCCCGGGCGCGCACTCTCACGGCGCCAGGACAAGCCTCCGTCGTCGTCCTCAACACTTCGACCGAATCTTCAGAAACGACGCGGCTCCGGGTCTTTTCTGAAGATTCGGTCGAAGTGTTAGTGGGGCACGGGTCGAAGTCAGAGTCAGACGTGAGTGGCGGGCGCGGCCGCCTCACTGCGAGGTCACCTCGACCTGCTGGCGGGTGTTCCACCCCATCTTGGCGCTGGTGACCATCCCCCAGACCCGCAGGGGACGCAGGATCAGCGCGGACCACAGCGTGGCCACCGGGGACAGGAGGAGGCTGGCGTACCTCTGGGGGCCGGTGGTGTCCGAGCGCCACACGGAGATGTACCGCGAGCCCTGCGCCAGCCCGATCGCCAGAGGCACCAGCACCACCGTCGGCGGCACACCGCCGCCCAGGACGAGCGGACGCCACAGCAGCAGGTAGACGAAGACCGAGATCACCAGCCAGATCTGCATCCACCCGGTGGCCTGGCGCCACCAGCCCCACGAGAGGAGCGGCAGGAAGCGGATGCGCCAGAGCCCGCGGATGAAGGAGCCGCGGAACCAGCGCTCCTGCTGGCGGTAGTGGTGGCTCCAGCGGTCAGGCATCCAGGCGAAGGCGAAGGCCGAGGGCTGCTGGACGGTCCTGCCGTGCAGCAGGGCGAAGAGGGTCAGCAAGGAGTCGTCGGAGAACTCCACGTGCCGCCCCAGGTAGCTCTCGTTCAGGTAGGTGTCGATGTTCTCGGCCAGGATGGAGCACCGGTAGGCGGCCAGGCCGCCGGAGTTGACCATCACCGAGCCGAGCTGCGACATGAAGGAGCGGTCGATGAGCTGCTGGCCGACGAAGATCACGTCGGTGACCCGGGCGAGCAGGTTCTCCCGGTTGTTGATCGCCAGGATGACACCGGCGACCGACATGACCCGGGGGTCGCTGAAGGGCTGGACGATCTCATGGAGGGCCTCGGCGTCGAGCATGGAGTCGGAGTCGACGGTCACGAACAGGTCGGCGTCACGGATCTTCATGAAACCGTGCACCTGCGCGTGGCGCTTGCCCTCATTGGGGGTGCGCTGCCAGCTGGCGTAAATCCCGGCCAGCGCCGCCTGCCGGATGAACCAGTCCCGCTCTGCCACATAGGCGCCCTGGGTGGAGCCGTCGTCGACGACGTGGATCTCGGCCGGCGGCGAGCTCTGGTGCAGCAGGGCGGAGAGCATCCGCACCACGACGTCAGGATCCTCGTTGTAGAGCGGCACGAGCACGGCGACCCGATGCGCCTCGCCGCGGCCGATGACGCGCCCCTCGAAACCGGCCACCACGAGCTGCACGGCCACGATCACGAAGAGGACATCGAAGGTCCACACGATCCACGCGTCCAGGACATGGTGCCGGCTGACCAGCACCCGCCAGCAGAGCCACCCCACCACACCGAGGGCCACGACGACGGCGGGCAGGGGCCCACCGGCCCGCATGAGTGCCCGGGGCAGCCCGGTGGCGTCGGCCGACCGCTGAGCCTCATCCGGCGTCGTCACCGGGCTGCGCACAGTGACCACCCCACCGCGCCCTGCGCCCCGCTTCTCTCCGTATCCCTCTCTGTGGACCGCCCGGACCACCCGGAGCCGCGTCCCGCGCTTGAACAGCAGCTTGACCGCGAAGCAGGCCAGCAGGATGACCAGGCAGACCAGCAGCACGAGCGGACCGAAGGACCAGGTCATAGCGTCAGTCTTTCCGTGTCGGGGTGCCGGTTCCGCTCCAGGAGGCGACGGCGCCTCAGGCCAGGGCGAGCGACTGGCTGCGCATGACCTCCGGAACCGTTTTGACGGGCAGGCCGGAGTCCGCCACTCGCCTCATGAAGCGCTCGAAGCTGTCCGCCCTGATCGACTCGGGGGCGCCGTCCGTCTGCTCGTCGATGCGGTGGAAGACCATGTGGGTCCAGCATCGGTACTCCCGGCAGCGGGCCAGCGCCTTCTCGACCTGGGACTCGGTGGTGTAGGAGCCGCAGTAGAAGACGCGCAGCCGGAACGGGTCCCCCGGCGCGAGGGTCTCCGGGGCGTTCTCGATGGTGCGCATCGAGGTGAAGTAGTCCTGGGAGGTGCGCAGCACGAGGTCGTTGTACCGCCCCATGGGCAGGGCGAAGTGGGCGGCGCCCTCGGGATAGCCGTGCTCGAGGAGGAAGGATCTGATGGTCTCCAGCTCCTGGCGCACCCCCGCCTCGTCCAGCGTGGTGAGATCGGTGGAGGCGTGGGCGGCGATGTCCCAGCCGTGACGCTCGCGCATCTCGGCGAGCTGGGCGGTGCTCATGCGGCCGGGCAGTCCGACCTTGTCGGCGATGACGTAAGAGGTCGCCGCACCGATGCCGCAGTCCTGCATGATCGCCCGGGCCGTCTTGTAGTCACTGTCGTAGCCGTCGTCGAAGGAGATGGAGACGATGCCGCTGGCGGCCGAGGGCAGGGTGGCCAGGTAGCCGAGCCACAGGCGGCTCGGAGCCGAGCCGGAGGCGGGGACGACCTTCAGGCGCACTCGCGTCACCCGGTCCAGCCGGGGGTGGCCGACGACGGAGCGCTCGGCGGCGCGGTTGACGGTCACTCGGCACCAGGTACCGGTGCGCAGCGTGCGCATGTCGGGAGCCACGTCCAGGCGCAGGCAGTCCTCGCTCTCCCCGCCGAGCTCGAGCTGGATGCTCTCGATCTGACGATAGTCCTCGGCGCACAGCCACAGGTCCCACTGGCAGTCGGTCATATCGATGCCCGGCAGGGCCAGGTCGGCGCTGGTGGGGCGGCCGGAGTCGCCGGTGGTGGTGATCTCCAGCGACTGGTTGCCATGGGAGTGGGTGGAGGTGTCGGGGCGGATGGAGCCGTCCCGGGAGGAGAGGGTCCAGGCGCGCGGGTCCTGCATATCCGATAGCACCTGCGCGGGCGCCGCGGGAGGGCCGGCGGCCGGGGCCGGGGAGGCGTGAGCCGCCGTCTGCAGCTCAGGTAGAAGAGTGCTCGAGGCGGCCAGGGCGAGACCGCCCATCAGAAAGCTGCGACGCCTCATCCGTTCATGCTGCGGCAAGGTTCTTCTCCAGTTAACAGTCCACTCGGTTGGTTTCCTGTCCAGGATACGCACGAGATCGCTGTCACCGCAGACAAAAGTCGAGGACACCCGCCCGCGACGACCTGCCACATCGTGCTACCAGCCCACCACATCCCCGCAATTCCGCACACCTGCGCCACCCGACACCAACCTCACGTGAGGGAGATCACTTCTGCACCGTCTTCGCTCACATCAGCCACGACAAAAGGTCTGCCCCGCCAGTTTCCTGGCGGGGCAGACCTTTGAAGTGGTGGAGCTAGGGGGATTCGAACCCCCGACCTTCTCATTGCGAACGAGACGCGCTACCAACTGCGCCATAGCCCCAAGTGCGGACCGATCCTAGCATCGCCGCCGGGACTCCTGGCAAGTTCGGTGGCGGTGAGCCCGCCCACCGCACCAGAGCCTCCCGACGACGTGCCGCGGGAGCCCCTGCGCTACTCGCCGGCTGCGCGGCGCCCCTCGAGGATGGCATCGAGGTCGATGGGATGGAAGAGCTCCTCCTCGTCCTCCACGGGAGCCGGGATGTAGGCGCGGGCCGACTGCGGGCGCGCGGGCACCGGTGCGGAGGTGCCCGGGTCGACCACCGGGTCGGCGTAGGAGCGCCGGGGTGCGCGGGCCGCCAGCGTGTAGGTCGGGGCGGGCACGTGGACCGGGCGCCAGCCCTGGGGCGGGGTCGACGTCGTCGCCTCCTCCTTGACGACTGCCTCCGCCGCAGCCGGGGCAGCGGCGGGGGCCTGTGGGCGGACAGCCGGGCGTGCCGGCTCGGAGGTAGTCCGGGGGGCGGGCTGGGCGGAGGCCGTGGCAGTGCGCCGGGCCGACTCGGCGGCGACCTGCGGGGATGGGGCCGCAGCGGCGCGCTCCTGAGCCTCCTGCTCAATGGCGCTCGCCTCGGCGAAGAGCTTGCCCCAACCGGGCAGGCCGCGGGAGGCCGAGGCAGGCAGGGAGGCGACGAAGTCCTTGGTGCGCGGTGAGCTCTCCTCGTCGCCGTCGCGGGAGACCGCCTCGCGCACGCCCATGTCCCGGGTGACCCGGCCGGCGTGGCGGGAGGGCACGTAGACCGAGGCGCGGCGGGCCGCCTCGCGCTCGGCGGCCACTGCTGCGGCGGTCTCGTCATCGAGGTCGGCGTCGAGCTCGGCCAGGCGCTCCTCCTCGGAGTCGACGGTCCGAGAGGGGCGCGGGTCAGCGGTGCCGGTTGCCTCGGCGGGGCTACCGGCGACGGTCTCAGCGGACACCGCGGACTCGGCGGACGCAGAACGCACGGCCGTCCGCTGGGCGCCCTCGCGGGCGAGGCGCTCGATGAAGGAGTCCTGCGCGCCGGAGTCGCCGGCGGCCTCGGCAGACTCGGCCGACACCGCGGACACGGCCGGCGAGGCCGCACTGGCGCTGACAGCACTGACCACACCACTGGAGGCGCTGCGCGCGCCGTCGACGACGGAGCGGGGCGCGGCCACGACCGAGGCCGAGGAGCGCCGGCCGGTCAGGGTCACCAGGGTCTGCTCGAGCTCGGCGATGCGGCGACGCTCACGGCGGTCCGCCGCGGCCGAGGCCAGGGCGGCGCGGCGCCCGGCCACCATCGAGGCTCCCAGCAGGGCGGAGGGTAGCAGGGCGGGCCACCACGGCAGCGCGGTCACCAGGCCCAGCACCCAGGCGCCGAGCGAGACTCCAAGCAGGACGCTGGCGACGATCCCGCGGTGCGAGGCGGCGACCCGACGACGCTCACGCCCCTGGGCGTGAACCTGGCGGGCACGGTCGAGCTCACGCTCGGTGCGCAGTGCGCGCACATTCCTCACGGCGGGCCTGTTCATCACCCTCACCTCCGGTCGACGTCGAAAGATCTCCGCATGCCCACTGTTCGCGCAGGTGTCGTCGCGTTCGACGGCGGCCGCACCCGTGGCCAGGACCCGCAGCTCAGCCGAGTAGCGGTCCTGGACGTTGGAGCGGCGAGCCATCTCGCGGCGCCCCACTAAAAGCGGAAGGAGGTACACGGAGAGAACCGTGATGAGGGCGATGACTGCCCAGATCTCGATTCCCACACCGCAACCGTAAGTGCGCCCACCCTCGTCCCCTCGCAGGAACACTCCGACTTTCCTTCGAAATACCTGGGATTCACGATGTCACACCGTCAGCATGACACCTCTGTCACCACATGAGTCACACCCGCTTCTTCCGCCTCCCTGACCACGCCGTGACCGACCGGCAGACAGCCTGCGTGAACGCGCCCTCAGCACCCCCGTCGCTCCCCCGCGAGCGCCCCACGCCGCCCGGCGTGATCGCCGTGAAAAACGGTCACCCGCGCGCGAGTCGCTGCTCGAATCCGGCGCCTTCGGGCCCGTGGACCTCCTCGGCGAGGGCCGCGAAGGAGACATGGTCGGCCCAGGCGCCGTTGATGTGCATGTAGCCGCGGCGCAGTCCCTCCTCGCGCAGCCCGAGACCGCGGCACAAGGCCAGGCTGCGCTCGTTGTCGGGGCGCACGTTGATCTCCACGCGGTGCAGCCCCACCGGCCCCAGCAGGTGGTCCAGGACGAGGGCCACAGCCAGGCGCATGATCCCGCGTCCCTGCCAGGGCGAGCCGATCCAGTAGCCGACCTGGGCGCTGCGCGTGGCCCCCCAGATGATCGGGTCGACGGCGATCTGCCCGGCGAAGGCGCCGTCGACCTCGACGACGAAGGGCATTGCCTCGGCGAGCCTGGCCCGGCGCGTCTGGCGGCGCAGAAAGGCGGCGAAGGTGCTCAGCGTCTCCCCGCCGCCGGCGGGCAGAGTGGCCTCCCAGGGGGCGAGCCGGTCGTTGTCCGCCAGTCGCAGCGCCTTCCAGGGCTTCTCATCCTCGGCCCGCAGCTCACGCACGACAACCCGGGGACGACTGGGCGACTGCGCGGCGCCGGACGCCAGCCCCTCCTGGGCGACTTCGGGCTCAAGGCGCACCGGCCAGTTGAAGCGCGCCGGCGTCCCGGCCCCGAGCAGCAGGCCGGCGACGGCCCGCCGCAGCTCCCCGCCGAGGGAGTCGGCTGGCGTCGTCGAGGCCGAGTCGGACATCAGGCGTCCAGCAGGAGGCAGTGGAGGGTGTCGCCGGCCACCACGGTGCTCGTGTCCTCGGGCACGACGGCGATGGCGTTGGCCTCGGACAGGCCGTGCAGCCGGACCGTGCCCGGCGGCGTCGTCGGCTCGGCGCGGTAGCCGCGGGAGGGCGAGCCGCTGACGTGCACGGGGACGAACTCGCGCTTGCCACTCGGGGAGTGCCAGCCCTCGGAGAGGGTGGCCGGCAGGCTGGAGCGGTGCAGGGAGGTGCGTCCGGCGATCTGGCGCAGGACCGGGCGCACGAAGGTCTCGAAGGCGATCTGGGCGCTGACCGGATCGCCGGGCAGGCAGAAGATCGGGGTCCCCTCAACCGTCCCGACGCCGAGCTGACGGCCCGGGGACATGGCGACGGCGTCGAAGCGCACCGAACCCAGGGGGGCCAGGACGTCCTTGACGGTGTCCCCCTGACCGACGCTCAGCCCCCCGGTGGTGATGAGGACGTCGGCGCGAACGAGCTGGTCCTCAATGGTGTCGGCCAGGGCGCGCAGCTCGTCGGGGACGGCGGCCACCCGGAAGGCCTGGCCACCGGCGTCGGTAACCGCGCAGGCCAGGGCGTGGCCGTTGGCGTCGAAGACGTCCCCGGCCTCGCGGGACTGGCCGGGCTCGACGAGCTCGTCACCGATGGAGACCACGACGACGCGCGGGGCGGGGCGCACGCGCACCCGGTGCATCCCGAGACCCGCCAGGAGGGCCACATGACGGGCGCTGATGCGCGAGCCTCGCTTGAGGACAGTCGTTCCGGACTTCACGTCCTCGGCGCGGCGACGGACGTTGTCGCCGGCCGCGACGGCGTGGTGGATGGTGACCCGGGACTCGCCGCGGTCGGTGTCGGCCCAGGGGATAACGGCGTCGGCACCCAGCGGCATGGGGGCGCCGGAGTCGATGAGGACGGCGGCTCCGGAGACGAGGTGGCAGGGGCGCATGTCACCGGCGCGTACCGCATCGACGACGTCGAGCACGAGCGGGTTGTGGCGATCGGCCTCGGCGACGTCCTTGGCGATGACCGCATAGCCGTCCTGTCCGGCCAGGTCCACGGCCGGCAGGTCGATTCCGGAGACGACGTCCTGGGCCAGGACGCATCCGACGGCGTCGGGCAGGACCACGTCGAGGGGCGCTGCCGCCTGGGCGATCTCCAGGCAGGCGGCCAGGTGCTCGGCCACTGTTCTCATGACACTCAGGTTACCGTCAGGTTGACGACACGCGCCGTGCCCCGCCGGGACGAACGATTCAGGCGCAAGGTGTCATCACCTGCGAGGATGGGGCCATGACGACCGGCGCGCTGGACCTTCCCGACACGAGCCGACTCGAGGACGACGACGCCAAGGACGAGCTGCGCAAGGTGCTGCGGGCGCACCGCCGCGCCCATCACCACCACCCGGCCCAGGGACACACGGCGGCCTGCGAGGCACTGACCGAGCACGCCCTGGAGGCGGTGGCCGGCGCTCAGAAGGTGGCGGCCTTCGTATCGGTGGGGGCCGAACCCTGCACCCGGCTGCTGCTGGAGCGGCTTCACGAGAGCGGCGTCCAGGTCCTGCTACCGGTGCTCGGCCCTCGCCTGGCGCGCTGCTGGGGACTGTTCCAGGGCAGTGCGGACCTGGCGGAGCGGGCCCCGAGGCGCCCCCCGGAGCCCAGCGGCCCCAGCATGCCGGCCGACGCGGTCGGCCAGGTCGACGCCCTCATCATTCCGGCACTGGCCGTGGACAGCGCCGGGCGCCGCCTGGGACAGGGCGGCGGCTGGTACGACCGGATGCTGCCGCTGCGCTCCCCGGAGGCCCATACCTTCGCCATCCTCCACCCCGAGGAGCTGGTGCCCGGACCGCTGCCGATGGAGGAGCACGACGAGCCCGTGGACGCCGTCATCACGGCCCAGGAGTGGTTCCTGCTGGCTGCCGGCTCGCCGGCGCACGCCATGTCACCGGAGTCCTGAGCCCACCGACGCCGCGGACCTCCGGGGGCCACAGGCTCGCGGGAGCGCCCCCTGTCCACAGCGCCGAGGAGCGGGCATGCCAGGCCGCCGCCGGCCACCGACCCTGGTGGCATGAGAGCTCGCCATGGACTGCCCCGCCGCCCCTCCCTCAGCGCCTCGCGGGAGCCTCACGATCCCCGAGGAGGGTCGCCTCGCTCCTTCGCACCCGACTCCCGTCCGGCCCGTCCAGGCAGGCCGGCCAGGTGGGTCGGGGGCCGCCCCTCGCTCCTGCTGTGGCGACATCGCCACCTCGTGGTGGCCCTCTGCCTGGGAACCGCGGTCCTGGTGGCCCTCAGCGTGCTGCGACCCGGCCCCCAACGCGGGCAGCAGGTTCTTGTCGCCTCGCGCACGATCAGTGCCGGGGCGCTTCTCACCGACCGGGACGTCTCGATCAGCACACTTCCGATCGGAGCTCTCCCCCAGTCCCCGTTGACCTCCACGGAGCAGGCGGTGGGAAGCCGGGCGGCCATCTCCCTGGAGAAGGGCACGGTACTGACGGCCTCGATGACCAGCGGCTCCCTGGCCCAGCAGCTGGGAGACGACGAGCGACTGGTCCAGGTGGCCATCGACGTCGGCGCCGAGCTGGCCCGCCCCGGCGCACGGGTGGACATCATCGGACAGGCCTCCGAAGGATGGATACCGCCGGGGCAGAACGACGCCTCTCAGGGCGGGACGACGCAGAGTCCCGGAGAGCAGTCCGAGTCCCCCACCGCACCGAAAGACCCGGGGAACACCTCGACAACGAGTCCCACTGGAAGCCCCGACGCGCCTTCTTCACCAACCGACCAGGGATCACCAGGATTTCAGGAGTCTTCTCTGAGCATTTCCCAAGGAATACCTGTCGCGCCTTTCGAAACTCGCAGCACAGTTCTCTGTTCTGGAGCCCGAGTAGTGATGATTCAGCAGGTCGGAGAGGGTGGGCAATGGACAGGACACAAGAAAGTAACACTTATCACACTGGCTATTCCTGCAAGTAGCGCTACTCTGGTAGTTGGCGCGGCTACGAATAGCACGCTCGGCATTGCGCTGAGCCCGTAATGCCGCTGCGACGTCTTACGCGAATGATAAGACGCTCTCAATTCCAGCCCCCGATGGCGCACCCCCGGCAGACGTCTGCCCGCGCCGCTAGAAAGGATCGCCATGATTAAGGGATTCAAGGAGTTCATTGCCCAGGGCAACGCCCTCGAGCTCGCCGTCGCCGTTATCATCGGTGCCGCGTTCAAGCCGATCGTCGACGCCATTACCGACGTCATCATGACCATCCTCGGTCAGCTCATCGGCCAGCCGAACTTCGACTCCGTCGGTCAGTTCAAGATCACCGCGAGTGCCACCGAGTACGTCCAGCCCGGCACGATCGTTACTGCACTGGTGAACTTCCTGCTCGTGGCCGCGGCCGTCTACTTCGCCATCGTTCTGCCGATGAACAAGCTCAAGGAGCGCCTGGCCAAGCAGAAGGCCGCCGACGAGGCCAACGAGGTCACCGACGTCGAGCTGCTCACCGAGATCCGCGACCTGCTCGCCACCAAGCGCTGAGGCCCGCAGCGATCTGAGCATCGCCTCATCGCATCACCGGAAGGCCCCGCCGATCCTCCTGATCGGCGGGGCCTTACGCTTGCCAACTGTGGCTCGATATCAGCCCCAGTGAGGGGGCACGTCGCGTCGGAGGCGGGCGTCATTGGAGCCCGCACCGCCGGGGGTGGGGGCGTCGAGGCCCTCTGCGGGGCCGCTGAGGGCGTCGTGCTCGTAGTCCGCCCTCGCCAGGTCCTCCGGGCTCTGACCGCGGGCCACACGTTCCCGGTCCCGAGGTGAGAGGGCCACCACCCGACGACGGCGCCGCGCGCGCCCGCGTCCGGGCGTCACGCCTCTGTCTGCGGCAGGCTCCGCCTCCGCGGCATCACTCACGGCAACACGGTCGTTCACTGCATCATCCAGTACCGCTCAGGCGGCTTCAGCGGGTGCGCCGCACGGCGTTGGCCAGGACCGCGTCGATCCCCGAGCCGCGGCGACGCAGAGCCAGTGCACTTCTCAGCTCCTCGACCTCCCCGGCCTCGGAGCGATTCACGCCGTCGGAGCGAATCCAGGCCATCAGGTCATCGAGCTGGTCGTCGGAGTAGGCCTGCAGCGGCAGCCCCTGGGCGATGCGGGGGCGCTCGGTGCGCTCGTGGGCCTCGGCGGCCTGCGGCTCGGGCGCCTCGGGGACGGCGCGCACTGAGTCGTCGACGCGCTCGGGCACGGCCTCCATGTCCGGGGCAGCCTCGCCCTGACGCTCCACCAGGACGGCCAGGACGAGCTCCTCGACGGCCTTCGCCTCAGCCTCCGGGTCCACGAACACCCCGGCGGAGAAGGCCATGTGGACGCGCCACCCGCGCCGCTCGAGCCGTTCGACGCGGTGCCGGTCGCGCCGGCGCAGACTGGGCTCGCTGATGTAGTCGACGTCATCGGTCAGGACCGCCACGAGCAGCTCATCGGGGTAGTCGGGGTGGCCGATGGCCAGCGGGATGCGCACGCCGCCGTCGGTCCCGTAGCGGGGCACGACCGACAGGCCCTTGCGCCACAGGTGCTCGGCCAGGTCCACCAGGAGCCGGTCGGGCACCTTGCCGGCGGAGTTACCGGACTGGGAGGAGTCCTCGGCTCGGGCCAGGACCTCGCGCAGCAGGCGGGCCCCAGGGGCGCGCAGCCGGTCGCGGTCGATGTCTGCGGCCGCCAAGCAGGAGACCACCTGGGTGCTGCCCCGCGAGGCGCACAGGGCCTCGACGAGCCCCACCATGCCGCTGTGGTCCGAGACGGGCCCGAAGTTGTGGATGGTGCGCCCGTGCGGGGTCTTGGCGTAACCCACCGAGATGATGATGTGGTCGCGCTGCAGAGCACGGGCCTCGGCCAGCTCGACGATGGTGAAGGGCTCGGCCGCCCCGGGGGCGAAGAACTCCTCCAGTGCGGGAGCGCCGGCGGCCGCCCGGGTGATGGCCGAGCGCAGGGCGTCGGCGTGCAGGCGGTTGAGCGCGATGACGGCCAGGGACTCCTCGGGCCGGGTCAGGGCCCGGTCGATGACCATGTCGACGACGCGGGAGACCTCGGCCTCCACTGTCTCGACCGCGGTCTGCCCGGGGGCCGGCATGCCCCGCCCGTCCACGAGCTCCAGGGTCAGGGAGGTGTCCCCCGGCGGGGAGGGCACGGCCTCGACGACCCCCTCGTAGCCGTTGGCCGCCAGGAAGGAGGCGATGCCGGCGTCGAGGCTGTTGCGGGCCGTCGGCAGGGTCCGCGAGGGCAGGAGCGGGCCGAGCTCGGCGGCCAGGCCGGTCGTGGCGCGCCGGGAGTCGCCGACGACGAGCACCTGCTCGGCGCGCACGAAGGCGGGCAGCACCTGCGGGACCGGCATGGGCGTGGAGGCGTCCAGCACAGCCAGGTCCACCACCGCGGTGGGCGAGAAGATCTGGGGCACGAGCGTGGGCGGGACGATCCAGATCGGCCGGGCCAGCAGGGCCATGGGGTGGGCGTCGATGATCTCCCGCAGCGGGACGCCGTCCTCGCGGGCCAGGGCGATGTACAGGGCGCGCGCGTCGGCCTTGTCCTGCTCGACGGCGGCCCGCACCCGCCGGGCGCAGGCCTGGGCCACAGGGCCGGACAGGGAGCGCGTGTGGGCGGCGTCGAGCTCGCGCAGCGAGACGGCCATCTGGGACAGGGCGCGCGCGTCGAGACCACCGAGGTCGGGGTCGGCGGCGAGGGTCTGCGCCAGCAGGGAGGACCACCAGCAGTAGGTGAGCTCGGGCTCGAGCTGGTCTGCCTCGACGCCGCGGGCAGCCATGTCGGCCACGAAGTCGTTCAGCCCCAGGGTCTCGAGCTCGGTGCGGATGCGGTTGACCTCGGGGAGCTTCTGGGCGGTGAGGTCGTCGGCGGCCAGGGAGCGGGCCAGCTCCAGGAGATCCTCCAGGGGCATCTCCATGAGTACCGGGGAGTCCTGGGCACGCCCCAGCAGCGGCTGCACCTCGGCCACGGCGCCGCGGGCCCGGCCGGCGGTGCGCCGCATCTCGTCCAGGCCCTGGGGCAGGCGGGGCCAGCCGCCGTCGGGGTCGTGGCGGCGCCACACCTCGCGGCGGCGCTGGACCTTGACCAGCTCGGCGTGCAGGTCGTCAACAACACGGCCCGGACGCACCAGGTCATTGGCTTGCCGGGTGAAGCGCCGGCGCCGCGAGCCGTCCATGTGGATGCCCCGCTCGTCGCGCCAGCGCTTGGAGGCGGTGGCGATGACCATGTCGGCGGCGGAGCGCTCGAAGACCTCGGGCAGGAAGACGTCCAGGGACTCGCGCACACCGTCGAACATGTCGAGCTGCTCAATCCACTGGCCCAGGTTGCGGGCCCGGCTCAGGCCGGTGGTGCGGGCGACCACCGCCGTGTGCTCCTGGATGGTGGGCAGCAGGTCGTTGGCCAGGGCACGCAGGTGGACGAGAGCGTCGGTGGCCTCGTCCATGTCCTCCACCGGGATCCCGTTCCAGGCGCTGGAGGAGACCTCCGGGGTGAACAGCCCCAGGGTGTGCCCGCGGCGCAGGAGGGTCAGAGCCTGCTCCCGACCGTCCTCATCGAGGCGACCCAGGTGCTCGGCGGCGATGCGGGCCCGGGTGGTCGCCCGGTCGCGACGGCTGGTGAGCTCGGCGAGCTTCTGCAGCGCCTCGTAGGCGGAGACCGACCAGGGCTCGCGGGGCCGGTGCAGGGCGCGAACGTAGCGGTCCAGGCGGGAGCGGACCGAGGTGAGGCGATCGCGTGAGGCAATGATCCCGGCGACGTCGAGCTGGGGCGGCTGGACGCCCAGGCTCTCGCGGATGCCCTCGGAGGCGTGCTGGCGCCAGGCGGCGTCCTCGGTGAGGTCCAGGACCATGGAGCCCAGGCCCTCTTCGCGCAGGGCTGCCGCGACGGCGTGCCCGTCGGCGCTGGTGGCGGGCACGTGCAGGACGGTGCGCCCGGAGGCGGCGGCGTCGGCGAAGACGGCGGCCAGGGTGCCGGCGACGTCGGAGCCGGGGGGCGCGTCGATGAGGAAGCTCGCCCCGGTTCCCACCGCCTCGATGACGTCGAGCTGGGCGGGCTCCAGGTCGCCCACGCCGCGCTCGGCGCCGGGGACCCGGTCTGTGGGGACGGCGGGGGGCAGCTCGACACTGAGGGCCTCGCGAGCGCCCTCGTCCCCGGCGATGGCGGCAACCAGGGCGGAGGTGCGCGAGCGCTCCAGGACGGCGTCGAAGTCCTCCACCAGGGCCTGGCCGGGGTGGACGAAGGCGCCGACGACGAGGCGCTCGTGAATCTCGAAGCCGGGCAGGAACTGCCGGCCCAGGGCACCGATGCGGGCCAGGGCCGCGCGCGGCGTGAAGCCCGCCGAGGACAGGGCGACGCGGGCGATGTCCCCGATATCGGTGGTGCACTGGTAGCGGCGCAGGGCGCGGGTGAGGACCGGGTTGACCTCGATGGTGGGGTCCAGGGTGAGGGTGGCGTCCGCGGTGGCGGTGGTCAGGCGCACGGGGCGCAGCAGGACCGGGGCGTTGACCGTGCGCACGCGCGGGCTGGAGGGGGCCTCCGGGACGGTCAGGCCGGCGGCGGCCAGGGCGTTGCGGGCGGCGTGCTCGGCGGCGATGCGTTCGACGTGCGGGATCTGGGCGGTCAGGTCCGCCTCCGGTGAGGCGCCGTCGGCCAGGTGGACGCTGCCGTCGCCCTCGCCGTCCTCGGGGACCGTCTCGTTCCAGGTGGCCACCCCGATGGCCAGGTAGACCGGGGCGACGCCGAACTGGCGGGCCAGGACGTCGGTGCGCGCCGAGACCTCGCGCAGGGACTGGCGGGCCTCGCCCAGGGCGTTGCGCTCGCGCACGATGCTGGACAGGTTGGTGGCGCGGCCAGCGTAGAGCTGGGCCAGGCCGGAGGGGTGGGCGGCGGTGAGGTCGACGACGCCGTCGAGCAGGGAGATGTCATCCAGGCTGGCCACTCCCCCCAGGTCCACGAGCTGGCTGCGCCAGGTGGACAGAGCCGTGTCAATGCGTTCGCGCCGCTCGACGTCCGCCGCGCTCAGCGGCGGTGCGGGCGCGGGGCGAGCAGGGGCGGGAGGCTCCGGTGCGGGGGCCGGCTCGGGCTGGCGCGGTGCGGCGGCCACAGCCCCCAGATCCGCGGCGAAACGCCGTCGGCTCGCGGTTTGATCCGAGCCGGCCGAGGATCGGGCACCCTTGCGTTCATCCTCCCGCAGGGCAGCATCGCGCCGTTTGCGGCCGAAGGAGAAGAACGAAGGCGTCATACGCTCAAGATATAGGCCGATCGACCCTTGGGCGTGGAGACGCACCGCGGCGTGGCACGCCCCATGGGCCGGTGCTGGCCAGCGCCCGCCAGCACCGGTATCTCCCGGCCGGCATCGACCGACGCGCAGCGCGCCAGCCACCGGCGTGCAGGGACACCGGGTGGAATCGATCGGGTCCGTCGGGCGGCGAGGCCTGCCGAGCGGACCCGGTGGTGTCAGTGCCCTCGATTGGATTCGAACCAACGACACCCGCTTTAGGAGAGCGGTGCTCTATCCCCTGAGCTACGAGGGCCTGGAGGGAAGACTACCAGCGGATCGCCCCACCCATGACCACTCGGGCCGCGGGGTGGCGCCGCGGCGAGCGGAGGCGTGCTCGCCGCGGCAGGTGGGGCCTCAGGCCCGGCCCCACGGGGTGGAGGTGCGCGAGGTGCGCCGCTCCCCCTTGGCGTGGTGTGTCGGCGCGACCAGCACGGGGCAGGAGGCGTGGGACAGGACGGCCTGGCTGGTGGAGCCCAGCAGGAGACCGGAGAAGCCCCCGCGCCCACGCGAGCCGACGACGATGAGGTCCACGGCGGTGGAGAACTCGGCCAGGAGCTCGGCCGGGTTACCGTCCAGGGCGTGGCGGCGCACCGTGACGCCCTCGTGGCCCTCGAGGGCCTCGTTGATGGCGCGGTCGAGTCCGGAGCGGACATCGGCCAGGACCTGCTCGCGGTCGACGGCGGCCGGCAGCCAGGCCAGCGCCCCGGCCCCGGAGGCCATCGGCACTGCGGCGATGGCGGTCAGCTCAGCGCCCCACGCCTCAGCCTCGGTCACGGCCCACTTGAGGGCCCGGCGGGCCGAGGAGGAGCCGTCGACCCCGACGACGATGCGGCGCACCGGCGTGTAGTCGGCTCCCTCGTTGTGCTGGGGCACGACGACGGCCGGGCAGTGGCTGTGCGCGGGAAGGGCCGAGGAGACGGTTCCCAGGAGCCGGTCGGCGAAGCCGCCACCGCCCCGGGTGCCGACGACGGCCAGCGTCGCCTCCTCGGAGAGGTCGACGAGGACCCCGGCCGGGTCCCCGGTCTCCAGGGAGGAGGTGACCGCGACGCCGGACTTCTTGACGCGCTCGACGGCCTCATCGATGACGGCCTGGGCGCCGGACCTGATGGCCGAGTCATCGAGCGCCGCGTAGCCGCCGTCGAGAGAGGCGGTGGTGAAGGAGGGCAGGGAGTAGGCGCACAGGATGTGGACGCGCCAGCCCTGGCACTCAGCGCGCGCCACGGCCCAGTCCACTGCCGCCAGGGACTCCGGTGAACCATCGACTCCAACGAGGACGACATTGTCATCAGTCATGGGATCTGCCCTTTCTCGAGATCACGGTCTACGACCCTGGGAACATTCTGCCCCGAAAAGGGGTGTGGGGACCACCACATGAAGGGCTTGTCCTCGTTTTGCTCCCTTGAGACGCCCCGTTGACCGGCATCGACCGGCCCCACCCTCCTGACACGCCGTGAGGGGTGAGCGCCCGATGGCGCTCACCCCTCACGGTGAAGACTTCAGCGTCTGATATCAGCCGACGCGGACGAAGCTCGGGGAGCCCCAGATCTCGCGGTAGACCACACCGGTGGACTCGTCACCGGCGTCGATGACCTTGCCGTCACCGGCGTAGATGCCGACGTGGCCGGGCCAGGTGACGAGGTCACCGGGCTGGGCCTCAGAGGCGGACACCTGGGTGCCGGCCACGGCCTGCTCGCCGGAGGTGCGGGGCAGGCTGATGCCGACCTGGGCGTACACGTAGGAGGTGAAGCCGGAGCAGTCGAAGGCGCTCGGGCCGGAGGCGCCCCACACGTAGGGGGAACCGACGTACTGCATGGCGATGGCCACGACAGAGGAGTTGGCGGCGCCGGTCGGCGCAGCGGCCGGGGTGGCCTGAGCGGCCTGCGTGTCCGCAGCAGCGGAGTCAGTGCCCTGGTCGGCAGCAGCAGCAGCCGGGGCGGCGGCCTCGGAGGAGGTCTGCTCGGCCTGGGCGGCGGGGGCCTCAGGAGCGGCGGGCGCCTGAGGAGCCGCAGGGGCGGGGGCAACGGCCTCCACCTCAGGTGCAGCCTCGGTGACCCAGTTGACCTGAGACATGGTGACCTGCTGGCGGGCGGCCAGGGCCTCGCGAGCGTTGGCGGCGAAGATGCCGACCCCGGGGGTCACGCCGGAAGCCTCGATGGTGCCGGAGGAGGTGACCTCGGTGTGGCCGGCGGCGTTGGCTCCCGAAGCCATCATGGTCAGGGCGAGGCCGGACGAAGCGGCGACAGCCAGACCGCGGCGCGCGGTGGGAGCAAAGTCATCCAGTGGGGTAAGGGCGCGGGTGGCTTTGCGGTGACGTGCGGTGGTGCGTGAGGACATGAATGCTTTCTCCTGTTGAGCCGACGAGGTGAGCTGTCGGGTTCGGACTGGAGACGTCCGGCCCGCAGATGCGGGCTTCACCCCAAGGCCGCTTCGGCTGTTCGCCTGGGCGACCGGTAGTTGGTTCCCCCGTTCCTGCCACTTGAGTTGTTGGTTCCACGAGCCTCAGACCGAGCGGCAGGACTAAGCCCCGATCCGAGACATCACCGAGACGGTTGTCTGCGGCAACGACCTGAACGCTACATGACAGACCCACGCTTCGTCACGGCCAGTTGTCACACACTCTTGTGAGCCGAAGCACTATGAAGCGCTTCTCGCTTTTATCCATATTGCCCCAGGGACCTCGGTCCATCAGCACACTCACAACAAGAACCGGAAAGGCGCGAGATTACGCGGAAAAATTGCATGAGTCTCGACGGAACCCCCACATAGGCCCTCCGTCCCAGCAACTATGGGACCCTACAGCGAAGGAGTTCGGGCGGCCATCACGCCGTCACCGAGGCGACCCTCACGTATCTCACTTCCTGAGACAGATAACACCCTTGAACCCCCTGCCTGCACAGGGTGTTTTCAGGCTTCCTTGAGGGGGTTGACAGACAGGTCGAGCGTCGGCGCTCAGCGCCGCACGAAGAGGTGGCGGGCGACGTCGTCGGCCAGGACAACGGGATCACCGGAGGACCCGACGAGCCTCACCCCGCCGGCACTGACACGCAGCTCCACCTCGGCCCCGGCGACGATCTGCGCGTCCTCGAGGCCGCCGAGGAGCTCCGCGTCGGCCTGGATCGGCTCCCCGATACGGCTGATGACGGCCGTGACGGTCTCGCGGCCGGCGAAGCGGTCCACACTGACCTCATCGGCGGAGGGTCGCGGGTGCTCCGCGGTCCGCGGCGGGACGGGGTTGCCGAAGGGGTCGGTGGAGACGTCGTCGAGAATGTCGGCGAGGCGCTCCTCGACCTGCTCACTCATGACGTGCTCCCAGCGGCAGGCCTCGTCGTGGACGAATCGGCGCTCGATGCCGATGACGTCCAGCAGCAGTCTTTCAGCGAGCCGGTGCTTGCGGATCACGTCGGTGGCACGCCTGCGGCCCTCATCGGTGAGCTCCAGGGAGCGGTCCTCGGCGACCTTGATGAGGCCGTCACGCTCCATGCGCGCCACCGTCTGGGACACCGTGGGACCCGAGTGGTCGAGACGCTCGACGATGCGGGCACGCAGCGGGGGAACGCCATCCTCCTCAAGCTCATAGACGGTCTTGAGGTACATCTCGGTGGTGTCGATCAGCTCGGTCATGGGGTGGGCTCCTGCTTGAGGTGGGTTACCGCGGACATTCGATGCCTTCGGAAGGGCTCGCTCACCGAACCGCGTTCGTCGCCAGGATAGGCGTCACCCTGTGATGTGGGCCAGTACCACCTGAAAGCGCGCCGATCCTCGGCTGGGGAGGACTCCCCGGTGCCGGGGAGATGCGCCACGGGTAGCGTACGTATTACTCGTTCGACGCCCGGTGCGGTCCGGTCGTGCGGCGTGAAGCGGCGTCCGGTGAGTGTCAGTCGGTGGTTGACCGTGGCTAGTCGGCGTCGTCGGCGCGGGTCTGCTGCGGCGGTGTCGGCGATTTCGGCGCAGCCCGGAGGTAGGGGCGGGTGGAGGAGTAGTGCAGGGACAGGTTCCAGTGCCTGTAGCTCCAGGCGGCGGCCACCAGCGCGGTGAGGACAGCGCTCAGGCCCCCGACCGCGATCGCCATGCGCGACCCCCAGGTGTCGGCCACCCAGCCGATGAGCGGGGAGCCGAGCGGCGTCGACCCCAGGAAGAACATCATGTAGATGCTCAGGACCCGCCCGCGCATGGACGGCTCGGTGGTCATCTGCACAGTCTGGTTGGCGCTGGTCAGGAGGGTCAGGACGCACAGACCCACCGGGATCGTCATGACCATGAAGGTCGGGTAGGTGGGCATGACGGCCAGCAGGAGGGTGAACACCCCTAGGGCGAGGGCCGCCAGCACGACGGTGCGGGGGCGGGGGTTGCGACGTCGGGCCGCCCACAGGGCACCGGAGAGGGAGCCGACGGCGAAGACCGAGGAGACGGTGCCGTAGGCGTCGGACTCCAGGCGGAAGACGGTGCGCACCATCGCGGCCATGGTGACCTGGAAGTTGAGGGTGAGCATGGAGACGACGGCGACCACGGCGATGATGACGACCAGATCCGTGCGGCCGCGCAGGTAGGTCAGGCCCTCGCGGAGCTGGCCGGCGGCGCGGCGGGCACGGGGCATGTCCACCAGCTCGCTCACGCGCATGGCGACCAACGCCACGGCCGGGAAGACGAAGGTGGCGGCGTTGACAGCGAAGACCCAGCCGGCGCCCACCCAGGTGATGACGACGCCGGCGAGGGCCGGCCCCAGGAGGCGGGCGGCGTTGAAGGAGGCCGAGTTGAGGCCGACGGCGTTGGACAGGTGCTCGGCGGGCACCATCCGGGCCACGAAGGTCTGGCGGGCGGGGGCGTCGTAGGCGGCGGCGACGCCCGTGAGGAAGGCGGCCAGGTAGACGTGCCACAGGTGGGCGGTGCCGGCCAGGACGTCGACGGCGAGGACCGCGGAGACCAGGCCCATGACGCTCTGGGTGAGGATGAGGAACCTGCGCTGGTCGACCCGGTCGGCGACGAGGCCCGCATGGGCGGACAGCAGCAGCATCGGGAGGAACTGCAGGGCCGTGGTCAGGCCGGTGGCGGAAGCGGAGTCGTCGGTGAGGACGCGCAGCACCAGCCAGTCCTGAGCCACGCGCTGCATCCAGGTCCCGGTGTTGGCCACGAGGGCGGACAGGAACCAGATCCGGTAGTTGTGGAATCTCAAGGAGGCGAAGATGCCACCGCCGGGGCGGCGCGGTGAGGTCATGCGGGTCATGTCCTGACGTGGTGACAACGTGGGGCGGGTTGACGAGTGTCAGGGGTGGTGCCGGACGGTGCCGCCCAGGCGACGAACGCCCCATCTGAGAAGGGTAGCCCTAGAGGCACCAACGATTCCCCGCGGTGGGCGCTGCCCCTGATGACGACGAAGGACATGGGATGACGGGAAAGCCGCCACACTCCCGGCCGATTGGTAACAAACTGGTCACGCCGCTGAACGGCGCATGAGAGAGGGGTGGGCGTTGAACAACAACGGCCAGGGATATGTGCCGGGCTCATACGGCCAGGAGCCTGAGCAGGACCGGCAGCCCCGGGGTAGGCACGCGGCTCCGGAGCGGACACGACGAGGACGGCATGCGGCGCCGGCGCCGCCCGACGAGGGCGTCCCCGTCGCGCAGGCCGGCCGGTCTTCCGCCCCAGTGCCTGGGGCACAGGGGCCTGGCGGCCATGGCGGAGCGCCGGGTGCGTCGTACGGGATCATGCCGGGCTCCGGCGGTGCCCATGCGGGCCACCCGTTCGGGCCGACGGCGGCGCCCGGCTACGGTCGGGTGGCGCCGTCGGAAGGTGTTCCGAACAGTGCTGCACCACCTGCTCCGGCGGCGGCCCCGACGTCGTCGGGGCAGTACGGGCTGATGCCCGCACCAGTGACGGCGACGAGATCTGGGCAGCCGACGGCAGGAACGGGGCCCGCGATGGCGACGACGGGGCCCATACCGCCCTCGGGGCTCGCGCCGGTTGCCGCGCCGGTTGCCGCGCCCCAGGCACCCCCGGCCGCGCCGGCGTCGCCTTCCACTGACCGTTCGGCCGCGTCCTCGTTGAACCTGGACGGGGCGCCGGTGCGCCTGGAGTGGTGGGAGCGCCTGGGCGGCCTCCTTCTGCAGTTTCGGGCCCTCCGCATCCTGATGCGGGTCCGGATGGTGCTGACCTGGGTGAGCCTGCTGGTCGTGGCGGTGACACTGGCCGTATCCCCACTGGCCCGGACGGTGCTGGGTGCCTGGATCGGCTGCTTCTGGATCGTGGCGGTCTGCTTCTGGCTGGCGCGGGGCAAGACCGTCTCCTGGGGCATGACCTCGGGCATCTTCGCCATATCCATGCCGTGGGCCGGGGCCGTTGGGTGGCTCTCCTTCCAGGTCGCCGCCGCGGCGAGAGTGCCGGTGGACCATGCGGCCTCGCAGGTCGTGATCGCCGGCGTCGTCGAGGAGCTGGCCAAGCTCGCCCCCATCTGTCTGGTGACGGTCATCGCCCCGGGGCGGGTGCGCCGGCTGCTCATTCAGGACTGGCTCGTCCTGGGGGTCGCCTGCGGGGCGGGCTTCATGGCGGTCGAGGAGGTCGCCCGGCGCCTGACGTACGTCCTCGGAAACACCCCGGGGTTGCAGCTGTCCAAGGCGGTATGTCCTGAGGATCCTGCGGGAATCGTCGAGTGCATGCACGCTCATACCTTCAGCCTTTGGCCGTTCTCCGACGCCTTCCCAGGCCCAGCGACCTATGCGGGGCACGCCATTGTCACCGGCCTGGTGGCTGTGAGCATCGGCTTGGGGCGGCACCTGTGGTGGCGCGCGAGGCACCATCACCCCGCCTTCGGGGTCGCCATGCGCTGCATGGCCCTGGGCCTGCCGCTGGGTGTGCTGTGGGTGGCGATCGTCGACCACATGGCGACGAACTCCACGACCGCGAGCACCAACTGGTTCACGGGCGAGCGCGTCGTTAAGGCTTGGGGCGCTACCAAGGGTGAGGCTCCCTGGCCGATCGTCGGGACCACGAGCAGCATGGCTGGTTCTGGTCAGGGCCGGGGCTGGCTGCTCCTGGTGATGCTCGTTGTCGCGATCCTCCTGGATGCCCGGGTGATGCGCCTGGGCGGCTACGCGCGCGTACTCGCCGGGCCGGGTGGCGGGCCGGGCGCGCCCCAGGGACCGCCTGGTGGGGTGGCGGGCAGGTGGGGTGCCGACGTCGTCGAGGCGGCAGCCGCCGCCAGGGCCAAGGCCCACCGGCTCAGGCTCGCCCTGGCTCAGGCGGCCACATCCCGCCGCCCCCGCCTGTTCTTGCAGGCCTGGGCCGAGCATCGCATCGCCCGTGACCTGGCCGCACGACGAGCGCTCGACGCCGGTCCCCACCGCTGGGCCACCTCGGCCCTGGCCGCGGCGGCGGCCCTGGCCGGAGCCTGGATCATCTACACCGTCGTGCCGCCTCTGGTGACCGAGCTCAATCAGCGCCTGAACGGGCTGCCCACCTTCTGGTTCGCCGGCATCCTGGATATGCTCGCAGCGGTCTGGGAGTCCATGAGCCCCACCGAGAAGGCCGCCCTGGTCCTCTTCGGCGCCGCCGTCGTCTTCCTGTCCGGGGGCACCCTTGGCCTGGCCTTCAGCGTGGGACTCGGGATCGCCACCGCACTGGACGCCGCCCGCCCCACCGCCCAGTTCATGCGGGACCCCTGGGGCACCACCGGCCACTACCTGGACACACACAACGACCTTGAAGTCATCGCCGACGCCGGCCTTGCCGCCATGGCGATCATCCCAGGCGGCAAAGCCCTCCGCGGCGCCGGCTACGCCGCCAAAACCGCACGAGCCGCGAAACCCGTCAAACGCTTCGCCCACGCCCAGGCCCGCAGGGGCCTCAACCCCCGTGCCGGCATCCACTACCCCAGGCTGCGCACCCCCAGACCCGGACACTCTGACGGGGGGCCTGGCCTGTGGGGTGAAGGGAAGAACTATGGTTCACCGCGATCCCAAGCCTACGAGGAGCAGATCACCGGAGTCCCCATCGAACACTCCTACTATGTCAACGGCAAAGAGTTCGACGGCTACAACGGCTTCGCCCTCGTTGACGCCAAAGGGGAAGGTTATGCCTTCCGCATTAAGTCAGGCTGGTCGAAAGAACCGTATACCACACCTGAAAGATACAGCGAGGCAAAAGGAAAGATCATCAAGGAAAAGAAAGGGCTCATCGATATAGGTAAGGAACAGGTCGAGGCCGTACGCGCCACCGGCACCGACACCCCGATCCAATGGCACATCGCAGAAAAATACACGTTCGACGTCCTCAGAGACAAGCAGGATTGGGGCGAATTCCCTGCCGAGATCGAGCTCTTCTACACGCCCCCCAACTAACATCTCAGACAATCAGCACCACGAGGAAAGGACAATGATCATGGAATGGCGCCTACACATGAGGCGACGAGCGCTTGGTGACCCAACTTCGGAGGGTAGGCGTGTGTGGGGGTGGATCCAGCATGTCAGGCCCCTGCACCGCTCCTTGGACCTGTGGCGCCCCACCGCCGACAGCCGTGAAGAAGCCGAGCAGTCCCCGCCCATCACCCAGAACTACCTCCTCCAGTACATCCGCGACGCCCAAGCCACCTCCAACTTCCCCGACTTCGGCCTGGCACCGGCCTTCTCCGGCCAGATCGGACAGGGCAACAAGCTCGAGCTGAGCTTCAACATGCCCAACCCCGGAGATGCCAGTATCGGACTCATGATCGGAGAAGCACTCGGGGCCGCCCTGGATACCAGCGAAGACCTGGCCGACACCCTCATGCACACCACCGCCAGCACCTTCACACCCAACATCATTGGAGGACTGTCACGAAGCGATCACCCCACCAGAAACCTCAATCGGGACGGCCCCTACCCCTTCCGCTACGTCCCGGGCTGGAAGATGTTCTTCGCCTCCGACTCGCCCCACTACCAGCGCGCCACCCAGCTGGCCACCACAACCGCTCCCGTGGCCAACGGCGCCATCTTCACCTTCGGCACCCCCGACACCTACCCCACCATCCTCAACCAATGGTGAACATGAAACCTCTGCAGGCCACAGCCCAGTTACGTTCCCAAACAGAACAGACACCCGGCCTAGCGTTGACCGCCAGTCTAAGGCCATCCAGACACTTCTCTTTCAACAGGCACAGGGTCATGAACGCCTCTAAGACCAACAACGACCCCACATTCCGAATCTACCCAGTGGAGCAGGGGGTGGCAATCATCCGAGCCATCGCCGAGCACAGGTGGCCCATGCACCTCAACGAGGCCTTCGCCCTGCGAGACCAGTTCGGATGGAAACCAGCCCCTGACAACGGCCGATTCTTCACGACCCCAGTCAGCAACGGTGAAGAGGATGGCTTCATCGGTCTTGATACCACCAATAGCACCCTAGCATCCAAAATTAACTTCAGCATGAGTACCCGACTTCCCGAGGAGACTCCACCCGAAATACAGGCCACGACCCAGAGTATCTATGCCTCCTACGTCGAAACACTCAACGCACTGTACGGAGCTGGGGACTCCGAACCCGACCCAGAGGTTGCGTCAACGCAGTGGCTCCTACCCTCACGAGCAAGTGTGGTCATCGCCGCCACCAGCAGTCTTCTGTACGCATCTATCGAGTCTCCCGCTATGACAGACCTGACCGAGGCGGAGCAGCGCTACTTCGATGAAGGCGGAGAGATGTAGCAACCTTTTCCACACATCCAACGGACCATTTCTTTGACGACCACCG
>ERZ772932.355-NODE-355-length-25990-cov-4.601003_pt1 | contig 25990 bp, 32 predicted proteins | sample MGYA00511684_ERZ772932 | MGnify/ENA primary metagenome ERZ772932 (study PRJEB29015, sample SAMEA2738078) | human oral metagenome | biome: human oral; feature: human-associated habitat; material: saliva | place: China | collected 2210 ...
CTAGTAATTAAGCATTCAAGCCTAGTTACTAGCCTCTTGATACGCAACTTTTAAAAGCTACTTAATTCTTTTCGTTTTCACTTTTATATTGCTCAATTTTCCGTCTTTACTGTACTGCCGATAAGCCTGTTTCATTACATCAACGCTGGAGTAGCCTAAGTACGTATGCCGATGGATCTGATATTCACCAGCATCCATAATATGTACTTCAACCAAATATGTCTTTTGTACTGTACTTGTAATGCTATACCTCCTCTACCGTAAAAACAGTTCTGCAAATTACATCACTGTCTTTATCAGCACCTTCTCCATCAGCTTCATAGAACTCAAACCAATATCGAGTATTGCCGTTGTCTTCCTTATCCCAATACTGGATACTACCAGCATCTTTAGGAAGGTTAAGAATTTCTCGTATTTGGTCTATCAGGTCCTCTAATGAGTCGCCGACAATTTCTGTTGAAGGCGGAAAATATCCACCAACTTCATCCACCTCACCAGTTTTCTCATCATACAGATGCATCGAAACGTATTCCAATTCTGTTCTCATCATGTTAAATTCCTCTCTTATATTGTATAATATGTGCTATTTGGAACTCTCAAGAAATTTAAACTCGTCTTCTTTAAGTTCCGCTTCTACATACTTTTCAACTATGAAGGTTGTAAAAGCCCACTCACATTTTTCAATATTTAGTTTGTATTCCTCAACCTCTTTTAATGAGTAGCTTGTGTCATCTTCCATATAGAATTCACAACAAACCATTTTCTGATTCGAGCCCATTTCATCCGTTGATTGGTAACCTTCATCATAGTAGAAACTACTCATATCAATAGACAATATTTTTGATGCCTTATATATTAGTTCTTTCAACGTAGGCGCTGTAATTTCTTGGTATACTCCAAATTCATTACAGGGTACCCATTCATCTTTCTTAAACTTAAAAAGTTGTACTATATCTAAATATGTTCTATACATTGTCTTTTCTCCTTACTTTTTATTATATGTGCTAACAAGTTCTTCAAAATAAATAAAGCTCAAGTCTTATCTAAAAAACCTGAGCTTTATTCTTTGTTAATTATTGTTGTTTATATCCGATAAAATCTGCATCAGTAACTTGGACTTGTTCACATTTCTGAACCAAAAATACCAATTCAATAAGACTGGTTTCCGGGTCATCGATATAATCCTCATCCGCCTCACTTTGCGCGAAATTACCACAATCTCCGCTGTAATACTTAAAGGTTACATTGAACTCACCGACATTTTCCGTTTTGGAAATTGTTACCATTTCCTGCAAATCTTCTTCGTCGAGTTCAAACTCACTCGCTATAATACCAAAGAGCTTATCCAATGATTCAGCTATAAATAGCTCTTCAGTGTCTTCCCCAACCGGCGGTTGATCCCAATAGTGCTTTACTTTACCATCTTTATCGTAAGCAGTAAGCTTTCCAGATTTTGCAATATATAAAGCCATAAAAACCCCCATCAATTTAATTTGATAGAGGTTATATATCAAAATTGGTATTCAGCAGAAGTTGTTACTCAATGCCTAAAAAGTCAAACTCATCTTCCGGAATATCGATATGTTCATACTTCTCAACAGTAAACTGAGTCGAAGCAGGATTAAAATCCTTTAGTCTGAAGCTTTTTAGTTCTTCAGGCGAATAGTTTAAATGACCGTGAACTCCATAATCAGCCAGTATTATAGCATTGTTTTTGCCATCTTTATCTGTTTCAAAACCTGAAAATTGGAATGCGCTTAAGTCCTTCTTTTTTGAAAAGAGCACTTCAGCTACTTTTTCCAAAAGTTCTTTTATGGAATCAGCTTTTACATGCTGATTTATTTCTTGAGTTTGATAATCTATTAACGAACCATCTTTGTCTTCTCGATAAATATCAGCTGAATCTAAATATGTTCTATACATAACTTACCTCCTATTTTGTATATGTTTCTTTTAGTTCTAATATATTTTAAATACTAAAGCGCTGTTCACTTTTATAAACAGCGCTCTTTATTTTTATAAATCTTTATATTCTTCTTCTGAAATATCAGCAAGCTCAAACTTCTGAATTATGAAGTAGAACCGATCATGAGAGAACTCAATAAGTTCATCTTTCTTAGCCTCAAACTGTTTCGGCGAGAATGATTCGCCATTATCATTTTTAATAGAATGAAATGAAAACTTTAAGGCTTTCTTACCTTCTTTACCAACTGAGCCACAAAGATGGAAACAACTGAAATCATTAGAATCACCACAGAAATCCTGAGCGATTTTCTGAAGTATTTCCTTAATTGAGTTCTTAATTATTACTTCATCGAGTTCATAACTTTCGAGCTTCGTAAATGTTTTATTGCCATTTACTAAATTTACTAAATATGAATCTGCATTCGTTAATTCTGTTCTATACATATTCTAACCTCGCTTTATGTTTTGATAGTACATATATATCGATTCTAGCACTCTATAAAAATAAAAGCTCGTAGAACTATTCTAAAATTCTACGAGCTATTTGAATCTGGTGAAATATTGTTTAGCGCATTCCGGTTAAGTCTTCTTCATTGAACTGGGCGTCTGCATATTTATTTACTACAACATGCATTATATGCTCATCAGTACAAGAAATTTTGCGGTCTTCATCGGTTACATCCTTACCGGCTTTTATCAGGCCTTTCCCATCTGTATTATTTATAAATAGATGAAGGTCAAGCTTGATACAGGAAGCGCTGGATTCTTTTGTTTGGAGCTCAACGTATTCTTTCTTAAAACGCAAGTCATAGAAAATCTCCCTAAAGGCTTTGCTGAGAGCTTTTTCAAGCGTATCAGCTCTTTTGAAAATCTCATCTTCTCCAGTATACTTATCTACATAATGCAGATATTCATCACTGGCCCAAAAGAAATGGTCCATTTTTGTAATTTTAGCAGTATATAACATATAAATCCTCTTTTTGTTAATATTTATATGTTACTACTAGTACTAATTAAATTTTCATTCCAAATCTACTATCCGGCTTTTTCTTATCATCCTGTTTGAATAGCATTTCTTCCATCAATTTATTATAGCGAGGATTTTCCTCTTTATAATGTACGTAATCATTAGCGTTTTTACATTTGGATTCTATCAGCGCGATATTATCCAATATAATATTGAAAGGATCATCTCTAGTTGATTCTATTATATGCAATTCATAAATGAAATCTTCTAACGCTGATTTTTTCTTAGAACTATACAAATCCTTAACATTTCTATATTTTAGGGCTTTTACTACTTCTTTTAGTGTTAACTTTTCATTTGCTACATATACAAGCATCATTTTAGTAACATTCTGTACGTTAGAAATAAGCCGTATTTTCTTATTGCTAAAGATTCCAATTATGTTATCCGACTTATCCCCAAATATTGCCTTATATAGTGTTACTGATGCTATAGTAGGAGTAAACCCATATTTATCTACATAAGATGCAATTGAAAAAGGTTCATTAAGTGAACCAGGAAACATTACAATTTTATCTGATATATATCTGCACCAATCCTCATCCGTTGTTATAAGCGCAACATTACCAGTAATTGTTTTTAGAAGGCTTTCTACATAATCATCTGCTTCATATTCATAAGAAACGTATGACTTATAATTCTCGCCTCTAAATTCATAATAACGCATAAATAGCCTGAGAATAGGTATAACTTTCCAATGTAATTTTCTAGTAGCTTTATATTTATCATCTATATAGCTTCTAGAATTTGGATTATGCCTATAAGCTCTTTCTAATGGTGCATTTTCTTTAGGAATTGGGTCATATAAGAAATGGAATACAGTACTATCCGTTTTATGTTGCTTACAGTCTACTTCTACAAAGCGGACCATTTTCCTAGCAATTTCATTCTTGGTTTTTGATTCATCAAAACATCTATATGCTAGATTAAAACAGTCTATTATTATATGGTCAAATACCATCCTATCCTTGCATCCGCTCTAAAGTTTTATAGTTATTAGCTGTAGTTTCTATAATACGGACATTAGGGTTATTTTGAGCTTCTTGTAATTCTTGTTGTGATACGGTTTTGCCGTCCAACTTAATTTCTATCTTGTCATCATTATCCATAAATAGTTTTTCCTCTATATACAATTATATTAGCAGTGAGTTACTAATTTCTTTATATATAAATTAGCTAATAGGAAATATTAAACGAGTATGTTTTTAACACAAGAGCCATATACAATAGAAGATTTTCTAAAGTCTATAGGTTTTATAACTCCTCCTGGAATGGATGTAAAATACTTCATTGTTCCAGCTAAAACGAGGGCTAATAATTTTGATGCTTTAGCACAAGAAACAGATTTTACTAATGAGCATAATGTTTCTGGGGTTACTGATACATTATATTTTTCAAAAAAGCCTGATGATAAGACATCATTTGGTTCTGCTAAATTGAATGTTAAATATCAGCCTGATAATTTCCCTAAAGAACCCAATCTTGAAAAACCTGACGAAGAAGCAGATAATATTATTAAGCATGGTGGGAAAGTAAATAAGAATGAATTTTATAAATTTGTTTCTTCTAATGAAGAGTTTATGGAATCAGTTAGTAATAGCGATTACAAGATTATTCTTAAAGAAAAAGTAGGGTGCTTTCCAAAAAATACGTTAGTATGTTTTAAGGAGTCTAATTTAAATGCCTAAAAAACGACCTATAACTGACCAAGATTTTACTACTGTTTTAGGGCTAGAAAAAGGCCTTAATAACTCTGTAACAGACTCAATAAATCATCTATCCGAATTATTGGAGGCATTAAAACGTTATCAATCTATTATAAGAACTGCCACAGATTCTAACCTTAATTATGCGAAAATAGTAAATAAGTACGCATCCCATGACAGAAATAGTTCCACTTATTCTCTACCAGCTGTTATGGCTACTACTATAGCTTCTTATGATATAAATCAGATAAAAAGAGACAATGCAGCGCTAGCAGAATATAAAGATGCTAAAGAACAATCCGCCTTACAGAAAGATGCACACTTTAAGGATATTGTTCAATACTTTTCTGCATTAAAGAGTGACTTAAATAGGGTCGGGGTTTACAATCAAAAGTTATTTTCTTATATAGATTCATTGAATGATAGAGTTTAACACAGTACAGAGATTAGGTTATACAATTAAGAAGCATTCTATTAAGAAGTCTTCTGGTATTATTGTTTTTTGTGTCTATGCTAATAGGATTCTTATTGCAGAGATTGACAAAAATGGGGATATTAAAAAATCTAGATTTTTTATTTATTCTGATTCTAATAGAAAGGTTGTTGTAAAAACAGCAAATATATGCTATAAAAACTTTAAGAATTCATTGCATTCAAACTAAATAAGCCTTTAAGAATCCAATTTATTTTTATTTCTTAAAGGCTTATAAACAAACTAATATAAACAGTCTACATATACTGTTTCTTTTCTTTTTATATTCTCAGTAATAACTGCATCTCTTATTTTCTTTTTCATTATATCCAAATGTTTTTTAACTGTTGTTGGAGAAGTTCCTATATCCCTAGAAATTGCGCTCATATTTTTCTCTTCTAAGCGCCCTTTCCATATATTCTTCTCCGTATCAGAAAAATTATTATAAGCTTTATCAATAGCTACTTGCAATAACTCTGACTCAGATTTTCTGAAATAATTTTCCTCCACATTGTAACATCTTTCTGAAACTTCAATAGCATTTTTATCTATATCTGAAATATAAAAAGAAGACCCGTCCACTTCTATTTCATCTGATTTCTCTACCTTAGTCTGCCTACAATAGGCATTAACCATAGTCCTATTAGCAGTACGTAAATATCCATGTAGCTGAATCCAAAAAGACCATGTAGACTTATTTCTAATTTTATCCAGTTTTATTCCATTTATTGCCTTAAGAAAATGATCGTAATAGCTAGCTAAATAATCCTCTGAATCTAGTCCGTGTAAATTGTTACAATTTTTAAAGTAGTTAAGCTTTATACCCAACTTACAACAAAGCGGGTAATATCTTTCCCATAATGTATGTAGTGCCTTTTTTACCTCTTCAAAATCCGCGTTCTTATTCTTTAAGAATAAGGAAAAAATTTCATAATCCGTATATTTCTCAAATTGTTTCTTCTGCATTAAAATCCTTTAGCCACCAAGGTATTGGGACTTTAATGCAATAATACAAATCCATATTTTTAAATCCTAACAACTATTTTTAACTATAAAGAATATGTTTTTATAAGCCTCCTAAAAAAATTTAAGCTGGCAAAACTTAATCCTACCAGCTTAGCTCTCTTCTTCCTAAATATTTATACCACTCGTATTTATCTCAATTATTGATTTTAACAAAAAACCAAGACATTTGTGAAACTCTATTTCACTTATAAAGTTCCTTTTATCTGCAAATCTTAATCCTACCAATTTCTCTTGCAACTTTTCTATAGTTACATTGCTTAGGAAGTCATCCATTGCATCAAAGTAATTAGAGGCTTCTTCTTTAGAAATTCCTGCCGTTTGCTTAAATGTTCCAGAAAAGCCAGGCCGGAAATATGAATTCTTAAGCGAATATTTATCTCCGCCTTCTACAACTGCAATAGAAAACTTAAATATGAAATTGCTGAACAATTCTGCAAATTTGTCATTCTTCGGCCGTAGTTCACAGAACATACTTTTGTCTGTATTATTAGCACCCCAAACAAAATCAAATCTGCCTTGAAATTTATTGCCAGCTAACTGAGTCATAATAGACACTAATGCTTCTGTATAGAAGTCATACGATTGAAGCAAATCCTGTCGCTTATAGTAGTAAGAATCTGCATCATAATATTTTCCAAGCTCTTTAAGGAAAAGTCTGAAATTGCCTTTTTTCTCAGCAGTATTAAGAATATCCACTATACATTTCTTATAATAGAATATTCTATACATTGTCCTATATTTGTTATATTCTGATAATACAGTATTATAGAGCTCCTCTATGAAAGAGTGGTCTGAAGCATTTATACTTTCTACTACTTGCTCTACATCAGCCATTAACTCAAAGTCTTTACCGATTGAGCCGGCTTTATCAAAGGAAGTGCTTACAATGCCATCTCTTGCATAGACGGTATTTTTATATTCAAGGTTTACTACAATTTCGAATTCCGCGTAGTTATGAGCTGAAGCAGTTAAAACTATTTCATTCTGCGGTTTATTAAAAATTATAGTAGTAACTTTAGCTGAAATCTCTTTAGAAGAGAGAAGCTTATTAACATTTCTTACTACTCTATTCTTCCAAGAATCACCGTCTTCCGGCTCTGCATTTACAATAGCGTTGTACGCATCTTCTATATACAGTTTTCCTAATTCTTTTATTTTCATATACTTCCTCGCTTTTTCATATTCTATAGTAGTTATATGTATATAACAGTACTATGAACCAGCTTATACTTGACTACAGACCGTTCTTCTCTTTAAGTTCAAGCAATGAACAAAATTTTAAAATAGGGTCATTGGTTACTGTGGTATTATAAGAGCTTATAGCTTCTACTATCTTATGCTCTTTCAACTTTGCTGTTCGCCAATTTATATCAGAAAACATTTCTGAAATCTTGGTTATGAAAATGAAATAATTGGACATTTCTTCAATACTTAGGTCCTGTACTTTAAGCTGCGTCTTAAGCTTATAATTAAGAGAGAAGTATATTCCATAAATCTCATTATCAACACCAGCATATCGTATCTTAAAATCAAATGTATCGAAATAAGACAGATAGCTAGTTTTAGGGACCAGATGAACTTCTACACAAGAGCTGTCCCCACCGTCAAATTCCGCTATAAATTGAAAATTGTCATATATGGCTTTATTGCTGATAATTGCTTTAGTAACTTCGATAAACTTGTCAAGAAACTGATTCTTATCAAGCTGGTCGAAAGAGCCCGTATATCGGTACAGTTCTTGCAGGTTAGTATATTCACCTAAAACATCAAGAAGTCTCTTTTTAGAAGGAGATTTGCGTCCTTTATACTCTGTAACAAACTCTTGCAGTTTAGTTAAAAATCCATATTGAACATCTATTTTGTATGCCTGGAAAAGTTTGGAATAAATATCCAAGCACTTATCTTTTTCAAGAGTATTAAACGAATGCAGATAAATATTTGCATAAGTCATCATAGGTATGATATTGGATAAGGTATTTACTCTACCATCAAAATCAGAAATATATGGATAAAGTGAAATAAGACGCGCTGAGAATTGTCCAAGAGGCGACATTTCTACTACAATAGTAGCAAGCATGCTACCAAGCCTTATATGAGCAGTAACTTCTATATTGTCCTTTTCCATACATCTAACGGAAGTAATAGACTCGATATTATTTATGCTGGATTCATTGAGCAAGCTTATTACTTCCTCGCATGCTTTTTTCTTTTTATTTAAATAGCGGTTTTCCAACTCAATTAAATTATCTAATTCTATAATAAAGTCCATATTAACTCCTTATATAAATATATATGTTTTAGGGAGTATCTACAAAAAATAAAAGCTGGACAGACTTGTTCTTGTCTTGTCCAGCTTCTTATTATCTGTTTTTTAATTGTTTAGCTAAAGGCTTAAACCAGATTCTTGGAATACCTCGTATGCTTTAATGAGCTTCTCAATGGTAACAAGTACCATGTTATCTTCGTATTCTTTTACCCGCTTATCAAAGCCTGCGGCTTCAAGTGTACGGGCCAGATTATCGCGAGACAGAGCCCAGTTATGGACTGCTTCTGCTACTTTCCGGAAACCTTCTACTTTTTCCAAGTCCTCATTTTCAAGATGAGAGTAATGGTAATCAATCCGCTCATCTTGGCAAGCAATATCTTTTGCTGTAGCTCTGATATTAAAACCGCACTGGTAGATTGTACTCTGTACATGGTCATCAGTAAGAAAGACCGAAACTTCAACACCGCAAGGATCTGTTTCAACGGTAACGTTAACATAATCCGGAATAGCAATCTTGTTTTCCTTACAATATGCTTGTACAGCTTTGGTAAAGACGCTGTTAAAAGTCACTCCTTCTTCACTTATTTCCTCGCCCTCGATAAATTTGGCAAGCTGGTCCATAGAAGAGTGTACAAAAAGAAGCCTGTTGAATTCTTCAATCTGGCGCTGGTTCATATCAATTTCCGTATACTCATCTAATGCTCGATAAAGAGTTCTTTTGGTTTCTTTATCTTTAGCAAAAGATTTTAAAAGTTCGGAAATTGTACCGGCAACTTGTTCGCTTAAGGTATTGAGAATTTCTTCATTCTTTTTAACAATACCCATAACTTCTTTTGCATAAGTAAGGCCGGAAATGCGCAGTTTGAAAGCATCCTCACCATTTACTTTGCCTGTAGGCTCAACAATACTGCTTTTAACCGAGCCCTCTTCTGCGTAGAGCGAGATAACTCCCTTAATACCAGCACGAAGAACTTCCAGATTTAAATTACCCCCAGCTATCGAATGAAACACTGTCAGCTTCAACTCCAGCAGCAATAAGTAAAGACTTTACTGCTTCGAGTTTACTTTCAGACTTTTGCAATGCCGAAATATCTTCTTGAGAAGCATTATCAGCCCATCTAGCAAATTCTTTTGAATCCATATTAACCTCCAATCATTTTGATATTGTATATATGTTACTATTGGTATCTAGCTATAATAAACACTCGTCTTATTCTATTCAAGTATAAATAAAAAAGACCGACAAGCTTTCACTCATCGGTCTCCAGTTTCATTTTCTTTCCGGCTTATTTCTTGATTTTCTGCAAGGTTACGTGGTCTTCGTACTTGCATACGATGTAACCATGAGTTTTGCGAGTGCCACGGCGCAGGCTCTTGTAGATTCCATCAACAGCATTTAAGAAGTTGATGTTCAACTCTTGCTGGATATGCTCAGCGGCTTTCTTAACCGAAGGGAAGGAAAGAACTTCGTTGTCATTCTCAACGGCTTCGGTCGGTGCAGCAGCTTCGGAAACTTCAGCAGCAACTTCAACTGTGGGCTCAGCTTTTGCAGCTTCTACTTGGGCCAATTCAGCTTTGAGCTGGTCGGCGATGTCCATCTGGTCAACTACAGTTTCCTGAACTTCAACTTCTGCTTTTTTTGCTTTCTTTGACATACTAAACTCCTTGTCGCTACTTATTATTTGTAGCTTTTTGTGTTTTATTTCAAGCGGTTAATTTGTTTCGCTTGATATTGTATATATGTATACCTTGGTAACTGAAAAAGGCATTTACTGAAAGTAATGTACTTGCAGCGAAGTATTTTTCATATTATAATGGTATGAATGAATATAAATAAAAAAGAGCTAGAAAGAAACTCCTTCTAGCTCTTAGGCAACGAGAATATTTTATTTTTAAATTACTTATTGTGTTACTATTCTGATAGAATCCAAGCAATTATAAATCATAGCTTTAATATAAGTCTTATAATTTTCAATTGCTTTCTGAGCGCTTTCTTCTTTGAGCTTAGCTTTCAGCTGCTTGAGCGTTTCTTCTTCTTTTATCTTATTATAAAAGAATTTTAACGCATCCGTATATTTCGCCAAGTCATTAAGATAGGCGTCAACATCATAGTGTCCCTGCCCATTGAGACAATACTGAAAATCCAAATCTTTGTTGGAAATTGTAATAAAGTCAGGATCAAGGAAATTATTGACGTTAAAAGTCAGATGCAGATTTAGAAAATGCTCCAACATCTCATAATTTTTGAATACAATTTCAAGCTTAATTGAGTTATGTTCTCGCTCAGGACTCAACTCAGAATTAACTGCAACTTCAAATTTTATCGGGCTGTCTTTGATGATGCTTTGGAATGCTCCGGCAACAACTTCCCGAATCCGATTGCTTACATGGCTCTCACGCAATTGATTCAGTTCTTCTTTGGAAGCTTTAGAAAAGAACTTCTTAATTTCTTCTTTCGAAAAAATTTCGAAGTAATCATCTAGTTTGTTTAGTGAAGAAACCAACTCTCTTTCCAGGAAGAAGTGTCTATTTTCACGAACCGAATCGTAAATAAACTTACTGTTTTCCTCAGAGAGCTTGCCTAATTCTGCACCATATTTGTACATTCTGAGAAGAGCTTTATTCGTCTGCTCCGGAACTTTCAGCTTTTCTTCTACTGTAGCAGGATAAGTCTGAAGAGTAACCGACGCACTGATAAAACGCAACTCTTTTTCAGTAATTGTACAGTTAAGCTTTCCAACCATGTTTTCAAGTAAAATATCAAACCTAATGAAGTATCCATAATTGAATATATTTATAGCTAAATCATAGATTTGAATTCGCGATTTCGTTCTATTCTTGATGTGCTCTCGAATAGCTCGAACCACATTTTCTTTCTTGTCGAAACCATCGTCGCTAGAAAGAATCTTACTAGTCTCCTCGTAATAATCAAATAATGTTTTTATATCTGTAATATGTTACATTGAGACTACTAGTTATGTTATTACTTCTTCTTCCTTATCATCTACTACTTCAGTAACATATGTTTTAGGTTTTTTCTCATCTGCCCAATCTTCTGTTTTTTTTGTCTTATCTATATTCTGCGTTAGTCTTATTGATTTATTTCCTAATACATAGACAACAACAGTCGAAACTAGAGCGGAACTTACTCCTGTCATAGGAATTTGTAGCCCAGAAAATTCTACACCTTCTACTATAAAGTTTGTAGATAGGCAAAAATTAAGAATAAGAATTTCGGCAAAAACTAAACAAAGCAAATAGATACTTACCCGAGTTTGTGCAGGATTTCCCATATCACATGTTCCAATCTCCATAAGAGAAGTTTTAACTGCTAACCCCGCTCTATCTATTCCAGAATAACCTGCAACAATAGCAACTAAGCCCCAGGAAAATATTTCAAGAGGAATAGCAGAAGTAGCATCAGGTCCTAAGTAAATTACTAGTATTGGGAGAAATTCCATTGGGAGTATTCTAATAAGAATGTTAGGTAAACAATACAATAATATAAGAAACATAAACACTACTGTATAGAGAATAACCCAATTATGAGTAGACCAAAGTATGTTTTTCTTTTTTTTCATACTTTAATTTAGTCTACATAAGAAGTGAAAAGTTGCCGAAAGTGGGAGTATCTACTCGATTTTTGGAATAATATTCAAATTTTTCTTTTTTAGATTCTTAGACCTATAAGTAGATGTCAAAGAATGACAATTAGGACAAAGTATTCTTAAATTTTCTAAACGATTATCAAAATGATTTCCATTTATGTGGTCTAACTCACAAGTTGTAAAATTTTCACCTTCTCGCTTTTTAGCCCATCCACAAATTGAACATTTGTCTTTAAGTAAACCTACTTTAAATAATCTCAATTTTAGCCTATAAGATGGTACATAAATTTTATTACTAAAAATATCTTCTAAAGTAATTTTAGTTCTTGGTGGCCTTTTAATGCCAAATCCACCTTGATTTGTTCTGTAACATCCTAACTTTTCAGCTATTCTTTTAAATGTCGTAAATCTTAAATCAAGTTTCCTACAAGCCTCTGCTGCAGTTAAAGATAACTGACAAACTTCCACAAAATATTCCTCACTTATGCCACGTTTTACTAATGTTTTTACCATATAATAATTAGTAGCTTCAGTGTTTGCTAATTTTATGCGTCTACCAGTTCCGCCATTTCGGCACACATGAGCCATACGGGAATCGAACCCGTATTTTCGGTTTAGAAGACCGGTGCTCTATCCATTGAGCTAATGGCTCAAAATTAAAAAGTCCGCTCGCCGAGACTTGAACTCGGATACTCCAGTTCCCAAAACTGGTGGGTTACCAATTACCCTACGAACGGAAAAAATGGGCCGCAGCATAAATAAAAACACTGCGGCCCTAGATAATTTTGTATGCTACATCTAAAAAATAGATCTCGGAATGCTCAAAACCTAAAGCTTCCTGCTTCCAAGACGAATGGGGAATAATATTTATTCCTCTCATCTCCACAGGCGTTTGAATTCGCGTCTTCCTTAAACGCTATTATAAAAAATGGGCTAAACTAAAAAGCTTAGTCGGTTTTCTTCTCTGCTAGGAGCATACACCAAGCAGTAAGTAGTAGGTTTCCGAAAAATTTTATAGGTTAAATAATTATAAATATCATCACTTGGGAAACCATTAAAAACTTACAGTAAACTGCAAGAAAATTATATCCTACATTGGAATATAGTTTTTTTAAAAAACACTCAAAAAAAGTTGGCGGTTCGGTGAAGAACAATTAGCGGAATAAATCCTTCAGCTTACACCGAACCACCAGGCGAGAAAACGTTCTTTTATAACAAAGTTTTGAACGCTCACTCAAATTAACGGCTCCGGAACGATTTCCGGTGTTGGCAAGCAAGCAGCGATTTTACTCGAAGCTTCTTCGGCCAAAGTTTACGGTAACGAATCGAAATAGCACTGGAACTTAATCCTTGCATCATCTGTAGGCTTAACTTTTTAAACCCTCGCATTTACCGCTTAACATCTTTTGAGTCGCTCATCTGCGGAGGCATTCTCGCACGATAGAATCCGCTTAGCCCCATGTTCTCGCCAACAGCGACCCTTTCAATCTTTGCAAAAGGTACACATTTTTCAATATGTTGTTTCGCTTGATATTGTATATATGTCAAATCGAGAGTCTTAATAAAGTTCAAACTCAAAAAAGTTTGGACCTTATTTCTCTATTTTAATAAAATTCCCCCAACTTTAAAAGAACCTTATCTACTTCCCAGTTAGCACCATCTGCTAATTTAGCACAGCTAGTTATATCAGTCCAATCATAACAGCTAGATAATCTTATATTCTTCATGTCAATAGAATATCTTATATTTCCGTCATTATTAGCATATACAGAGGAATGTAACATTGCTCTTGTAGAAGTGTATTCATTTGTATCAAAACAATCTGCTGTTTCGCCTTTCTTATTCTTAAGGATAAGACGTATTTCAACTGTAACAGTACTACTTGTAATATTTATATCTTTGTATAGACTTGTTGGGCTCTTATCCTTAAATAAATTAAGCTCTTCAACAAAAGCTGCTAAAATATCATAAGACATAAAAGCTGAATCGCTCATACATTCTACAGCTTCTTCTAATTTTGATTGGTCCTCAAGATTATCTTTTAAATATTCTCTAATAACATCTAAATCTAATGCCTTAAATTTATAATGATAGCGAATACGGCCAGGTCTTGATAAGAACATAGAATTGATATGATAGTCTTTATTTACAGATAGAAGAAACAGATTATGATTAAAAGAGCTAACACCGCTAAAAAGAGGAAGTAGCATTTCTTGCTTTTCTATCTCTTCTTCATCTTCTATTTCGCCTCGCATTGTTTTTTCGAATTCATCAAATACAATAATTGCATCTTTTACATAAGAAAGAAACTGCGGCAAGCTAGCAAAATAATTGTTAACAAAAATTACTGGCTTATTTGCCTTATTTATAATATTTGATATAGTAAGAGATTTTCCAAGCCCTTTAGGACCGGAGAAAAGTACACCAAGATTGTTAGTCTTGATTTTGCTATAAGCTTCAAGAACATGTTCTGTAATTTCATTTACACGACCATAAAGCTTTTTTTCTAAATCAAAAGAAACCGTTTTTCTTTGAAGAAATACTCCGCTATCTTTAGCAAATACCAAATCATAATAGCCAATTGGTACTTTATCAGAGGTACTTATCCCTTCCCCCTCTATATACACTACCTTTTTATCGAATTCTATAAACATATTGATTATATAAAAAAATAAGGCTACTAGTCCAAGTTAACCTTAAACCAGTAGCCTTAAGAAGTAAGGTGTCTATTCTCTATTTCTTTTCTTCTTTCTTGCCGTCGATTTGGTCATCGATCCATTCAGAATCGTACTTCGACAGAGTAGAAAGCAGACCACAGACTGTCGGCAAGCTATTGCGCGATACTCCATCAGGAACTTTGATGCCGAATTCTTCAAGCTTGTTGTAGAACTTATTCACAATAACCTGCCCACTGCCATAAACATTGCTGAAGTTGCTATTGACGTCAACATAATCAATTCCGTAGAACGACTTGAAGAAGTCTACCAGCTTGTTGAATGTTTCCATTAACCAGCCGTCCTTATGGCGACCAGAAATGTACTTACTGAGCTGGACTTCAATCGAAGGAATCTCATCCACTACTTTGTAGTAACAGCAGCGAAGCTTGGCATTGTCATAGTCTGACGGGATAGAAACGACGTCTTTCGGATTGATTTCTACTACCATTACCCGGTCGAGGCCAGAAGAACCGTAGTTATCCAGGTAGCTGAACGAACAGGCATGCAAGCCGCTGGAACAGGTAACTTCGCTGTTGTCTTCAACGTCATGCCGAGCCATCTCGCAAACCTTGCCGATTGAGTTGTCAAATGTACCGCTATGAATGTCCATATAGTCATGGCGAACTTTCTTGTATGCCAAGAAGGTGCCATCCTGGGTAATCGGCAAGTCATTCTTTTCCAGGAATCCATAAAGCTCTTTGACTGAGCGGTAAGACGGATTCTGATAAAGGTTGCGGATAAACCGGATAAGAGCGATGAACTGCATTTCTTTCAGCGTTTCATCTTCTGCTTTGAAGATCGCGATAATCCGGTTAAGCAACTTGCTGCTGATTGTCTGCTCTTTCTTTCCGTCGATATGGATTTCAACTTCCGTATCGTTGAGAATAAGCTTCGTTCCTTCGAACTCGAAAGACTCGATTGCTTTCTTAACGGAATAAAGCTTTTCGAAGTCTTCCAACTTCGTACCTGCACCCTGAGCCTTAATAAGCTTCAGAATTGCATCGTAATTAATATGGTCTTTCTTGACAGTGAAAGATTCACCGCCGTCAAATAGACAGGAAAGACCACAATTTGTCGCAACATAAAACATAAGCAAACCTCCTAAGGTTTAACAACTTTTGTTAGTTGTTTTAACTTTGATAATTGTTATATGTAACTATGAGCTACTTATAACAATCTCTACCTATATCTCTTTACTTTTCTTTATTTTTTCTACCTCTAATACATAATCTAAAACCTCTCTATAACTTTTTAATATTTCATCTATTGGAGCATTGTAATTATCATATCTACCTGCTTTAATGAGCTCTCCACAATCATTACTGTAATAGAAAGGATAATTAAACTTTACATATTTCAACATAGGATACTTTTCAGTAAACTCAAGAGAGCAGACTTTTTCAACAAATTTAAACTCTTTATCAACTTGTATACTCTTTAAGTATTTTATAAACCAATTCCTTGTTAAAATACTCTCGCCAAGTTTAGTTATAACCTTAAGAGCTTCAGCAGCATTTCCTATTTCTGCATTAAGAAGTTTAAAAAATTCTGTTTCTAAATCTTCTTCTGTTGCAACTTCCAAAAAGTTGGAATATACATTAGCAACATCTTTAATAGTTAAGTCTTTAAGAAAATACTTATCCTTATTATAGCATTTAAATTCCGGTAAACAGCTGAAGTCTATATTACCGTATACTTCCATAAACTTGTTTCTGAACCATTCGGTAAATTCAAAAAAGCCTTCTCTTGAAGAGAGTTTCAAGTTTTTAGCGGTAGTTTTTGAGCATTTCATTATTAGAACACTACTTTGCCCATCTACAAATAAGCCTTTAATTAACTCACTTGGAGTTCTGCTATATTCAGAAGTAAAAAGAATTTTTCCATTAGAAATGTATGGCAATACGTCGGCTCTTTCTGAAAGAATATAAACTACTTGCTTTCCATTAGCATGGTCTATTACTTCTTCTATAGAAGAAGCATAAAAAGTATTAGTAAAATCATCTAATATAATGCTATAATTACGACTTTCTTCTCGCCTACTTCTTCTTAAACTTCTTTTAATTTCTTTATCGTATTCTATATTTTCATGTAAATGATAAAACTTACAAGAGAAACCAAGTTTCTCTTTTCTACTTTCCAGCTCAGAACAAGCTTCTTCACTTATAGCCGGCATTTCTTCTATATGTGTGTAATAGCCTACACCCATATTTGAAAGAAGCCTTTTTAATCCTGAATAATTTAAGTCTTCTTCTGATTCAAAAACTAATACAGAAGACGCTGATAATAAGTTATAAAAAATAGCAAAATCATTCATGCCATCTTTACCAATATTAAGAGGCTTAGTACGCCGATTTCCTCTTCCATTTATAGAAAATAAAAAGCTATTACTCAATACTTTACTTATTTCTTCTATTTCTTTTTGAACTAAAACCTTTATATTCTCTATATCTTCATTTTTCAAAAAACCTTTACACAAAAGAAACTGTACAACATCGTTTCCATTTGTATTAGGAGTTAGAAAGGAAATAGTATTTCTTATGCTGTTCATATAGTACCTCCTTATATAAATAATATATGTTATAAGTGGTACTATTAAAACGCTTAGTCTTAGCGGCCATTCTCTACTAAGAAAGTGTATTCTAGTATTTCTCTATAAAGCTTAAATACTTTATTGTCATCCACACTATAGTTACCATCAGAACCCGGCTGGCCAATATCTAAACATGAATCGGTAAAATGCAGATACTTTAATAGCGGATATCTACTACAGTAGTCTATGTCTTCTTCTCTATTAGAGAATCCTATTTTTAATTCTGGTATTAAGCTTTTAGCGTAAAAAGCAAAGTCTTTATTAAGTAGTACTCTACCAGCATTATCATTTATTATTTTACTGGCTTCTAATGAATCAGATAAGTTAGATACTACTTTTTTATAGAAGTTTGTCTCTTTATGCTTTTCTAAAGCTGCTTCAGTAAACCCTTTATAGACGGAATAAACTTCACGAGCTGATATATAAGACAAGAATACACCATCATTCCTAAATCTTATTATATTACTAAAATCAACACTTTCATATTTTTCTAAAAACTTTTCTCTTAACCATACACTATAGTCATAGAATCCATCTATACAGCCAAAGCCTAATTCTTCAGCCGCAGTTTTATTACAAGATACTACAATAGTATTATTGTCTGCTAATCCTAAATAATGCAGAGTTTCTAACGCTCTTATATCAAATTGTCTTGTTCCATTACCATATTTATATATTACATAACATGGTTCTTCTGTGCCAGTAAATAAAACTGTTTTATTAGCAGCGAGTTCTCTAAACTTATCTAAACTATCTACTGCATCTTGATACAAAAAGCCTCGATCGTTTTCAAAAAGCTTATGTACTGTTATTTTAGGGCACTTTTCTTTATGTGGTACTTTTTTGTAATTTCTTATATAGAAAAACTTTTGGCATTGAATATTAAAATGTTCTTTAAGAATTGGTATAGACATCTCATTTATAGCAATAACATAATCTATACCAAGATGGCGACTTACTAAAGTATATCGGACTGCTATATCATATAAGTCTTCTCTTTCAAGTTCACTTTTATTATTAAATACTAGTATACCCATTCCAAAGAATAGCCAATATAAGTCACCATTATAGTCTGCATTCAGAAGGTTGCCAACTTCTAATTTCTGTATTCTGTCTTTATATTTTTTATAGTAAACTTTATATACTTCTATTTCGGATAGTAGTTTATTAGCTTTATTAACAAATGAGGAAAATAACTCTTGTTCTGAAGGAAGATAGCCTTGTTTTATAAGGGTGCGTATAAGTGTTTTATTATTTGAAATATATTCTACAATACCAGATAACATAAAATGAGTCCTCACTTATATTTTTAATATGTTACTTTAAGCTCTAAAAATAAAAAACCACTTGGAATTTCTTCTCAAGTGGTTCTTATTCTTTTTTCTTACTTTCTTTTATTCTGCTTCATTTACTTTTGCTTCTTTCATCTTCTTCAGTAAGTCAATACTGAGAACATACTCAAGAACATCTCTGTACCGGCTTACTACAAGCTTTCTGTTATCTTCGTCTGTTATATTCCGCAAATGCAGCTCATAATTATCATACCGGTAATTGTTAAACTCCAAAGACTTAAGAAGCGGATAGTCATTAAGAGTATTAGCAAAAAAGTCATTACCTTCAAACTCTATAAATTTTATTTTTAATTCCGGGTCTAATGCATAAAGATAACTATTAAACCAAGATTCGCAGAACATTTTATTCTTACTGTCGGCAAAGAATTTGGATGCAGCATCAGTAGTAGACAATACTTCGATAACATTCTTATAGAAGTCGGTTTCCTTAGTGAACTCATCTGCTGCTTCTTCAAAATACTGCTTTGCAATAGCTACTTCTGAAAAGCGAATTCTTGATAAGAAAGTACTAGGATTACTGTAGCTATAACCTCGCGGAAAGTAAATTACTTTTCTGAAGTCTACTTCTGCAAGCTTATCTCTTATTGCTTTTTCAACAACCTTATGGAACTGGCTGAACTGCTCATTGTTATCGGCATCAAAATACTTAGCTGCCGCAGAGTTCATATTCATAAAGAAGTAATCACCATTACCAAACAACGTCTTCAAAACTTCGGGGCAGGAATCCTCAGCGTTAACAAAATAGTCAATCTTACCGGTGTCTTTATTCAAGAAAGTAGGAAGACAATTCTGCTTTGTTGAAACAGTATAAATTACTTCCTTATCGCCGATAATATCAAGCACTTTATCAACATCATCGTAATCTTGGAAGTAACAGCTTCCTTTACTCATGTCTGAGATAGAGAACCGCATCGCTGCTCTTTTATTTGCATACATCTTACGGCGTTCGCGAGCTGCTTCCGCTTCTGCTTTCTTGAATTCCTTAACACCATCACCAAGACGAATCACCATAGACTTATTGCCGGTAAAAAGCGACTTAAGCTTTTCATAAATGTCTGCTCTCATGGCATAGATGTATGCTCCGGACCATGTATACCGGTCAACGCTTTTATCAATTCTATAAATAGCTTCTGCTAATCTTGAGTAGAATATGTCTTTCTCATCCTCATAGATTATTACTATTGCATTGTCTATGAAGCTCAAATAACTCGTTGCAAAAATGCTTTTTACCGGCTCATAGGTAGGGCTAATAGGAGTAAATCTAACACTACCGCTGCGCTTAGTATCTTTTACCAATAAACGAAGCGTTGTAGCTTTCATGTACTCCATGATAATGTTAATCTTATTGCATGCTATTTCGTTTTCATTTTCGAAGAAGTTTCTATCAAGAAAGCCCTCTTCCATAAGCGTATTAACTAACTGCTCAGAATAGTTACCACTGCTTGCAAATTTCAGGATTTTACTGATATTCATAATAACCTCCATAAATCATTTTAATAATGTATATATGTTACTTGCAGTACTTTAGCAAAGTTTGTACTTAAAAACCTAAATAATAAAAAAGCCTAGAAAATATATTCTATCCTCTAGGCTCTTATTCTATTTCCTCTTTTTATTTTTTTACATAAGTATCGACTTGACATATTCGGCGATCTTTGTAAGAACCACGGTTCTGAGAGTCTCAATAGTCTCATTGTCGTAATACAACTCTTCGCGAGACGCTTGGATACTTACTGAGCCAATCGGCAAATGGAATACTATTGCAGAGCGGATGCAGTCTCTGAGATAACGTACAACGGCATAGTACTTATCATCATCTCCAAATACTTGCCTTGTATCAAGCTTATACTTAATACCACCCATAACAACAAAGATTGAATCTGACAAACCAAATACGGACGATAAAAAACTGTTCCGGATAAACAAGTCTTGCTTGAGAGCTTCTCGTGCTTCAAGATACGCTTCTTCACTGCCACATGATGAGTGCCAATTAAAGAAGTCATCCTTCCGATGGATAATTTCCGGCATTTCTGCGGTGAACAAAAATACTTCAATACCTTTTTTTAAGAAAGCATTAAAGTCTCCTTCTTCAACAGAAAGAGTAATCTTTGTTCCAGATTTTTCATCTTCTACTGAAGAAAACGGCTTTGAAATGTTCGGAATACCTTTGTCCAAGAAAGCTACATAGCTCTTACGGGTCTTTCCATCCCCAGACTCAATAGTAAATTGGTCTGTATAAGAAAACGGAGTTTTAGAACCAAGACCTAATCCACCGATTAAGTCGTTCGTATCCCGCTTATTCGAATTACCATAAACTGTATACAGTTCCATAATGGTTTCTTCATCCATTCCAACGCCATCATCTTCTACTGAAAAATAAGGCTCAAGAACAGAAGGGAAGTGTACACGAACCGGAGTATCAACTCCTTTAGCATTATTCGCATCAATAGCATTTGCTACCAACTCGCGGACGATTGCCATAATAGGGTCAGTATATAACCGAGCCGAAATTGTTTTGAACATTTCTGCATTTACTGCAATACCAAATGTCTTCGACTCGATGTTAGAGTCAATGATATTATCTTTAGTTTGCATCTTCATAATATAACCTCCAAAATCATATATTGTTTGTTGATAGTAATACTATGTTATTAGCGGTACTATAAAAATGTTTATACTAAACTACTTTTTAAAAAAAGGTGCGTACTTTTTCTTTGCCTTAAGAAGGGGCCTCAATTCTTTCTTAATTTCTTTAACAACCTCTTTCTTAATCTCTTTCTTCACAAACTCTACTAATCCCATTTCAACTTCCCTCCATTATAATATGAATAAAATTAACTATTCACCATCTGTAAGAATTCTTCAGGCGAAATAATCTTAACACCTAAATCTCTTGCTTTCTTTGATTTGTTCGACATTGAAGCCGGATCTTGCTGAACAAGATAAGTAAGGCGACCACTTACAGCACTTAAGGCAGTTCCTCCATTATCTGTTACCATTTTTTCTAAATCTTTACGGGCATATTGCATAGCACCTGTAAAACAGAAAGACATATTTTCAAACTTTTTTCCCATTTTATTTTCTCCTATTATATGGATAAATTTTAATGTTTCAAGCATGTCAGACTTATTAGCTTGTAAGCCTTCTTTAAATTTATTAGCAGTTAAATCGCCAATTCCATCTGTAACAAAGTCATGATAACTCGTTTTAGAAAACAAGTCTTCAATTTTAGTTGTACCAATTTTTTTAATTATTTTATCAGAAACCCGTTCGCCAACATCTTCAATATTAAAACCAGAAATAAAAAGGCTTAAAGGAATTTCTTTCTTCTCATTTATTGATTTTCGTATATTTTCAGCAGATTTTTCTCCAAATCCACTCAACATCTTAATTTTATCATAAGGAAGCTTATATAAATCAGCAATTCCTTCTTTTATATAGCCTTCTTTAATAAAACGTTCCAATGTTGCAGTTGATACATCTTTAATTTCAAGTTTCTGAATCCATTTCATAAGCTTCCCTAAAAGTTTAGAAACGCAGTTAGGATTGGCACACTTTATTATAGTATGAGAGCTATTTATATACAAATCTCCACCACATGAAGGGCATTTAGAAGGAAGATTCCAATTATGTTTTGCTATTAAATCATCTAGCTTGTTCATATATAATAATATGTGATAACCAGTCACTAATTTTAAAAACTATTCTTTATTAATGAGGAGAGGCAAATAATCCTATGACTCTAATTGAAGGAATTCAGAAAGAATTCTATGAAAGCAAACTTATTGAAGAGGCTTCTAATAGCATTCTAAATGAGTGGTTTGAAAAACAGAAAAGTAAATTCTCTAATGGTGAATTAACCGGTTCATATAAAGATTTTGAAACTTTATATGCAGTATATGGTGACAATGGAAAAAAACGTCTAACTAAATACGCTGCTGCTACAAAGGAAAAAGCAGAAGAAAATCGTAGAGATGCAGCTAATGAGAATCCATTTGATAGATATGTTATTAAACCTATTGACCCAGAAAAAGAATTAGGTGGTCATTATGGACATGACGTACATGCTAATATAGCTGCTAGAAAAAAGGCTACAAATTCAGATGGTTCTAATCCAGATTGGTTTTTAGCTGAATCTAAGATTTAGTATTTTCTGTTTCTAAAATTTCGTAAACTTCTTGGCCTGTATCTACATCCCATATTGCTCTAAATAAGTTTAATCTTGAACCATGTGAGAAATAAGTAATATACTTGTCCAAGAAGTTTACTATTTCCTTTTTCTTATATCCTAATTCCTTAAGAGAAAAATACAAATAATCTATATAGTGTAAGATCTGAGTTGTTATATTCTCAGCAAATACTTCACCTTTAAAAAATACTATATTATGGCTTTTTTCATTATAAGGTAAAAATTGCCTAACAATAGAAGCATTAGAGTTCTTATCAAATTGATAAAGAAACATATGGAATATAGTAGGATACCATTTCTCACCTTTTTTAAAATTAGCCCTACGTATTATCCTAACATACTCATTTGATAGGAACTTAATCTTGGCGTAATTCCAATGTTTTAGTTTAAATTTAATAGCATAAAGCCAACAATTGGAATAGAAAGGCTTTTTAGATACAGTCATCACAGGAATATACCTTTACTTTTGTTTCCTACTACTCTAGGTATAACCATTCCCGCTCTTTCTAATTCGATAGTATCACCAATCTCTATCTGAGCTTTCTCTAAATATCTTACATTGTTTAATGTACTTCTACGGATTTGGGCGCCGTCTATTTCAACTGGGTCAAATACAGCTACAGGAGTTAAAGTCCCATTAACCATATTCCATTCTATATTTAACAGAATAACAAACTTAGTAATTGTTTCAGGTTTAATAGCCCATTGAGTATTAGGCCGTATATTAGACTTCAGGTCGTCTAAATCAAACTCATTGAGCTTAACTACGACACCATCCGTATCATAGTCTTTATCTCTTGCCATGAATTCCTTCATTGTATCATGAAGTACTCTAGCGCCTATTTCTCCACTCTTTATCTTAAGAATTCTAAAATTGACAATTTCAAACCCATATTTTTGAAGTAGCTCTAACTTAGCCTCTTCAGTAGCTACTTTATCAGAAGCTATATCATAACATATAACTGTTAGATGGTCAGAACCTTCCCCATCTAAACGACGAGATATTCCTGCGCAAGCATTACGGCAAGACTTCATTTCAGGAAAATATTTATCTCTATCTGAAACCTTAAGAAGTATTTCACCTCGAATTGATACGTCAACTGGTTCAGGAAGTTGTTTTGGAACACTTTGCATTTTTATTGCATTACGAGTAATATCATCACCAATGTATCCATCACCACGAGTTATAGCAGAAATCAACTTTCCGTTTTTATAATTCAACTCGAGTGATATTCCATCCAGCTTCTCTGTTACAACAAAAACATTCTCTTTTTTCGTAAAAGAATCCAATTTTTTAGTTAAGTCCTCAATAGTAGAAAATTTTTGTTGAGAACCCATTAAAATTGTATGTTTAGCTTTACTAAAGCCTTCATTAGAGTCTATCCCTATTTCCTGTAACAATTTGTTTTTAGGATCTATTTGCTCAAGCAAACTTTCCAATTTATTATACTCATCATCAGACATAATAGGGTCTGAATTATAATAAGCGTCTCTTGCTTCAATTATTTTAAGTTCAAGTTCTTTAATTGTCATAGTATATCCTTTCTATATTTATTATATGTTATTGAAAGTACTTATTAAACAAACCAATTTTTATTAAGTATATTCAATGCACTTTCGAGCGAATCAACATTCATACTTCATCGCTTACATTTAATAATATATCCAAAGTTTTTAAAAATTCACACTTTTTTGAAAAATTTTTAAAATTTTTTAATTATAGCATTTGGATTCTTTTTTAGGATTAAACTGGTTATTGCTTCTGTATTTTTAAGATGGGCTAAATTAAAAGGCTTATTAAGTAATACAGCTTTATTAAAACTTAAAATCTCTTTACCATTAAATAATTTACTATATTTGGCTCTTTCATACTCATCTTTATCTCTTTGAGACTTAAAAGGCCATATTTCAACAATATTATTAACAAGTATACATTTTATATTATCAGTCATTCTCATATACTTAATTATATGTATTACAAAGTATATTATATTTATAGTATTTATTTATAATAAGTATATTTAATGCACTTTCAAAGCAAATCAACTTTCGAGCAACTCAACATACTTCATCGCTTACATTTAATAATATATCCACTTTTTTGAAAAATTCACACTTTTTTGAAAAATTTTTTAAATTTTTAATTATTTTTCATTGAAAATATTTTAGCAAGTTGTTAACTAATTTATTTTATGGAATATACACTCTTAGCAAATTATGCCGCTCTGCTATATAATGACCTTATGCACATGCAGCTCCATGCGGCTGGAAATAATTTAAATGATATACGTGATGACGCAAGTTCGTACTCGTATAGAATACGAGCAGATTACGAATATTTCGCTAAAAAAGCCATTATAAATGGCGAGCACTTACCTAATATAAGCTCAGTTAGACAATACGTACCAGAAACAGAATGGAAATCAGTAGAGGAAGACCTAGTAGATATAAATACATTTACTATGTACCTATCTATTAATGGGAGGCAATATCTTAATGCTATTAAAAATGTAGAAGATAGAGATGAAGATATTGTTAGAATTATACGCTTCTGGGAAGATACTATCTGTTATGATAATGAACAAAGATTAGCGTATGAGCAGCCTAATAATACTATGAAGTATAAAAGTCCCTACACTCCAGAGCCAGCAGTTAAAGAGCTAGTAGAACCACCTATTGTTGCAGTTATTCAGGATACAGAAAATAATATACCAAGTTGGCGTGAATTGGGTGCTACTTCAGAATTGTCTAAATCCGTTTTAAATGGACGTGAAGCAAATGAACAGGTCGGATTTATTAGACAGGTATAAGTCTCTATCTAACTCAGAGGACCTCTCTGACAGAGAATTAGCAAAAATATACGCTGAAATATATACAATGTATGTAGAGAGCGATATAGAGGAAGTATCCGAAGAAGTAAAGCTTTCACTATGTGCAGAAGAAGTATTAAATGTATACTCTGAATTACAGAAGTTAACTCCAGAAGTAGATTATAGTCTTTATATTAGAGCAGCAAAGTCTTTAATAATTGATTATATGACAGAAGAAGAAATACAAGAAGTATTAAAGAAT
>ERZ772932.359-NODE-359-length-25878-cov-6.576502_pt1 | contig 25878 bp, 39 predicted proteins | sample MGYA00511684_ERZ772932 | MGnify/ENA primary metagenome ERZ772932 (study PRJEB29015, sample SAMEA2738078) | human oral metagenome | biome: human oral; feature: human-associated habitat; material: saliva | place: China | collected 2210 ...
TAGGGATAGCCATAAGGCAATGCCGTAAACTGTCGGAGGAAAATGGTAGAGACAACTATATTTCAGATGAACAGAGAGAGGATAATAATACATTTTACGATGTCGGCAAGGGGTTGCCACGCATTCTTGGCACAGAGTATAAGGTTGCCGTAAACCTAACATTGCCTCGTGATAGTGATTTTGTAGTTTCGGACACAATACTTAAAGTAGAGAAACAATTCCAACAGGCAGTTAAGAGTGGAGCGACAACTAAAAAAACCAAAGAGGTCTATGTAAAAAGCGGTAATCGAACCAAAAAGATTACCAAGTTATTTATTGGTGTGAATAAGAAACTGAAGCAAGTATACTAGTCGTTAGCTGTTTTTTCGTTGATGTAGTCGATAATCTGATTAAGAATACGAGCAGTTTGGTCTGGTTGAGTTTTAATCATTTCAGGTGTGATGTGTTGTATATTCATAGTAGTATTATATAATCTAAAATAGTATAAGAGGAGTAAAAAATGGAAATAACAATTTTAGGTCAGATGAAAGATTTTCTAGCTAAGGCTATTGAGAAAATGGGGGAAGACGACAAACAGTATTTTACTAAAGCGAAAGTTGCTCTTGAAGAGCTTGAGAAAGCAGAACGTACTCATGTTACTGAAGAACAACTGAATGGTCTTCTTCATGCTTTTTATCTGAACACCATTAAACAAGCTATGTTCGCTTTATTCACTAATCGTTTAAACGATAATGAGCTTGATATGGAGTTCTTTAAGATTGACTTTAAGGCAGCCAAAGCTAAATACGAAGAGGTTATCAAAGCTCTTGCTGACAAGCAAAAAGAGATTGAAGAACAAACTCTTGCTCTTAATGAAATTCAGAACGAGATGAATAGTCTTGGCAATATCTTCAATAAAGCTCACGAACGACCTGTTGTTTCTGACAATAAGAATGCACAATCTGAAGAACAATAAAAGAGGGGAATAAATGGGCAAGTGGTGGTACACAGACGCTAGTGGCAAGAAAAAGCGTACTAAGGCTGGTATAAGACACGAGTATGACGCTTTCCAAAGTTCAGAGGAGCAGATTAAAAAACGCTCCTCAAGAAACTCTGCTAGGCGTTCGGCGATTAAGTCGGGTATAATCTCGGCAAGAGATAAAAGAGTAATCGACCACAAGAACTCCAACCCACTAGACAACCGAAAGAGCAATTTAAGAGCTATGAGCAGAAGTGCCAATGCTGGTAAGATAGAGGACTCAAGGAAGAGGGGGAGTAAGAGGAGAGCATGGAAGTAGAGGATTTTGACAAGCCATCTAATGGATACAGTCATAACTACGATGATCCATATAAAGTACTAGCTGTGAGAATGGTGGTCAAATACCGTCCACCAGAACTCAAGAGAATAATGTCGGAACGTGCTTACTTTAAGAGGTTGGTGATAACCGAAATCAGAGACAGTATTGAAATCAACAATATTTATGCCGACTGTGTTGAGGATATACTCCTTAGAAATAATCGTAGAGTGTACCACAGAACAGAGCTTGAGAGACTAGGGGAGTTCTACTTTGACGAGATAGACCTCAATATTCTTAGGAAATATATCAAGGCTTTCTGCAAAAAGTGCCACATAAATCTTTAGGTGGCATTTTTTATTTATAATGGGGGTATGGAAAGCTGTAATTGTAATAGATGTAACCACGAAAACGAGTGTGGACAGGCAATTATCAAACAAGATGTAATGCCAAAATGCCCAATCAAGGCAGTTATCCCCTCTATCGTGGTTGAAGACTCTTCTAATCTTAAAAACCTCGCAGGGTGTTTTGTTCATGTGTCAAACATCAACACCACTTACTATATTGACGATAAACACCGTATCACCTTAATGTTCTCTGGCGACATTTATGCCGACCACTACGACGCAAACGCTAATCCTCTTAAAGTCCGTAACCAACGAGTAATCGATTTTTATGACGATGTGATGTATATCTTCAACGCTACTGGCGAATATCGCAAGATTAAGTTACTGGAAGGAAATGCCTAATGGGTTGTGGTTGTGGTAATAAAAACGAGGGGAATTTCCCACCGTCTGTTTTACAGGTGAACTCTGCCCAATGTCCTGTGCTTTTTCACAAGGTGGTTATCCCAACTAATTTCGGTGATGAGGCCGAAACTCCTGTCTTAATAGGGGAACGCAGGAACGCCCTTGTCTATTATGAGGTGAACGGACATACTTATCTTTATTCTTCAGATGGTGTACCGACAAGACTGGACCGAGGTGGAGCGAGTGTGCTTTATGTCGAAGAACTACCTGAGACAAACAAAGCTATGCAGGATACTCTCTATGTTTCAAGTAGAGGTGAACTAGCAGTTTATAAGAGTGGCGACAAGAAGATCCTAAACGAAAAGCCAACCTACTACACAACTCTCGGTGACAATACCGATGGGGCGATGACTCAAAAAGCCGTTACTGATGCTCTCTCTGCTCTTTCCGAGGAAGTCAAAAACAAGCTTGCCGAATTTAAGAACGGTGTAGTCGATAGAGTTATGCCAGAGGTAAACGACAAGGTTTCTGGTATGGAGCGTTTTGTCACGACTAAGATTGAGGAGATGAAGAGGGAGACCTCTACTCTTGTTAATACGACTACCAATGATGTCAACTTGATGAATAACAAGTTGAATAAACATATTGAACAGGCTGATATTGCTAAGAATGACTTGCTTGATAAGATTAGGCGAAATACCGATAGTATTACTGATACGAAGAATAGTTTAAGAAACTATGCTCTTATTTCTGATGTCGATAACCGTGTGTCTGATGCTGAAGCGAGAACTAACAATAAGATTATTCAAGCTAAAACTGAAGTAGAGGGGAAGATTTCTGCCCTAGACACTAGACTAACTAAACAAGCAAGTGATGATAAAGCCGACATTACTCAACTGAAAGCTAACCTTAACACTACCAACTCTGCTCTACTTACTCACAAAGAACAGGCAGACAAGAAGTTTTCTGATATTGGGGTTGAGCAAGATGAACAGAATAATTTAATCTTTGATATCTTAAACGCTTTTTCTAAAGAATCTGAAAAAGGCACGAACTTAAAGCTTAATACATCAGCTACTAAGGTACTTGGTATGACCATCTATGGCAATACCGAGCAAGTTAAGACGAGCGGGTACAATATCTTCAGATTTGGCGATATGAACAATACCCTGAGCCAAGGTATTAAATCCAAGACGGACGAGAATGGCTATATTACCTCAACTGGCACAGCCACAACAGATTGGGTATCAGTTACATCTTTTGATAGCAATAGCGTATTGATGCCAGGAACTTACACACTAAGCATTGAGCCGTCTGCACCTATTCGCACCTCAATCAACGGAGAACTCGTTAGCAATAATTCTTACAAATGGCTAGGCGCAGTTGATCCAGGGCAAACTAAGGTAACATTCACAGTTACAGAACCTATTAAGCAGGTTAGATTAAGTATCAGAACAGTATCTAATCAGGCACTCAATATTAAGTTCCGCCCAATGCTAGAGGCTGGAAGTGAATCACATTCTTATGAACCATACACTGGTGGAGCAACCAATCTTTATGACTGCGCATATGGCTTGCCAGTCACAGTCAATGGATTAACCATTAAGCAAACTAATGGGACGTTAGTGTGTACTGGTACAGCAACCAACGATTTTGTCAGATTCCAAGAGAAGAATATTTCCGACATTCTTGAGAATAATAATGCCTATACTATTTACGCAGATACCACCACGGCAGACCTGCGATTAACTGTCAGACTAAAACGCAAAGACAATAATAGTTACGAATATTACAATACTATAAACAGTCAGACTGCAACATTCACATGGAATACAGCGGTCTATTCCGAAGCCTATATTTATCTCGTTACAGGCGAAAAAACGTTTTGGAATGGTTCTAGATCTGTGGCTAGCAGGTTCGGACTATTCAAAGGTGATTCGTTCAGTAGTAACGACTATGCTCCAGTTGGAATGAATAAGCCAACATTCGGTGAGATTAAAGGCGTAAACAATATAAACATCTTCTCTCAAGGCAAGAATCTATTCGACACTAGATTCGGCGAAAGAGTAGTCAATGGCGTTAATATTAAAACCTATTCTGACGGTTCATTCGAGTTAAATGGTACGCCTACTACGGGCTTCTCGCTAATGAACGTTTTTAATTCTAAGAGTTATATCCCTAGCGAAAAGTACAAACTAAAAATCGAACACCTTGGTGGTTCTGTTGAGAAAGTTTGGTCTGGAGCATATTTCATATACACAATTCCGATTCAGAGAAATACGTCAAAACAGCCATATCAAGCTGTATTAAAACCAGAGCATTTGAATAACTTCTCAAATGAGTTTGCTATCACCGTCAATGATATACTTGAGGAATATTACGTTCCATTTGTCTGGATTCCTTATCATATAGAGACGAGTGAAGCATTCTGGAATTATAAGAACCTAAGACTAAGAATTACGCTAGTAAAAGACGGTGAAAATACCGACTTTACAGAGTTTATTAGCAGTAGTCTATCCTCAAATCTTCCTGCACTATATAAAGTCGGGAACTACCAAGACTACATCATTATGAGAGATGATAAGTGGTATTTAGTAAAAAATACCGCTACAAAAACCTTAAACGGCACAGAAAACTGGATTAAAACAGCTGAACCAGAGAATATTTTTATTTGTCAGAATATCATTAACGCTACCAAGAATTATGACGATGCTTATTTCTCACACTTTAACAATATTAAGAGATATCCAAATGCAGATAAGACAGGAGCTATCAGAGGAGATAATGGCACTAATGTAGCTTTCTGTATGAACAATATCCCGAATATTACTAGCTTTAAGAATTGGCTTAACCAAAATAATGTTACTGTTTTATATCCAATAGCTCAGCCGATCACGGCAGAGATAACAGATCCAGTACTGCTTACCCAACTAAATAAGCTGATGGATGCTAGAACTTATGACGGAATAACTAACATTTCGATTACTGGAACAGATTTAGTACCAGAGATTAAGGTTAAGTATATGAGGAAAATAGGAGAATAGAAAATGGAAAATTGTGAAGATAACAAGCATGGTTTAATCACTACTATTATCCCTGCTAGTTTAGGTGATGAAACTAGTGTGCCTATTGAGAACGGTAGATATTACAACACCATCGTTAAATACGAGGCAAATGGCAGCCACTGCCTCTATGACGAAAATGGCGTGCCAACTATTCTAGGTAGGCAAGGCATTCAAGGGGTCAGAGGAGAACGAGGCTTTAAGGGGGATAAAGGCGACCAGGGGGTACAGGGGGTACAGGGTATTCAAGGAGTACAGGGAGTCAAGGGGGAGCGTGGTCCTGCTGGTCCTGCTGGTCCTGCTGGTCCTGCTGGTCCTGCTGGCCCTGCTGGCCCTGCTGGCCCTGCTGGCACTAATTTAAATGTATACTCTAGCACCCGTACTCATATTGGTACTTGGACAGACAATCGGAAAGTCTATCGCCGAGTCATTACTGGTACAGGTAACGTACCTGCCAGTATTCCATTTGAGAAGTTCACTACAATCGTGAAGTCAGAGATGATGGTTAAGAACCAAGGGGCTGGTCAGGCCTGGCGTATGATACCGTGGTTGTTTAATGGGAATAGTGTTGATTGGTATGGTGGTTATTATTTCCTTGAGGATAATAGAACCATAGTAGTTCAGATCGGCAATGAACTTAAAAAGACAGTTTATTGGCATATAATTATTGAGTACTGTATTGACTAAAAAGGGAGAGCAAAACATGAATACTGAACACCAACTATACCAAAAACTTGGCACAATGGAGTCTGACATCAAGAACATTCGTGAATTAGTTGATGAAGTTAATCGCAAAGTTGACACCTATAACGCCATGTCTCAGAGAGTGACCGTTTTAGAGGAGAGGGCAAATGACAGGTCTGATAGACTACGCAAACTAGAAGATACTCAAGCTAAGATTGTATGGGCGATTGTGATGACAGTCCTCGGTGCAATTCTAAAATTCGTTGTAGTAGATGGTGGGATACACAAATGAAAAAGATAAACTGGCTAGCAGTATTAGTCTGGTCAGTCTTTTTTATTTTCATTATCGCTTTCTGGATATTAGCAATTATTCGTGGGGTTTTACTCCAAACAATACTAGTTTTATTAGTTTTTACAATTATAATAATTAAAAAGGAGAAACTATGAGTGAAACACTTAAAGGCATAGATATTAGCTTCTGGCAAAGAAGCAACTATAAACGACTAATCGACGAACACGCACCTGATTTTGTCATTGCTCGTGCAACTTTTTCAAGGACAGTTGACAGTACTTGCGACGCAATTTATCAGTACGCTAAAGACTTAGGCAGGAAACTAGGTTTTTATATGTTCCCACTGACATCAGATGGAACACCAGAAGAAAGTGCCGAATGGAATTATAACCAAGTGCGTGGCTACATCGGTGAGGCAATTCCGATGCTCGACTGGGAAGCAACCACTGGTACTGACGCAACCAATGTTGACTGGGCATATCGTTGGCTTAAAAAGTTTGAGGAACTCTCTGGCGTAAAACCAGTTATTTACATGAACACTAGCACCGAAAACTCTCTTGATTGGAGTCCAGTTGTTAGGGGTGACTTTGGTTTATGGGTTGCCAATTATGGGGTAAACGATGGGGCAGACCACGGCTTTGGTGGACTCAAGAACTGGAGGTTCGCTGCACTTCACCAGTACACCTCTGTCGGCGACGGTGGTCGTGGACTAGACAAGGATTTCTTCTTTGGCAGTCGTGAAACTTGGGATAAATACGCAGGTAAAGCCAACGCAGGAACTATCGAAGCTAACCAGGTCGCACCAGTCGTGCCAACCGTAAAAACTGTTGACCAGTTGGCTCAGGAAGTGTTAAGTGGTGCTTGGGGTAATGGCAATGACCGTATCAACCGTTTACGTAGTGCAGGATATGACTATAACGCCGTGCAGAATAAGGTGAACCAACTAATGGGAGCAAATCAGCCACGAGCTGAAATTTACATGGTGCAAGCTGGTGATACCCTGTCTGGTATTGCAGGTCGTCTCGGTACAAACTACCAGAAGATTGCAAGAGACAACCGTATTGCCAATCCGAACCTAATCTATCCAGGCATGAAACTAAAGATTTATCGTTAAGGAGTAAAAATGGAAGATAAAAATATTGTAGAGTTATCAGACAAGATGGTTATCGATAACGGACTCCATGGGCAGTATGTTGAAGAAGTCCTAGACCAATGCGTTCAGAAACTCTATGAAGACTATGAGAAGAAACCGACTAGGGAAGTCGACATCGCAATCACCCATATCGAAACTGCTTTGCTTTGGCTCGATAAGCGTGAAGATGTGTCGTATAATGAAGAAGGTAAAGCAAATTAAGGTTTAAAGGAGAATAAAATGTTAAACCAAAAACTTTATGAAGCACTTCGCTGGATTATTGCAGTAGTTTTGCCAGCTCTTGGTGTGTTCTTCGCAACACTCGCTAAGGCTTGGGGTTGGAACTTGCCAACAGAGGCAATCCTCACCACTATCTCTGCAACTGGCTTATTCCTCGGTGCTATCTTTGGTATTTCCAAAGTTATCAACGACAAAATGTAGCTTACACTTGCAATTTTAGGTGTGGTGCTTTATTATTTAGGTAGGTTGGGTAGGCGTTCCATCCGACCATGTATGAAGATTAAGGGATAGTCATATAGCTTAGTTTTCATACAAAATAGCGGGGTAGAGCAGCAGTAGCTCGCTTGCCTCATAAGCAAGAGGTCATTGGTGCAAATCCAGTCTCCGCTACCAAAAAAGTCCTGTACAAAAAATATCCGTTAGCTTAACCTCCAACGGATATTTTTTATTTAATAAAAAAGTGTGTTTTAATTAGCTTGTAGAGGTCTTAGTTTTTAGGTTTTTGTCATTTGTCAACCATAATTAAATTAAATATATCTTCTTCAATGTTTTACCTCTACAAAAAAATAACCCCTCTTCTCGCAGTTAGGGGTTATTTTATTTTTAGTTATTGTAGCCCGTTATAATGATTTATCATATCTTTATAATACTGAACCGTGTTGTAGGCGTTCAGAGCGTTGGTACGGAGCTTATCTAGTCCTGTCTGATAAGTGTTTCGCACCTTAATCAGGTTTGGCATATAAGTTGAAGTGTCATATTTAATTTTATCTCTTGTGGGGAAATTAGAGTACATCACACCTGCCGTATTGGCATTGCTCATAATGTTAGTGTGGTCGTTTATCCTAGTCTGTTCGAGATTTTTTTGGCTTGCTTCATACTGTTTTTGCATAGCCTCTCGATAGTTCTGAATAAACTGGTCAATATTGTTCCCTTGTAAGTCGTTACCTAACATACCTCTAGGATAGCATATTTTAAGTGCTAGCAATCTTTTAAGGTATTATTAAGGTATGAAAATGCAAGTAAAAAAGCTATCAGATGAGTTTAGAACTCTTGTTGGTGATGACACTCTTGATACTCCAGACAAGTTCGTGATTTCGGCGATTAACTGGGTGTTTCGTGAACTCCCCTTAACACCTAAACTTTCTCGTATCTTCTCTAAACATTATACGGTGAACCTTGACGCTAAGGGGCATTATAAATGGAACTTAAACCGTGATTTTAGGTGTATTGCCGATATTCCGATGATGAATTTCTGGACATCAACTGGTGGGGATTTATGCAAACTTTGTCTATGCAATAAGAGTGTTGAGGAATTATATGAGGGGAGTATCCCTAGTTTAATGAAACCTGGCACACCATGCTCGTTTGCTATCGAACAGGAAGATGATGAAGTGTCTTTAGTTTTAGACAGACCACTTGACACACCTATCGTACTTGACTACATCGCCTATGGCTTCCCTAAAGAGGTCAATAGTATGGAAGATACTATTGAGATTTCAGCCATCGTCCATAACGCTATGCTCGACATTATGCGTGCCGTTTGGTATGAAGAACGAGATGACTTTGCCTTTACTGGTAGCGTACGAGATTACCTTGATAACAAGTTTATCCCTGAAATGACCGAACAGATTTACAAGCGTTTCGGTATTGAACAGGTTCAGATTTTAGGAGGATAATTTCATGAGTACCCGCTTCCAAAATATGCCACACCTCTCGCACCGACCTGCGGGATATTATGCGAATAATAAATTGTTCAAAGGCTCATATCAGAGGACGGAATGGCAGACTAGAACTTCTAGGCGTATCCATGATGGTTTTTCTTTAACTGCCAATTATGGTCTTGATACTACCTCTGACGACCTCAACTCTTCACCATATTCCTCACCATACTACATCAACGGGCGATATAATTCCGACAACCTCGTTACTCAACGAGGCAATTCAGCCTCGGTACAGGGGAATAAATTCCTGATGTCTTATGGTGATAGAAAAGTAGATTTTAGTGATAGTGACATTCAGACCACTCTAAAACTCTATCAAGGCAAGCAGATTAAATTTGAGATACCTTATTCGGGCAAGATAGTTGGTTCAACTATTCGGATTAAAAACACAGGAATGAGCCGTGGCATTTTGTCTATTTACCTGTCGGCTTCAGATGGTGGCAAGGTTCTATCAGAAATGTCTGTTGACCTCTGTAAAGTATCACCTGATGTCTTTGAACACAAGGAGCTTCGGGCAAATACTGTGGTACAAGAGAACGCCAATCCACGAGGGCGACTATTCGTACGACTTGAGATGTGGGGGGACTTAACTTGCGAGAAACAGGCTAACCCATTTTCTAACGCCGAAATCACAGATAGATTTATTGAGATTTCAGCGACTGGACTTGATAACCATTTTGAGGCGTTCTACGACTTTGAGGACAAGAACCTACCAAATACTAATAGTCTAGCAGTAGAGTGGCTTAGAAAGCCCTCCAGACCTCTTTTAGGGCTAATATATAATGACCTATCTTCCATTCCTGTGGATAGGCTAGGCACGAATAAAGATGGGGCTAGTGTGTCTGATAAAGGCTACCGATACGATATCTTCGCCTTGGCAGATATATCTTCAGTTAAGCTGTTGATTTATGACCGACACCAAAATGTGATTTCTGCTCCTGACATTAAAGTGGACGGGCGTGCCGACCATATCTATATCGCTCAAGCAGTAGACACGGATAGGAATAACTGGGTCTATTATGTGGACGGCTATTCACCACTCCAGAGGTTTAAGATAGGTGAGTGGAAGAGCCAGGTAGTAACCTCTAGCGTTCCACCTGTGGTTGGGGCGAAATTCATTGTATTCCACCATAACAGGCTCTATATCGGTGGTTTCATTAACGACAGGAACTTGTGGCAATGTACAGCGATTAAGAATAGTGGTCCTGATTATACAGAGTTCCCATATCGTTTCTACACGCCAAGTTCTTCACCATACTTAAACTCAACCAATCCGACTACTGCCGTTATTGAATACGAGGCAGGCACTTTGATGTTCTTAACCGAACATGGGTTCTCTCTATTCACCTCTAATGTCAACCTAGAAAACGGCTCACCAAAACTCCAGTCTAGTTTCATGGATAGTGCAGGCGTAGTCAGCCAAGATGATGTAGTGAACTATAAAGGCGTGGTTTATTCATTTAACCCTGAAGAGGGGATTAGGCGTTTTACTGGTGCAACTTGGCGTGAATTACCAAACTCTGTTGGTTCGTATTTCGCTCGTGTCGATATGGAGAAGCCTCGCAAACTTTGGGGGCATATGAATAAACTCTACTTCAATTTCGTGGATAAGACAGATGGCAAGTATAAATGTCTTGTGTGGGATATGAGCATGAATTACCAACAGTATCCATGGTTTCTTGATACTGATATGCCTGTCTTAGATGTGAGAACATCTAATGAGGAGAAGATTTCTATCCATGCCGACTACCCTGCTATCATGGAGATTTATAAGTCCGACACTTGGCGAAGGTTTGATACACCTATTGTGTTTGAAAGGCATACTAAATATCTCTCTGTGCCTGGTAATGCCTCGGATATGGTAGTTAAGCGTGTACACAATAAGGTCATTGCCAATGAGAATAAGTGGTGGTACTTCGCTCTTGCCTATGATAAGCAGAAACTCAACCAAACTCGTGGCAACGAGGACTGGTTCTTGCTCCCCTCTTGGGCAACAGAGGTAGTCGAAGATGATGTGTTGCAACCATTTTCTGATCAAGATGTTTATGAAGATAGGTCAACAATTAGACTAACCATCTCGAATATTCGCATTGAGTGTTCAAGTATCCAAGAAAAAATTAGGACCAAGACATTTAGGGAACAAGCTAACCTTATTTCTACCATGTTTGAGGTTCAACCTGTTGACTTTCATTAGTAGGTATAGTATATTCAACGTGTAGATAATAGGCTATGTGTATGCTGTGTATACTCAAAGCTAAAAAATAACTAGGGTAAAACCTAGTTATTTTTGTTTCTTAATCGTCTTGTCTTTCGCCTATTTTCTTCATGTGTGTCCACATCACATTATAAATTGACGGCACATTGTCGCCCTGCTCTGGGTCATCGACCATGCCAAGAGTCGCAATATTGTCTATTGTTAAGCTCGCCTTACCACCTATTCGGTTATGGGAGTACCATTTGCCGTCAGCTTGATTAAATATCTTGCCTGGGCGATAAGCTTTAGGGAGAGAATAAGTATTTCTGAACTCAACACCGAACCACATCTGGTCAACGAACGGAGACGGGAGTGGAGTGTTATTGTGTCCGACTACATTGGAGCGAATATCCACACCGAATTGCTGTGTACCAGTAGTACTTGGCACGATTTGTTCCATACCTGAAGCTAGGTTAGAATCACCAGACCATAGCACTTGGGATTGGTTAATGGGGGAGTTTTCTACTGTTAAAGAGTTGTGATACTCGGTTCTTCCAGATAAGAACATACGCCTACGACCTGCCCCAGGATTACCACGGATATCATCTCGGCGAATTTCGAGTAGGTTAATGAAACATTGCACCTCTATCAGGTTGCTCTCTTTCGGGAGTGCCTGAAACTGAGTTTTTAGCTTCATCACCACACGAGATGAGTTGTTATTATTTGACGACTCAGAGTCTCGGAAGTAATACTCAAGTAATAATTCACCGTGGTCGCCAGCCGAACGCCAGACTGGCTCTTGCCCCACCACACCAGTTTCCTCTCCAGCGTATCCACCAGAGATAATCTTGAAGTTCGGTCTAAGCTCTAAAAATGATACATCTGCCATGATTAGACTCCTGTGTAGACATCATCTGGTGGGTCAAGTTGTTCTCGGTAGGTATCTTTAACTGGATTAAAGTTTGGAGTAGACAATGTTGGCTCGATTAAGACCTGCAAAGCATTTAAGCGAGATACAGTATAGCGAACTTTGTTTGTCTGTGCTGCCTCGGAGTCAGGACATCGCTTGCCGTCAAAAGCTGGGTTCTTGAGTGGTTTCGGGAACGAGGCATTACTTCTTAATCTAAACTCATGATGAAGAGAAGCTTCTTTGCCTTTAGGTACGATAAAAGTAAACGAGCTACGCATGGACACCGTTCCCCAAGGAATTTCGGGGCTAGAGGCACTAGAAATACTTTCGCCTTGTAAGATAGAACTTTCCTCGGATACATTAATACTTTGTCCATCAACTACTGGCACGACTAGAGAACGGAAGTTGGTGTTTGGACAGAAGTCAGATTTGACCACCTGAATACCATAGTTGACTGTCACCTTGAGGTCGAACTTGCCGAAGAACTTCTTGGCGTTCTCTTCTAGGTGTAGGTTGATTTTGTCGTTATAAGCCCCATAGTACCACGGAAAGTCAGGGTCATCAGGCACAGAGTCTCGGTGATAAGTAAGTGAGATACCGTCTTTAGGTGCAACAGGGATACGACACTCCTTGATACAGCCACAACCATCTTTAACTAGGACTTTATAAAAACCATCTTCTGCCTCTAAGATACAGTCGCCAGCGTCAGGAATATGATAGGCTTGCCAAGTCATGTCGTTTGGTTCACAAGGACAGTCAGTCTTACACTTAGGATTAAAGACAAGCAGGGAACAAGCGTCAGGGTTTTTGGCTTTAACATCTTTTAAGTCAGACAGCTGGACAATCTTGCCGACAGTCTCGCCGAGGATACTTTGAGTACCACATTCAGAGTGATAATTGAGTGTTGAGCCGTCCTCGTCAATAGAGATAGAGGTGCAAGTTTCTTTCTGATTTGCTTCTTTATTAAATGGGTTAAAAACACGACTGGCTTTTTCACAGTCTGTTTGAGGTTGAGAACATGGGTTGCAAGAGTTGCAAGTGTTGCATGGGTCACAAGAGTTACAACTATCACAACAGCTATTTCTCCCACAGTTATTGAGCATATTATTCATAGTTTAAGTATAAATTAAAGACTAGCTTATTCGGATATTTTGGAGTCGAACTTGGCTATTTGAGCAGGAGTGAGGTCTTTTTTATACAGGTCAAGGTAGGTTGGTAACATATAAAGGTCTAGCTTTTTTCTTTTCGCCCAAACATAAGTATTAAAGTCAAAGTTCTCAATACGAAAGAAGAAGTCACCCGTGGAGTGGGGAACGTCATGTTTAGTAAGGAAGTTTATTGGAGTGGTGTGATACTTGTCTAGGCGAGATTTTAGGCATTTTAAGAAGCCCTCTATATAGTTTAAGATTCCAGGTTTGTCTTCTTCAAGTGGAGTTTTAAAACATTGCTCTTCCACCATAGAGATTAAACATTCTTGGCCTCTGTCTTTAGCGAGTTTTTCTACTTCCTCTAAGAGAGAGTTAATAGAACTGATGATGTTAATTTTATTTTCTTCTTCCATTTTAGTTCCTTTGTTTTACAATTAAATTATAACTCATTGTTTTAGTTAGCACATTAGGAGGTGATAGTATGAAGCCTAGAAAACTTGGTAGTAACTTGCACCATTTATTGTGGACAAGGCATTGGTATGATACTGGATATTGCCATTCTTTAAGGAATTTACCTTATATGAAGGTGGTTCTTGATGAGAAGTTGCACAATGCTCTACATGAGGAAGTTCCACCTATTCCTGTACCGACAGGTGTAACGGCAAAGAGAATTTGTTTTGCAATTCTGAACGGATTAGAGAGAGGTGAGATCAGTATGGACGACTTGCCGTCTACTAGAGTAGCGTTTGTGATGGATAATTTATCCAGTAAGGACAAAGCAACTTATGAAGCATTGTTGAAGCAGTACAGATTTTTCAAAAGGAGGGGATTATGAGATTACACGTTTTAGCTGAAGTTGAAGTAAAAGAGTATGAAGTTGGTGTTTTAAGGCAGAAGCTGACAGGTTTCGGAGCTTATCTGAACGAGAATACCTATGGTGGTGATGTCCTCGGACTGAACTATTGTATCGAATACAATGGCGACCATGAGATTGGTATATCCGTTATGGATATTATCGAAGCCTACAGGTTTCATTACTTGGTTGCATATCTTGCAGATAGCCATGGTATCACCCAACTGCTGAAAAAGCAGGACTAAGCCCCACATTGGGGCTTTTTAAATGGTCAGGATATTGATGTCCTAACCATAATGTAGTATATCTAAACAGAGAGCTAGCTCATAAGTCGTATATTGAGTACTAGATCTTACGTGTAGTCATTGTCCTACACCGACATATACGCAAAGCTGAGCTCTTATACCGATAAGTTAAAACGACTTACCAAAACAACCACACAATTAACCTCTTCGGAGGTTTTTTGTTGGGGACATGGATGTCACCGACATAAGATATAACATTTTCTAAAATAGGATATAACATTTTTTACATTTTGACCCCTGTTAAAAAGATAAATTTTTAAAAAAAGATATAACAATTACGTAAACAAGATATAACAAACAACCATTTTCGCTAAGTCACGGAAAAGGTATATTAGGTGTCTTATGGTATAATTTAGTTAGGTGATTAAGACTCAGTTTCTATTGGATCTTTTTCATTATTTTCTACCCAAAAATCGGGATTGTGGTATCCGCAATCGAAAAATAACTCTCTTTATGGGGGTTATTTTTTGTATAATAGACTCATGGAAACAGATATACTTATAAATGAAATTATCAAATGGGGAAAAGACAAAGGTCTAAACGATGTAAAATCGCAAATGAACAAAGTTATTGAGGAAGTAGGTGAAATCGCCCATGAGGTTACTAGGAATAAAAATGGAGCAGAGTTTGATGACGCTATCGGCGACAGCCTTGTTACCTTAATTATCCTCGCATCTATTAATGGTAAAGATCCCAGAGATTGCCTAGAGTCTGCCTACAATGAAATCAAGGATAGGACTGGCAAGACTGAAAACGGTACATTTATTAAGTCTTAATCTTCCCAAAGTTCCTTAAACTTCTCGTTAAAATCAGCGAGGGGGTTCCAGTCTTTTATTTTTAACTCTTCTTCGTTTTTCTTTCCAAAGTACTCTCTCCAGTCAGCCTCGCTATTAAACGGACTACGATATTCTTTATTGTTATAGAGAAGCTTCCAGTCGCCCCAACTTTCTTCTTCATTGACGCTATACTCAATCCAAAACTCAATGTTGTATCTTTTAATTAGAGCTAGAACTTCTTTTTTAAGTTCAGGTTCGTTGAGATAATCTAGCCAAACATAGTATGGTTTAATCTTTTTATCGCTAGTCAGACTATTCAGTCTGTTGTATTCAAAGATTAGACGGAAAGTATTTTCTACCCCCTCAAGTACTTTCTTCTTGGAGTAAAGTGGTGAGCCTTTCTTGTAGAGTGACAGCATACGCCCAGTATGAATACCTCGTTGATGAGTAAGTTCGGATAAACAGACAACTCTCTTGAATACACTTGTTTTAGTTGTGTAAAAGAAGTCGTAAAGTTCGTGAGCTTGGCACTTCCCTTTATCGAGATCAGTACCCATGATTTCATCTGTGTAGTTTGCCTCGTAATAGCAACGCCTGCGTTTTTTATCCCATTCAACTTGCCCCATGTAGTTTCTTGGAGCGACCGTGTGGAGTGGTCTAGGGATATTTGGCATTGTGAGTATCCTTGCATCGTTTTCTTCAGATGCTATCCACTCGGTCTTTTTCTCCACTAAAAACAACAGTCCACCAGCAGAGTACTCCATGTACTCTGTCTTGTGTCTGTTCTTCATGAGTTTAAGGTATTTTTGTTTCTGTGGGTTCACAGTTAAATTATACCAAAAGTTCTTTCCTTAAGATATTACCAGTACTTTCTATTCCAGCTGGGAGAGAATTGTTTAGCTCCTTATATGCCTTGATTTTCTTATTATTCAAGACCTTCTTGACATCACAGAGTTCATCTGGGATATCTTCAATATCAGCATCTTCAGTTAAGCGATATTTGCCACTTGGAGACAAGGTGAACTTCATAATAGAGGTTAAATGTTCTTTTAATCCTCGTTTTTCCATTTCCTCTTTAACCATGTCAAATAGAACTTTAAGTTCCTCTTCGTTGTGTTTTTGTGCTTTGATGAAGTTTGCGAACTCTTTATTCTTGAGTGATAGTGACCTCTCTTGCTCTTCAAGGGCTTTTTCGGTTGACACAATTTTCTGTGCTAATTCTTCAATAGCTTGAATAGTTTTATCTTGTAGGTTTTCTTGTGTAGTGTTTTCCATATTTTCTACTTTAATTTGTAAGTTGTTTAGGTTTTTTGTTTTGGTCTAGCCAGACAGTATTAGTATCTGGCTAGATGTTTTTTGCTTGCTCTACCTATTAGAATGGAACATCATCTGATGGGATAACAGTCGCTGTTTCACCTTGGTTTAAGACTACCCCTGCGACTTGTGTAGTGGCTTTATTGCTATTTCCCATACGGATAGTTTTATCTGCCCAGTCGCTACGAGCGTATTCCTTGCCATTGGTCACTTCAGTAGAAACTTCAATCTGAACTTCAGGATGTAATGAAGCAATACGATTAAAGCAGTCGAGGTATCCTTTTGCAATTCCTTCATTACTACCTTTGCTCTCTGCGAACTCTACACCGTTGTGTGCATCTGTCTCCGACTTTTTGAAGAACTGCATGAGTTGTGACATACGGTGATAACGCCAGTTATCTTTACCTTGTTTGAACGAAATCCACTCGGTTAGCTTTGGGTACTGTACTTCTTTTTCTTCTTGAAAGAAGAAGTTAAGTGGGTATGAACCTGTCGGTGTTAGTTTACCAAGTTCTACTTTCTCTAGCTTGACTGTGAATTTTCCGTCTTCTACGAATGGCTTGAAGTTTCCACTATACTGTGAGTTGACCTCGTCCCAGTTAATTGCCATTTTATTTTCTCCTTATTATTTTTTAACTGTTGCTACTAGCTTATTTATATCAAAATCATCGCTGATTACAATACGCCCACTCAGTCCATGTCGGTTCTTGACGAGTAAGTTCTCGCTACCATCTACAACGAGTTCACGAGTACCATCAGAACCTTTACGGATATAGAACACATCGTCGACCCATTCTACAAAAGTATTCATGGTGTTGGTGTCAATCTTTGGTGCGACTAGTGATACGTCTTCACCGTCAGCGTTGACCAAGATTTTACGCTCTGCATGGGCGATTAAGACTAGGCGATAGCCGAGGTCGGTTAAACCCTGCAATGCCTTGATTAGAAATTGACGGATATAATTGTCTAAGAACTGTTTACCGTTACCGTATGATCCGTCACCACGGTTGAGCGTATTCTTAAGCGTAGACTCAATCTCTCTCATTGTAGAGCCACTACCTGCTCCAGTAATCCTTGAAGTAATCATTGGGATTACCCAGTCAATACTGTCGATAACGATAGTGTCAAAGCGTTTCTTGCCTGAGTTAGCCTCACTTCTTAACTCGACGATAGCTTGCATAAACTCATCGAAACTTTTAATGCGTACACTTGATACATTTAAGTAGTTAAGACCACCCTCTGTATCGAGGAATAGTGCCTTAGAAAACTTAGAGGCAAGTGTTGATTTTCCAGAGCCAGCCTGACCATAGATGATGACTTTCTCTTTGCCAGTTTGGACACCAGAAATAATATTTAGTGCCATATTTTTCCCTTTCTTATTAGTTTAGTTTTGTTTGTTTTAATGATATTATCTTTTATTTTCCCCCTGTCTGCATTATAGCACAACAGGGGTAGAATGTCAAGATGGTTAGAAGTCTCCCTCAGCTACCTGCAAGCATTTCAATCCAAGGCTTCGCCACATCTCGACAACTTGGTTGCGATCGTCTAAAACGAACTCAACGTTGTAATAAGGTCTAATGTGGGTTTCAAATATTTCTCGTTTTATGATTGAGTCTTTTCTAATATCACCTTCAGGTCGCATAAGTAGCATTCCATAAGGGATATCATTTTTTCTCAACCACTTCTCTGTTTTTTCTCGACATACCTCATCACGCCCAGAGGTTAAGATGATAACGTATTTACTTTCTATCGCATTGAGTAGGTTCTTAATAGTTGGGTCGACCTTATCTGTATCAACCCTACCCCAATCGTATGGGCTTCTGTCTTTCATGTGGGCCAGTGTGCCATCTATGTCGCATAAAATTGCCGTGCGAAGATTTTTATTATGCTCATAGACAGCTGGTTGTAGTTTTAGGTATTGATCATACATCTTATAAATTACCGCCTCTCCTACGCCATTAGGGCGCTTATTATCACGTTTTATACATTCTTCTAATGGGGTGTCGAAAAACTTCACCTCGAACTCTGCCTTGTAGTATCTAGCTAACTGACTGAAATATCTTTCATGTGCTAAGTTGAAGTTCGTGTCATCAACTACAACATTCTTCCCAATCTTAAGAGCGTTCTCTACAAGTTCTCGTTCAGTTATAACGATTTGCTCCTCTAACTTCCTAGAGAACACTCCACCATTCATCATGGCTCTTAGGTCGTCTTTGTTGACCCTAACCCAGTTATGGTCTTTTGAGACCAATTCTTTAGCATAGGTTGATTTACCTGATGCGGGGAGTCCACGCAATAAAAGTACCTTCATTATTTCTCCTTTTCGTATGCTCTTACTATAAATTTTTCAATCCAATCTAAGTCTGGCTTCATGTTTATAAACTCACTTTTTGATTCAGCCATGCTGATTCTCATGTTCATATCGGACATAGCTGCTATTACTTCTGGAACTAAGTCATGGATTTCCTCAATCGTCATTGGCTTAATCTTCTTCATTAGGCCATAATAATCACAATCTTTAACGCTACACTTAAATTCTCCAGTAAGTAGGAATTGCTCACATTGCCACATTACCCTTAGGAAAGCTATGGCAAATTTAGCCGTTCTTTTCTGACCGAGTAGACCAGTATCCTCAAAGTTATAAAACTTATTCCATTGGTTATGAGCATAGCCCCTACTAGCTGCTATGAATCTATGAGTGTCAATAAACTTCTTCCAGTTCTCTTTCATCTCCTGGTGAGCTGGGCTGGTTTCATATACTTTGTCGCTAAAAAATACTTCTAGAATGGTGGCATTACCTTGGACTGCTTGTTTACAAAAATCAGCTAACTCATAACTAGTATTGTCTTCGTTCCCCTCGATCCAAACAGTATTCTTATCTCTCTTAAAAGGACTTAGTTTGTCTTGAAGTGAGGAAATATGTATGCCTCGGTAATCGTAGTCTGATTCTGGAGTATCCAAACCATGCAACCTACTTCCAACTAATACTTTTGCTAAAATTTTCATTTGTCTCCTTTTGGCTTAATTGCTTTCCAGATTTTTGCCTCAATATCTTTTCCAGACCTGACAGCAAAAATATATTCTCGTACTTCTTTAATCGCTTCATCATTATATAAGGCGATCCCTTTATTGGTCAGGTCTCGAGTTTCTGCAACGGCTTGGTTGATTTTATTAAGCAGTTCATCGTGTTTTTGGAGCAACTCTTCTTCCGTCTCATCAAGCCATTTAATGAACTCCTCTGGGATATTCCTTCTATCTATTCTTTGACCATTAGACAATGCTTCCCATACTCTCTTTGCAGAAAACTCAGTAACGATACGGTGAAGTCTAATATACTCATCGGTCTTATATTTCAGGCGATAGCTTCCATAGTTAACCACTACACCTTCATGGAGTCCATCTTTATTTATGGCGTTGATATCCAACAAGGTTTCGTAGTTATATAACTTTGGCTTCTCAAACTTAAACTCATCAGAATAGATATCAATATCCTTTCCTGTTCTGTTGTCGATGATAGCGAGGAGGACTAGTTTTCTCTCATCGCCATAACTTAAGACAATTTGGTTATCAGGGTGAATGAGTTCAAAATGATAAGTCCAGCCCTCTTGAAAATCATAGTTATTCTCATCTACAATTTCTTTCGCCATTCGAGCTTGATCTGAATTGAAACTTGCTTTAGAGGTTATCACTAATCCGTGTTTCTGGTCTTTTGTAATCTTGATTAAAGAGCCGTCTAACTTCTCTTGTATTACAGGGACTTGCTCTGCTAACGTCAGTCTCTCGACCTTAATACCATCTGGTTCATCATGATTAAAGAACTTCGGGATACATCGCTGGACCAAAACTCCATCATCATCAAACACGATACCACGGGCGTTTAAGGTGCAGTTATTCCATAAGCTCTCGAATTGAGTAAACTCGGTGTACTGATAGATGGTCATGTCTTTATAAGTTTGGCTTTTAACTAAACCTTTTTTGACATATTCGTCAAATGTTGATTTCGTTGGTAACATTATTTCTCCTCTTCATTTGATTTGATTAGATGATTGATTTTGAATAAAGCCTCTTGAGTCTGTTGGCTGTGTATTTGTAGTGCAGATCTGATAACCAGTAGATCTTCATAACTCAAATCAGCTTCATTCGGCAGTAGAATGTCCATTTATTTCTCCTCTTTTTAATAACTCCTCTAGTGTTACAGGCATGAAGCTATTCACATCTACCCCAACATTGAATGCGTTGACTTCTTTTAGTTGTAATTCTTCTTTAGAATGGACGTGTCCATACAAATGAATCGAACCATAGCGTTTAAGATTCCAATTCTGAATCGGGTAATGAAAGAGAATAACCGTCCGCCCCTCGTCTTCTATCTCTAGATAATGATGTACTGAATCGAATAGACTACAAATGTCTTTGTTTCTAGTGAAGTAATCGTGATTACCTACGATCAAATGCTTTTTACATTTAATTCTTTTAATTAGGTTACGAATTTTGTTTGGGGTCTTCTCTAATGTAAAGTCTCCTAGAATATAAAGTTCGTCATTTTCTGAAAGTCTGTAATTGATATTATCGATGATAGTGTTATTCATCTCCTCAATGGAACCAAAAGGTCTATCTTCATATTTGATAATATTCTTGTGTGACAAGTGTAAATCAGATGTATAATATTTCATTTTTGAATCACCTCCATGTTTTTTGGCTAAACTCCCAGAGTTCACCAAAGTCTTTAACAGTTGGGTGAGTACCGTCCGCTAAGGTAGTGTTTTTATTAAACTTATCAAAGCTTTCATTGCAGTCATAAAAATAATAGCTGAAATCCTCGCCGAGGAGATCTAGTACTACGTCCATGATTAAGTCAGAAGCGCTAGGAAAGCCAATGAATCCCATGTAGACTTTGTATTTTCCATTTATAGTTTCAAGATTATTACTTAGCTCCTTTTCATAATTCTCCTGTTTAGAATATGCCTCCGCTAATTTTATAAATGCTTCTTTGCTTAATTTACTCATCGTAATCCTCCCAATCCTCGTTAAGTTTAGAGAGAGAGTCATAGCTGTATATTTTTTTGTCTGTCTGGACTTGCCCTCTTGGGAATAATATAATTTGAGGTTTACCACCTAGATTAACGCTCTCAGAATACATATAGTAAACTTCTCCAGTCTTCTTATTTCTTAATCTCATGGTATTCCTTATTATATTATTATGCGCATCTAAGACCTCTAGTGGTGCGTCTCTAAAGAAACTATCAATACTTGATATGGTTGGCCAAAACCTTGTAACTTCATCAGGCTTAGATGGCTCTGAAAAATCATATTTAGCGGCGTATTCTAGTAATGGGTGCGTTCTCATTGCTCTAATTACAAGAGCTATTTGTTCTCTTGATGGTAGTGGTATTCCACCATAAAGCCTACTCTCCTGAACAATAGTTGACATAATGTAGTCAACGATATTCTGCCCGTCAGGCATTGTCTTGATTTTATGTCCTGTGTACGCCATTATTTTGCCTCCAATTTCTCCCTACAACCCTTTGCATCGCAGTAAATACGCCCGCTACTCATAAATATTTGAGTTCCGTAATTTTTATAAGCTCCACAATTCGGACACTCGACCGTCCACTTCATCTCGTCATCAGTATCGTGCTTATCTATAACTTTTATGGGTGGCTGGGTTAAGCTTGCGTATAATTCCATTCCGTCTGGGCCATGAAATTTTCGGCCAGTTACTGCTTGGTTTAACATTCCAGCTAAAAGTCTAGTTGTTCTGCTCATTCTGCCTCCTTTATTTTGTGTTGAATCATTAAAATGTTCCGTCGTCATAGGGTATAATGTTTAAATAAAATACTCCACAGTCGTTTTCGTACTGGTGAATTGCCTTACATCTCTTAGAGCAAAACTTACCCCAGCCACGCTTAATGTCTGCTATGCGGGGGTGGAACTCCTTACCACACACAGGGCAGAACCTCTTAGTAGTTTTACCCCTCTTTATCATTTTCCGCCTCTTTCTTTGACCAATATATTGGCTCACGAGACTCAAAAATTGATAGAATCAATTCCATCCCATTATAGAGACCTTTCATATATTCATCTGTAACATTTTTACTTTGTATCTCAAGTAAGTTTTTTGCCTCTTTTAGTTTTTTAATAAATTGTTCGTTATATTTCATTTCATTTAACTCTTTATCAACATTGAACTTCTTCTTCATTAGGTTTATCTTCGTGAATGTTACCAACGATCTCTATGTCTGTACAATATCGTAGTAATGAACACTCTTCATCATTTTTGTCCTCTCTAATTCGTACGCCTAAATCGCTAATAAATACTTCTGATTTTGACCTATAAGCTTTAATCCCAACATGATAAACATCATGCTCAACTATATCCCCAACATAAACCTTCCTACCGTTTTTATCCTTAATCCCTGTATATTGACCAACAGTATCATCCCACACCTCTACGTGAGAGTTTAACCCCCAATCCATCTTCACATGAATAGTTGCTATCTCTCTATCTGTTAAAACTTGCATAAACGATTCATAAGAACCGTAAACCCACGCTCCATCTTTAGTAGATTTGCCTCTAAATTCTATTTCACGCATCGTTCTAACTCCTTCTCCTTCTATTTAATTATTTTCGAAAGCTTTTGTTTGGTTAATTCTATCTGACGTTTTTGCGCATCTTGGACTAATTCTGAAACTACTTTGGCAAACGTTTTTTCATATAGATGGTTCATATCATCTCTGTACAGCCTTCCCACCCACTACACATAACATTAGCGTTAGTAATGAATAAGAAGTCGTCAGTTTCAAACTTCATTTTTTTGTTCTCGCTTTCATAAAGGCTTTAACTTTTAACAATATTCTTCGTCTAATCGCCCATCTTGCATGTTCTTCTACTTTTGAGAATTTGTTATAGGCAGATTTTGGTTTCAATATACCTCTTCTGATTACATCTCCTTTGTTTCATATTCAAGGACGGTATCCCATTGTTTTCCGTGGATTTCTAGGGACTTCCTGAGTGCTTCTGCACTTTGAGAAAAAATCGTTCCTGGTCTATAAAATAAAGAATTCGTTACATCCATTACTATGCCACAACGAAAGACATGGAAGTTGCCATCATCTTCACTCCATTTTCCACCATCGGTATCGTCCAATAGTACCTGACGAGCGAGAAGGTATTTCTTATAAGCTTTAGCTTCTTCTATGGTCTTAAAATAATTACCTACTAGATAGCGATAGTTATCAATCTTACTGTTATCTTCAGTTTTAGAATACAGACTACCGTTATCACTTAAGAACCAATATGTCTCGCCATACTCTCCCCTCCATCTCTTAAGTTCGGGGATTTCCTCAAACCAATCCTTAAGAATTTTTGGGAATCTCTCAAGAGTCGATTTGGCGTAGGCGACTATCCAGCTATTGTCTAATATCAAGTCGCCATCTGAGTTTATATGAAATTTAGCACCTTTCTTAAATGTCGGTAAATTCTTTACAAGCTTATATCGTTTCATTAAAATAACTCCTTTCTAATTTTTGATACTAAAACACTAATGGCTATGTCACCAAGAGAGATGATAGCTGTGCCTATAGCCCAATTCCCATCGTTTGAATTAAGGTTCATTAGGGTAAAAACGAACATAGAAACCCCTACTACACTTAATATTACATCAATAATAAAAAAGTACCTGTCCACGAGTTTAAGGCGATAAGTAGTTCTTAAAGAGAGACCTTTGCTTGATTGTTTAATATCATCTTTTAAATCGTTATCAAAACCATATACTGCCTTATCCATTGATAAGTTATCAAGATTTTTATTTCTATGAATATATTCTATAACGGCAAGATGATGCACTCTATCTTGTGTTTCAGAGACTAATCTGCCGAATATTCCACTTCTTGTAAATTCCATATCTTCTTCCTTTTTTTATAATTATACATTAATTGTTGTTGATTGATGTTGATTAGCATCGGTTGATATTACTACTTTAGGTTTCGCAGGACCTCTTCTTGAGATTCTTCCGCCTTTTGCGCCTGCGATACTTGCTAGTGCAGGGTTTATTGCAAAGCCTTTGTCACAGCATACGCTTCCACCCTTAGCTCCTTGGATTTTATAAAAATCTTCCCCATATTTTTCTTTATTAGTTTTGGCAGCTTTTAATCCACCAAGTCGATTACCTGATATTTTCTTAATCCTCATTTTCTAGCTTTTTAATTATTTACGATCGCCACAAGCATAATGGCGAATACAATTTTTGCTCCAAATGCAATAGTTATTCCTAGTATTGCTTTTTTGGTTAAAGATTTATTCGTCTCTTGACTTAAGTCAACTCCATTCCTACAGAGTTTATTTTTGAAGACAGCCTCAACGACAAGTCCTGAAACTATCCCCCAAAATCCACCTACGAGTACGTTGGCAAAGTAGCTCCAAAAGATAAACTTTTTAACATTTTCCGCCCCACATTTTTCTGCTTTTAAGTCATATACTAGGTCTAACCCCTTAACTGAACAGATGACTGCTACAACTATCAAGAAAAGTATCCCTATGATTGTTACTGCTGGACTGTCTTTCTGCACGGTCGTGCTAGTCGTACTAGTCGTACCAGTAGTTGTGTAATAATTCATACTTTTTGACTTTCTCCTGTTATTTGATTTTTGTTTATTCCCCTCTAATCTCTTTGACTTCAATCCTTCTCGGCTTACTCCTTTCTCTTAAACTAAATTGCTCGAATAGGTTGTTAATAATCTCATCTGCCATCTCATTCTTATACTCGATGTCACCAATCGCTTTTAATAATAGCTCCCGAATTTGTACAGAGTACTGGTCTTTATTCTGCTCAATGCCTTTTCGCCTCTGACTCGCTAATACATAATGGAGATGTTTGTTCTTCTTATGCTTTGCCACCTGCTCATCACTAGTGAAGCCTTTATTCTGCCAGTAACTAGAGACTGTTATATTACCCAATTTTCCTCCTTAAAGTCTTTCTTAGTTTTCAAAATCTTGTAAATATCCTCGTCAATCGTACCCTTAGATGTGAGGTAGTAATATGACACAGGGTGTTTCTGCCCGATGCGCTGAACCCTACCCCTTGCCTGAACGCTTGTAGAGTACGAGTAATTCGGTGATAGTGATACCCAGAGGTGCATAAACTGTAAGTTAAGCGCCTCTCCCCCTGATAAGTAGTGACAAATCACCACGCCGTTTTTAATCGTCTCCTCAGTCGGGAACTCTTTAT
>ERZ772932.362-NODE-362-length-25800-cov-9.772500_pt1 | contig 25800 bp, 15 predicted proteins | sample MGYA00511684_ERZ772932 | MGnify/ENA primary metagenome ERZ772932 (study PRJEB29015, sample SAMEA2738078) | human oral metagenome | biome: human oral; feature: human-associated habitat; material: saliva | place: China | collected 2210 ...
CGACGCCGTCGACGACTGGCTCGAAGATCCGGCGGCCGTCATGGCCGACTCCGACCAGCTCCTCGCCCAGCGCGCCGAGCAGGCCAGCGCCGACATGCGCGAGCTCATCGAGGCCCTGACCGGCGAGATCAGCCAGGTCAGCGACCTCGTCACCCGGCCGGGCGAGCCCGCCGAGCCGGTGGAGATTCCCGGCGCCCACACGGTGATCGAGGACTCCGGCGACCACGTTGAGGAGGCCGCAGACTCCGAGTCGACCCCCGCGCAGGCCGAGGAACCCGAGGTCGCCCCCGTCTCCGCCGACGAGGCCCCCGCCCCTCGCGCCAGCATCTGGGGCCGCCTGTCCGCCGCTCAGGATTCGGACGTGGCCACGAGTGCCGACGAGGCCGAGGCCAGCGAGCCAGAGCTCGACGAACCCACGTCGCACGACGTTGACGTGCCCGAGGCCGAAGCCCCGGCCGCAGACACCGCCGCGCAGGCTGACGAACCCGACGCAGCCACGCAGGCCGCAGCACCGCAGGGCGAAGCCCCCGCGGACGAGGTCGCGACCGCCCCGGCGGTACCCGGCCCGCCCCACCGTCAGCGCCGCCGCCGCGCGGACGAAGCCAAGGCCTCGTCGCGCCCGTCCTGGCACCCCGTATCCTCCGTGCCCGCCGACTCTGCGGCCGGTCGCATGACCCGCAAGATCGGCACCGGCACCTACAAGCCGAGCGGGACCGAAAAGCCCCGCTGGGCTCCCGTGTTCGAGTCCAAGCGCGAGGAGTCCCGCTCTAAGATCGCGCTGCCCGACTGGAACTTCTCCGTGGGCACCTCCCACGACGTGCGCGTCGTCGACGACCGCTCCGGCCTGGCCCGCGACGACGAGGCCCCCAAGGCCACAGTGCACGCCGATGGACGTTCCACCATCCTCGCCCCCGGGCTGCCCGACAACACCCCCGTCGGCCCCATCCCCGAGGACGAGGCCACTCAGACCGGAATCCTGCGCCGCGTCGTCGTGCGGCCCACGATGACGGGTGCGATCCCCATCGTCAAGAGGCGTTAAATGAAACCCCTGTCGATCACCTGGGTGACGCTGGTCGGCTTCGTCTGTGCCCTCCTCAGCTTCCTCGGCTTCTTCGCGCACATGCGCGCAGGAGGCACCCCCCTGATCGTCACGCCCGGCCCGGCCGTCGTCTTCGCGGTCGCGACCGCGCTCCTCATCTGGTCAGGCCTTGCCGTGCGCCGCCTGCGCGCGAACAAAGACACGTGGATCGACGCTATCGGCGCGATGCGCGTCGCCGTGTTCGCCAGGGCCAGCGCGATCGTGGGATCCGTGCTCGCCGGCGTCCTCATCGGCGTCATGATCGTGTCCCTCACGCAGCTCGAGGCCTCGGCGATGGTCGCCAACGCGATCGCGTCGGGCCTGAGCGGCCTCGTCGGCCTCGTCTGGGTTGTCGTCGCTCTCGTCGTGGAACGCTGGTGCGTGATCAACCCCGACGACGATGGATCGTCGAGCTCGCACAAGCGCAGCGCCGCCGCCTAAACAACGCGTGTGGGAGTCCTCTCGCGCGCGAAAGTGAGCCCGCCCCGAGCGTTAGTCGCGCCCCGATGGCGCTGGCCGGTATCGTGGACGCGTGGCTGACCAGCGTAAGAATTCCCCCAGGCGACCCTCGTCCCGTCGCTCCGCGTCCGCATCCGGACGCGCCGGCGACCGCGCCTCCCGAGCCGCAACGGGCGGTCGGGGAGCCTCGACGCGCGCGGCGTCTTCCGCCGGTGCTTCGACGGCCAAGCGGGGGAGCGGGGCAGGCGCGCGTCGGCCCAAGAAGGCCCCCTCGGGCGGCGGACGTCCGCCCGTGAACCTGTGGCCACGGCGCATCATCACCGGCGTGGGCCTGCTTCTCATCATTGCGCTCATCGTGTGGGGTATTGTCGCCGTCGTGCGCGCCATCGCGGGCGCCTTCAGCGCCGATCCTGTGCCCCAGTCAACCCCGCAGTCCGTCGTCCAGTCCGGGGCCCTCGACGCCTCCGGATATACGCTCAAGGGCGGTCAGGAGGCCACCGCCGACGGCCTGCTGACCGACGGCACGACGATCGATATTCCCGCCTGCCTGGATCGCGACATCACGGCCACCGCGAAGGCGAGCCCCGTGGCGTCCGGCTCGGCGATGCCCGTGACGCTCACGCTGGAAAACCGCGGCTCGGTCGCCTGCTCGACGTCGCTGACGCGCTTCAACCTGGCGGTGACGACCGGCGACCATCAGGTCTACGACTCCTCGCGCTGCGCCGACAGTCAGCAGTCCTCCACGACGCTGCTGCTGCGCCCGGGAGGCACCTGGTCCGGTGCGCTGCGCTGGGACGGATACGTGTACACGAACGGCTGCACGGCTCCCGCGGGTGGCGCGAGCGCGGCTGCGGCCGGCACCTACAAGGTGGCCGTCACGATGGGCACGCGCGAAGTCGGCTCGACCGTCGTCGACGTGACGCCCGCGCCCACCCCCGCGCCCCAGTCGGGCGCGCAGTCCGGCGCACAGTCGGGACGCTAGGGACCAGCGGCTGCCAAGCGGCTACCAGCCGACGATGCCGGCGCTCACAGCCTGAGCCTGGTGGGCCAGGTTCTCCGTGATGAGCTTCGCCCGGTAGGGACCGATCCCCTCGAGCTCCTCCAGGTCCGAAACGGTGGCCGCGCGCAGCAGCGGCAACGAGTTGAAGTGCGCCGACACGACCTTGATGGCGCTCCACGACAGGTGTGGAACCAGGGACAGGGCGCGCACGCCGCGCGGCGTGATCTCGCGATCCAGGTCCGCGACCTCGTACACGTCCAGGCCCAGGATGTTCGAAATGGCGGTGAGGTCCACGATCCGCTCCGAGCCGAGCGAGGACAGCTCGGCCTCGACGCGGGCCAGGTCGTCCGGGTTCGCGATGTAGTCGCGCATGACGAGGGCGCGCTCGGACGCGGAGCCGCGCACGAGGTCCTCGACCTGCAGGGCCAGCAGACGGCCCTCGGAGCCCAGCTCCTCCAGGTATTCGGTGATCTCGGAGGTGATGCGGCGGATCATCTCCATGCGCTGCATGACGGTGGCGACGTCGCGCACGGTCGCGCTGTCGCGCATTTCCAGGATCGTGAGGGTCTGCAGAACCTCGTCGAGGCGCTGGCTGTAGCGGTCGAGCGTGTCCACGGCCAGGTTCGCGCGCGAGAGCAGGGCCTCAGGCTCCTCCACCAGGCGGTGCTCGGAGCCCACGTAGATGGAGATCATGCGCATGGACGCGGACAGGGACAGTACCGGCAGGTGGGTCTGGCGGGCGGTGCGCTGCGCGGTGCGGTGGCGCATACCCGACTCGTCCGTGGGGATCGTCGGGTCCGGGAAGAGCTGCACGTTCGCCTTGCGGATGCGCCACTGGTCGGGATCGATGATGACGGCGCCGTCCATCTTGCACAGCTCGCGCAGGCGCGCGGCCGTGAAAGCGACGTCGAGGTCGAAGCCGCCCGAGCACATGGCCTGGACCTCCGGGGTGTACCCCAGGACGATGAGAGCACCCGTGTGGGAGCGCTGGATTCGTTCCAGTCCCTCTCGCAGAGGCGTGCCGGGCGCGACTGCGCGCAGTGCGTCACGAAGGATCGCTGCATCGGACGTCAATGTGATTCCCTCCCAGAACAGTCGGTGTGATTCCTATTATTGCGAGTCAGCAGGGAAAGCGACACGAATAGCCGTCGCCAGATCCGACACAGTAAACACGGTGATGCCGTCGACTCCCGACAGGTCCTCGCTGCCCTGAGCGGGCACGATCGCACTAGAGAAGCCCAGGCGCGCGGCCTCGGCGAGGCGGCGCTGGGTGCCCGTGCAGGCGCGTACCTCGCCCGTCAGCGAGATCTCTCCGACCGCGACGAGGTCGGGGCGCGGGGGAGTGCCCTTGAGCGAGGACACGATGGAGATGGCCATGGCCAGGTCGATCGCTGGCTCGACCGTGCGCGCACCGCCGACCGTGGAGACGTAGACGTCCGCCCCCGACGTGTCCGCGCCGATGCGGGCCTGCAGGACCGCGAGGATCATGGCGACGCGTGCGTGGTCCACGCCCGACGTGGTGCGTCGCGGCGAGCCACCCGACGAGGGGGCGACGAGGGACTGGATCTCCGTGGGCAGCGGGCGGCGCCCCTCCAGAGAAACGGCCGCGCAGGTGCCGGGCACGCCGCGCGTCGTGCGCGACAGGAACAGGCCGGACGGATCGGCGAGGCCGTAGATGCCCGAGTCCGTCAGCTCGAAGCAGCCCACCTCGTCGGTGGGGCCGTAGCGGTTTTTCACCGCGCGCAGCAGGCGCAGTCGCGAATGGCGGTCGCCCTCGAACTGGCAGACGACGTCCACGAGGTGCTCGAGGACACGCGGACCCGCGATGCCGCCGTCCTTCGTGACGTGGCCGACGAGCAGGGTCGGCAGGTCGGACTCCTTGGCGACCCGGATCAGCGAGGCCGCGACCGCGCGCACCTGCGCGACGCCGCCCGCCCCGCCCTCGACCTGGGCGGAGGAGATGGTCTGCACGGAGTCGACGATGAGCAGGGAGGGGTGCGAGGCCTCGACGTGCCCGAGGACGACGCCGAGCTCCGTCTCATCCGCGATCAGGAGGTTCGGCTCAAGCGCGCCGATGCGTTCCGCGCGCCCGCGCACCTGGGCGGCCGACTCCTCGCCCGTCACGTAGAGGACGGGGCCGCGCCCGCCCGCCGCCGCCGTGCGCGCGGCCTTAGCGGCCACGTCCAGCAGCAGCGTTGACTTACCCACGCCGGGTTCGCCCGCCAGGAGGATCACCGCGCCGGGAACGATGCCGCCACCGAGGACCCGGTCCAGCTCGCCCACGCCCGTCGAGCGCGACGAGGCCCGCTCGCCGTCCACCTCGCCGATCGGCAGGGCGGGGCGACGCGGGGGAGTCGCGGCCGCGCGCGGCCCGCCCGAGGCCTCTCCGGCTTGGTCGACGGTGCCCCAGGCCCCGCACTCGCGGCACTGTCCCACCCACTTGGGGGAGGTCCACCCGCACTCGGAGCAGCGGTAGGTGATCTTCTCTTTCGCCATGCACTCACCGTAACCCGACCCGCCCTCATCTGCGGTTCCCGCGCCCGGGTGGACGTCGTGACGGCGGCGTGAGGAGAGCGGACCGGAAAGTCGACCCGGCCTCGCCGACGAGATGCGACAGCCCAAATGCATGACTGTGGTCAGGTTCTCGCGCGTGCGGAATGGCCATGCATCGCGGCGAGAACCTTGTTCAACAGGTTAGAGATTTTTCGGTACCTGTTGTTGTCTCGAGGGTTTATCCATAGGGTTGGTCGGTGTGTATCCTTGGGATGGTTGCCCATACCCTGTGCGGATACAGACAACGCCCCATACCAGTGCGCACATTGAGACTGAGGAAAGCCACATGAACAAGGCGCGTCGATCGCGAAACACCTGGTCGAAGCGGATACCCGCGCTCGCCGTCCTATTGGTGTCCGCGATGCTGTGCGTACTCGCGGTCGTGTATCGGGGCGTCGAGGTCACCCAGGTGAGTGTCGACGACGGCGGAATTTGGGTGACGAACCAGGATCGCAAGCTCCTCGGACACCTCAACTACGACGCCCTCATGCTGGACGGCACGGTCTCGGTGAAGTCCGCGTCCTTCGACATTGGCCAGGAGGGCAGCGACGTGACGCTGGGTGAGACCGTGAGCCGTACGGTCACTCCGGTGCGTTCGACCTCCTTCTCCCTCGGCCAGTCCGTCACCCTGCCCGACAACGCGGTCCAGGTCCAGGGCGGCTCGGTCCTGGCGGTCCTCGACCCCAACGAGGGCCTCCTGTGGGCTGGCAGCGCGAACGAGCCTGCCACCATGTCGCTCCTGCGTGAGGATGCGGTCGCCAACGACCTGAGTGACGGCATTGTGACGGTGTCGAACTCGGGCACGGTTTTCGCATACTCTCCCGGGTCCTCCAAGCTCGTGACGCTGACGCGCGAGGGTCAGGCGTGGCGTGCCAAGACCACGGAGATCAAAGACTTTACGCCCGCCGGGACCCCGACGATCACCGCGGTCGGCGACAAGCCGGTCGTCTACGACCAGACCGGCAACAAGCTCGTGCTTCCCGGCGGCAAGGTGCGCAACCTGTCCGAGGAGCACGTGAGCGGCGCCGTCCTGCAGGCCCCCGGCGACGAGGCCGCCTCGGTCCTCCTCGCGACCGGCGACCAGCTGGTGTCCGTCCCCCTGAACGGCAAGGCGATCGAGCGTCAGGAGGCCTCGGAGAGCGGCCAGAAGGGCACCCCCGCGCCCCCCGTCTTCCACCGTGGCTGCTCTTACGGTGCGTGGGCGGGCTCGGGCGCGTTCGTGCGCACCTGCACGGACTCCTCGCGCAACCAGGCGCAGATGGTCCCGAGCCTGGCCGAGGCCTCCTCCGCCGTGTTCCGCACGAACCGCACGCGCATCGTCCTCAACGATGTCTCGACGGGCACGCTGTGGCTGCCCGATAAGAACATGGTTGTGGTCAGCAACTGGGACCAGATCCCCACCGAGGAGCAGGAGGAAGAGGACACTCCGACCCCCGACGATCGCGAGCAGGTCTCCGAGCCGGAGCACAAGGACAAGAACACGCCGCCCGAGGCCGTGGATGACGAGTTCGGCATCCGCCCGGGTCGCTCAACGCTGCTGCCCGTCCTGGACAACGACTCCGACGACGACGGCGATGTGCTGACGGCGCGCGCGGTCACCAACCCCGAGTTTGGTTCGATCGTGCGTACGCGTGGCGGCCGCGCCCTGCAGATCACGGACGTCCCCGAGAACATGACGAGCGGGTCGACGTCCTTCACGTACGAGGCCTCGGACGGCCTCGCGGGCGCGACGGCGAACGTGACGCTGACGATCCACCCGTGGAGCCAGAACGAGGGCCCGCGCCAGCTCAAGCACCCGGTCATCAAGGTGGGTGCGAACGCGCAGGTCGAGTACAACCTCCTGTCGGACTGGATCGACCCGGACGGCGACCAGTTCTACCTGGTGTCGGCGACGGCCCCCGAGGGCATGGCCGTGCAGTTCTCCGAGGACGGCACGGTCCAGATCCGCGACTTGGGCTCGGGCGCTGGCGTTAAGGCGATCGCCGTGACGCTGTCGGACGGCCACGCTGAGACCACCGGCGAGCTGAAGGTGAGCGTCCAGGAGGCGGGCAATGTGCCGCCGGTGGCGCGCGCCGACTTCTACGTGGCGCGCGTGGCTGAGCCGCTGACGATCGACCCGATCGCCAACGACACGGATCCCAACGGCGACGCCCTGTCCCTCGTGGCCGCGGGCACGGCCCCGGCAGGCACCTCGGTCTCCGCTGATCTCTCGCGCGGCACGCTGACGTTCACGGGCTCCGTGCCGGGCTCCTTCCAGTTCACCTACACGGTCTCCGACGGCCCGTCCACGACCGTGGGCGTCATCCGCGTCGACGTGGTTGACGACGACACGAATGCTCTGCCGATCGCCGAGGACGACCTGGCGGTCCTGCCCAGCGGTGGCGCCTCGCTGATCGCACCGCTGGCCAACGACACGGATCCATCCGGCGGAGTGCTTGTCGTTCAGTCGATCGACGTGCCCGCGAACTCGGGCCTCGAGGTCACGCTCATCGAGCGCCACCTGCTGCGTATCACGTCGCCGGGCGGCCTGTCCGACGTGACGACCTTTACTTACACGGTCTCCAATGGCGCGGGTTCCGCGACCGCCCAGGTGAGCGTCATCCCGACGAACGCGCAGAGCGAGGAGACTCCGCCCCAGACCACGCCGGACACTGCGAAGGTGCGCGCCGACGACATCGGCTCGGTGAGCGTCCTGTCGAACGACCGCTCGCCGATCGGCCTGTCGTTGAGCCTGGATCCGGACGTGCAGGTCATGACTGGCGCCGAGCTGGGCACGGTCTTCGTGACCGGCAACCAGGTGCGCCTGGCCGCCGGCTCCGAGGCCGGCGTGGTGCGCGTGGCGTACACGGCCGTTGATTCGGTGGGTAACCGCTCGACGTCGACTGTTACGTTCGAGGTCATTGCCTCCTCCGCTGCGAACAGCGCGCCCGTGCCCAAGGCGCTGAGCGCGTGGGCCGTGCAGGGCCAGATGACGCGTATCCCGGTGCCGCTGACGGGCATCGACCCCGACGGCGACTCGGTCGCCCTGGTGGGCATCGACCAGCCGCCGGCCAAGGGTAGCGTCGTGCTGGGCACGGAGTGGCTGGAATACACGCCCTCCGACGATGCGACCGGCACGGACACCTTCTCCTACATCGTCGAGGACCGCCTCGGCGTGCAGGGACGCGCCCGCGTGCGCGTCGGCATCGCCCCTCCGGGCTCGCAGAACCACAACCCGACGGCCGTTCCCGACTCGGTGACGGTGCGTCCGGGGCGCGAGGTGAGCATCAACGTCCTGAGTAATGATCTGGACGCGGACGGCGACGCCCTGTACATGGACACGGATCCAGCGACCGTGTCGGTGTCGGATCCGGCCGCGACCGTGACGGTGGCCGAGGACCTGGTGACGGTCAAGGCGCCCGCCACGAACGGCGTGTTCGTCGTGGCCTACCAGATCGAGGACGGCCGAGGCGGACGCGCCCAGGGGCAGCTGACCGTGACGGTGGACGCGGATGCGCCGCTGCGCGCGCCGATCGCCCGCGACGACGTCGTGCCGGTCTCCGACCTGCCCTCGGACTCCAAGCCTGTGAGCGTTGCCGTCCTCGTCAACGACGAGGACCCGGACGGTACCACGGCCGCGCTGACGGTGTCCTCGGACGCCTCGGGCGTGAGCGTGTCGGGGCAGAACCTGTCGATTTCCACGGACGCGCGCCGTCGCCTCGTTGTCTACACGGTGACGGACCCCGACGGCCTGAGCGCGAGCGCGGTCGTGACCGTTCCGGGCACCGACCTGTTGGCTCCACGCCTGGACACGACGCGCGTCCCGGTGGCGATGCGCGCGGGCTCCACGCTGACCCTCGACATGCACGACTACGTGCTGGTGCGCGACAATTCGCGCTCCCCGATCATTACGGACGCCTCCTCCGTGAAGTTCAGCGGCGGCCTGGATTCGGCCTCGCTCCAGGACTCCACGCACATCACGCTGAGCGCGCCCGACACTGCCTCGGGCAAGGCCTCGGTGTCCTTCACGGTGCGTGACGGTGCCTCGGACGATGCCTCCGCACTCTCCTCGACCCTGACGATCCCGATCACGATTCAGCCGGCGAGGAACCTGCCGCCGCGCCTGACCCCGACCCCGATCGTCGTGGGCCAGGGTGAGAGCGTGACGGTCGACCTCACGCAGATGGTGGACGACCCGGACGACCAGGCCAAGAACAGCTTCTCCTACGCCGTGGTGAAGGCACCCGGCGGCGTGGACGTCTCCCTTGACGGCTACAACCTGACCGTGTCCGGCAAGAAGGAACAGCCCAAGGGCCCGGTCGGCGCGATTACCGTCAGTGTCGACGACGGCTCGGGCGCGGTCAACGCCGACATTCCGGTGACGATCGTGAAGTCCTCCAAGCCCCTCGTGACGACCACGGAGGCCCGCATCAAGGCGAAGGCAGGCCAGACGGTGGACGTGAACCTCTCGGAGTACACGACGAACCCGTTCCCGGATCCGCTCGTGGTCCTGGATGCGTCGGTGCACGTGGGCCAGGGAACCGCCTCGGGCAACGGCAACATCCTGTCGGTGACCCCCAAGGCGGGCTTCCACGGCAACATGACCATCGTGTACCGCGTCATGGATGCGACGAACGACCCGGATCGCGTGGTCCAGGGCCGCGTCGTCGTCCAGGTCGTCGACCGCCCCGAACCGCCCCAGAACGTCTCGGTGACGCCGATGGGCGCGGGCACGGCCTTCGTGCGCTTCGACTCGGGTGCCTCCAACGGTGGCACGATTACGGGCTACACGATTACGGACAAGTACGACGGGAAGACCTACCCAACGCGCGATCCGGGCACGCAGATCACGGGCCTCGTGAACGGAGAGATGCACTCGTTCACGGTCGTCGCTCACAACGAGGCCGGGGACTCCGATCCGTCGGCTGCCTCCGCCGAGCAGCGGATTGACGCAGCACCCGATCAGATGGCGGCACCCACGGTCGTGGGTTCGGATGGTGCCCTGACCGTCTCGTGGAAAGAACCGCACAACGCGGGATCCCGGATCCTGTCGTACACGGTGCTCGTTGCCTCGGAGAACGGTGGTCAGCCGGTCGCTTACTCGGCGTCCGATTCGCAGCTCTCGATGACGATTCCGGGTCTGAAGAACGGCACGATGTATTCGGTGCAGGTCCAGGCGCTGAACAAGGCGGACACGCCGTCTCCGCCGTCCTCACGGACCGAGGGCTACCCGCATGGTGCCCCCGATCAGCCGACCGACGTACGTGCGGTGGTGAGCCCCTCGGAGACCGACCCGAACAAGGCGACGGTTCAGGTCTCGTGGACCCCGGGATTCTCGGGCGGAAAGGGCTGGGGGGAGGCCACGATTTCGCTCAATGGCGTCGTTGGACAAGCGCCATCAGACGGTGGCACGGCCACGCTGTATGAGGTGCCAACGCGTCGGGGCGCAACCGTGTCGGTGACACTGAAGAACGCGGAAGGCGATACGTCGACTCCTGGAACCGCGTCCGTGTCGATCGTGACGACCCCCGCGCCGATTGCCACCCCGACTCTCTCGGGCACGGGGACGGCCGGTGAGCTGAAGGTCACTGGGTTGTCGGTGGCGACCGGTCGAGGCTTCGATGCATCGGATCTGACCCTGCGCTACTCGGAGGACCCCAACTCATGTGCGGGTGGCACGCAGACCTCCGACGGCGCCATCCTGCCCGCCAACGGCTGGCAGCCGAAGACGTACTACTTCTGCCAGACGGGCATCAATGGCAACAACCAGGTGTCGGCCTCTCCGGCCGTGCCTGCCACGGGCACAGCGACGGGCCGCCCCTCGGATGTGCACGTGTGGTTCACAGGTATCAACTCGACGAGCCTGACCGTGCGCTGGGATCCGATCGGTGCCAACCCCGCCTTGTCGGGTATCAAGGTGTACCTGAATAACAGGGAGCAACCCGTCGGGGTTGGCGCCACGGAGACGACCTTCAGTGACCTGGCACAGGGCACGGAGTACTTGGCCACGGTCGCGGCGACGAACGACTGGGGAACGACTCAGATGCAGGCGGACTCGTCGGTCGTGACGAAGCTGGACGTGAACCTGATGTGGACGGACGTCTGCCAGGGAGGCGAGAAGCACACGGGCCCGGGTGGATGCCACACCTTTAAGTTCAGCGCTCCGGGGTGGGCTAACACGTCGCTTACTCACAAATGTACGATCCGTTCGGATCTGGACGGTTGGACCGAAGAGGTGACTATCGATCGTGCCGGTCCCATAGAGTCGAACATCGCGACGCGGGCTGATTCCGACGCGCAGTTCGCGCAGAACGTGCACATCGTCGGCGATTGTCGCCCGGTGAGGTGAGCCAGTGAAGAAACTACGTCGACTTGTGAGGCATGCGTGGCGCGCCCTGAGCGCCCGCGTGCAGGCGCTGCCCGGCTACGAGGGCGTCGCCCGCTGGCTGGGCGCGCTGACCCCGGTGGGGTGGGCGGTGATCGCGGCGATGCTCGCGGGCACCGTCGCGGCCCTCGCCTTCGGCTGGCTGGAGGGCTTTATCGTGGCCGTGATGGGTCTGGTGGCCCTCGTGGTCGCGGTCGCCTTGGTCGCGTCCCCGTCCCCGCTGTCCGTGTCCCTGCGCATGAAGAACGACCGCATTGTCGCCGGCCAGGTGGCGGTGGGCCGCGTCCGCGTGGTCAACGAGTCCGGGCGCCGCTCGGGTTCGACCCTCGTGGAGGTGACGATCGGACGAGGCAGTGGCGAGTTCCTCGTGCCCCCGATCAGCGGAAACGGCACCTGGAACGAGTCGTTCTCGGTCATGACGAAGCGCCGCGGTGTCATCAATGTGGGCCCTGCGCGCACCGTGCGCATGGACGGCCTGGGTCTGCTGCGCCGCGTGCGTTCGTGGGATGACCCGATCCTCGTGCACGTGCACCCGCCGACGGTGCGTTTCTCCTTTGACGCGACGGGCATGCAGATGGACGTCGAGGGCGTGGCCAGCGAGAAGCTGACGAGCTCCGACGTGTCCTTCCACGCCTTGCGCGACTACGAGCCGGGCGACGACCGTCGCGCGGTGCACTGGCCGTCGACGGCGCGCTTTGGCCGCCTGATCGTGCGCCAGTTCGAGGAGACTCACCGCTCGCACCACATGGTGCTGTTGGATACGCGCGTGGACGCGTGGGATCGACGTTCCTTCGAGACGGCCGTGTCGGTCGCTGCCTCGCTGGCGCTCGCCGGCTCGGGCGAGGCCCGCACGGTGTCGATGCACACCGCGGACGAGTGGATCCCCACGGGCTCGCCTATGGCGATGCTGGATGCACTGTCCGAGATGGAAACCTCGACACGCTCGGAGTTCGCGGGCATCGTGCGCCGCTGCATTATGGAGCGCGGCGGGATCTCGGTGCTCTCGATCGTCGTCGGCGCCGGCGTGGACGACGAGGAGGCGGCTCGCCTGGCGAACATCGCCCCCGTCGACGTCATCGTGTCGGTGATCCGCGTGGTCCCGGGCCGGGCGCGTCGCCGCCGCAAGATCACGCGCGGCGTCATCATCGACTGCCCCTCCCTCGAAGACCTGCCGATGCTCGTGTCGCGGGGGGTGAACGCGTGAGTACTCCCGCTCGCAACGCCTCTCGTCCGGCTCCTCCGCCGCGTCGCTCCCGTCGCCCCGTCGCCCAGGAAACCACGATGGGTGGGTCGATCCACCGTGCCGCCATGCCCGCGTGGTCCCTGCTCGTCCTCGCGGTCCTCTTCTCCGGTCCGATCCTCATGTTCGAGTCCGTCTTCGGTGGCGGCCAGGGCGCGATCGCGGCGCTCGCGGGCGTCGTGGTCGGCCTCGTCGTCGCGTGGGCGGCAGCGAAGTGGCGCTGGGACCTGCTGTCGATCGTTGCGGCGGTCGTGGCCTCGCACTTCCTCTTCGGTGGCGCCGCTGCGCTGCGCGAGACGACCCGCTGGGGTGTGGTCCCGACGTCGCGGACCATCCAGACGCTGGTCGTCGGTTCGGTCGAGGCCTGGAAGGACCTCCTGACGCTGACGCCGCCGGCCGGCTCCTACGTGGGGCCTGCGATGGTGCCGTGGATGGCCTGCCTCGTGTGTTCCGTCGCGGCGGGCGTCGTCACGGTGCGCTACGGGCGCCCCATGTGGGGATCCGTGCCGCTGATCCTCGCCGGCGTGATCGCGATCGTATGGGGGCCGTCGGGCCACTCCCCGTCCGCTCTCCTTGTCATCGCCTGGTGGGTGGGACTCATCGTGTGGTGGGCGTGGGCCTCGGCGATCGGACGCGCACGACTGGGCGCCGACATCGTCATTGGTATGGCCTCTGCGGCGACCACCGCGTCGACGACAATGGGCGGTTCCTCGCGCCAGATCGTGCACGTGTGGTGGCGCGTGGGCATGGGCGCGCTCATGGTGGGCGTGATGGTCGCCGCGGCGATCCCTGCAGCGTCCCTGCTGGGCCCCACGGCCTCGGACCGCGTTGTCGGACGCGATGTCATCGAGCCGCCCGTGGACGCGCGCCAGTACCCCTCGCCGCTGTCCAGTTACCGCCACTACAACAAGGACCTTGAGGATGAATCCCTGATCCGCGTGTCCAACCTGCCCAAGGAGGCGCGCGTGCGCCTGGGTGCGATGGACGTGTACGACGGGACGACCTTCGGCATGGGCGTCACGAACACGGCGGACGGCACGGCCGGATACCGCCGCGTGGGATCCACGATCCCGGGCCGCAGCGCCGACACGGCGGGCGTGCAGACCTCGGTGTCGACCTCGCAGCTGCTGGGACCGTGGGTGCCCACGATCGGCCAGGTGTCGGTCCTGCGTTTTGAACCCTCCGCCCCCAACGCGGCCGAGCAGCAGGACGGCCTGAACTACGACCTGTGGGCGGATACCGCCCTGACGACGGGCCCGACCGGCCAGCTGAGCTACTCGCTGAGCACAACGATGCCGCGCGAGCACGCGGATTCGGAGTTCGCCAGCGTGAACGCGGCGCGCTACGCCGGGGGAGACACAAACGTCCCGAAGGACGTGGACTCCCTGGCCGCGGATCACACGTCGACCGCGCGCTCGGACCTGGAGAAGGCCCGCGCGATCGAGCAGTTCCTGCACACGGACGGCTACTACTCCAACGAGGACACGATCAATTCGCGTCCCGGGTCCTCCCAGGACCGCATCGAGCGCATGATCAGCGCCGAGGCGCTGGTGGGCGACGACGAGCAGTACGCGACCCTCATGGCCCTCATGCTGCACTCGCAGGGCATCAACGCCCGCGTCGTTATGGGCGCCTACCGCGAGGGCACGTCCGGAGGCGTCGACCTGACGGGTTCGGACATGCACGCGTGGGTCGAGGTGGAGTTCCCCGACGTCGGCTGGGCGACGTTTGACCCGACTCCGCCGCGCGATCAGCAGCCGACGACGCAGGTCAACAAGCCCAAGTCTGTGCCCAAGCCGCAGGTCCTGCAGCCCCCGGAGCCGCCCGAGCAGCCGGTTGAGCTGCCGCCCGCGACCCGCGACCAGGCGACGGACCCGCACGACCCGAACGGTGTCCACATCCCGTGGATGGCGATCGGTACGGTGTCGTTGTCGCTCCTGGCGCTGCTGGGCCCGGTCCTGGCGGTGCTCCTGGCGAAGTCTCGCCGCCGCAAGAGCCGCCGCCGCGCCCAGGCCGCCGAGTCGGTGCGCGGCTCGTGGGACGAGCTCGTGGATACCGCGATCGACTCCGGCCTCGTTGTCGAGCCGCACCTGACGCGCCAGGAGGTCGCGTGGGCGCTGGCCTCGCAGTGGACGCCCAAGACGTCCGAGAGTGACGAGGAGGGGGACACCAAGGCTCGCAAGGCGCGCAAGCGCTCGGCTGCGGACGTGCGCGTGCCCGGCTGGTCGCTCTTCTCGGGCGCGGTTCCCCGGGCCGTCACCGTGGCGCGCCGCGCGGACGTCGCGGACTTCGCTGCCGGCGGCGCCCGCCCCGAGGACGCGGAGCAGGCGTGGAACGACGTGGATGAGCTGCGTCGCGAGTGGGCGGCCTCGGTGTCGCCGTTCGCGCGACTGCGTTACGCGCTGTCCCTGAAGTCGCTGCGCTGGCGCCGTCGCGCTCGCCGCCAGGCTGATGCCGCTCGCAAGGGCGGTCGCTCGCTGGCCAAGCGCATAGGCCGTAGGAAAGGGAAACGTTGATGGATAGCGACGCTCGCGTCGGAATGGTGCCGTCGCTGCCGGGCTACGAGTGGATTCGTCCGCTCGGGTCGGGTGGTTTCGCGGACGTGTTCCTGTGCCGTCAGGAGCTGCCCAGCCGTGAGGTGGCCGTCAAGGTGGCGCGCAGGGATCGCGGGGCGGACGGCGAGGCGGGTATCGCCCGCGAGGCCGACGTGATGGCCCTCGTGTCGGGTCACCCGGCGGTGGCCCAGCTGTACGGCGCGGGGCGCACGCCGGATGGTCGCCCGTACCTGGTGATGGAGTATTGCCCGGTCGCGAACATTCTCGATCAGGTGCGCGCAAACCCGATGTCGACGGATCGCGCGCTGTCGATGGTGATCCGCATGTGCGGCGGCGCTGAGATGCTGCACCGCGCGGGCTACGTGCACCGGGATATTAAGCCCAGCAACATCATGATCAACGCCTTCGGGTCGCCGGTGCTGACGGACTTCGGCGTGGCCGAGCCGGTGGGTGCGGACCCGCGCGGTGGCCGCGACGGCTTCTCGGTGATGTGGGCGCCGCCCGAGCAGATCGCGGGTACGGCGCGCGCTCACCCGACGCAGGACGTGTGGGCCCTGGGTGCGACCCTGTGGACGCTCCTCATGGGCCGCTCGCCCTTCGAGGTGGAGGATGGGGACAACTCGGCCCACGCGGTCGCCCAGCGCGTCGCCCGTGGCCGCGTGTCGCGCATCGACCGCCCGGGCGTGCCCGACGCCGTGACGGCCATCGTGCGCCGCGCGATGAGTCTGGATCCGGAGCAGCGCTTCGGGTCGGCGGCAGCACTCGGCTACGCGCTGCAGACGGTCGAGCGCGAGATGCACCGCCCGGTCACGGAGATGAAGCTGAGCGTGGTGGCCTCCTCGAGCGCGCCCGCCTCCGCTATGTCCTCCCCGTCTGCGGCGGCCCTGGACGCGGAGCGCACGCGCACCCGCCGCGGGAGTTTCGTGGATAGTCCCCAGGCCTCGTCGAACGAGGCGTGGGCCGGTAACTCGACGACGAACCGAACCGGGTTGGTTGAGGGGGAGTCGAAGCGCCCCGCGTGGGTGGTGCCTGTCCTCGCGCTCGTGATGGTGCTGGCGACGGCCGGCCTGGTCGTCGCGATGCTTACCGGCGGCGGACACAGCATTCACTTGGGCGGAGGCGGTGGCGGCGGATCCACGCCGACCCCCTCCTCGAGCGCAGGGACGTTCAGCAACTCCGATCAGGGCGACGCGGGCGCGGTCCCGCCCGAGGCCGTGACCGGATTGACGGCCACCCCGAACGGCAACGAGATCCGCTGGGGCTGGGAGGTGCCCCAGCAGGGCCAGTACCAGCCCGGCGCGCTTGAATTCAAGTACGTGCTCACCCGCCCGGGCGAGGCCGTGGTGGCCGAGACGATGCGCCGTAACAGCCTGACGACGACCGCGGTGAGCGGCGAGAACTGCCTGACCGTGAGCCTCGTCGTGACCTCCACGGGCCGCGAGTCCGCGCCGGTCACCCAGTGCGTGACGGTGCCGTAGGGCAGCGAGAGGACCGCTGATGAGTCATCTGGTGACGCGGCTGGCGCGGTGCGGCACCGGCCTGGGAGTTGCCTGCGCGCTCGCGGGCGCGGCCCTCGTGTTCCCCGCAGCCCCGGCCCAGGCCTCGCGCGCTCCGATCACGTCGGACGAGCAGGACTACTACTCCTACTACTATCTGGGGCAGCTCCACGCGTCGGGATACACCGGCCGAGGCGTGACGATTGGCCTGCTGGACGGCCCGGTGAACACGAATATCCCGGAGCTGCAGGGCGCGAACATCCAGTACATGAGCCGCTGCGACGTGGAGTCCAGTGAGGACAGCTGGGAGCACGGCACGGTCATCGCCCAGATGATTTCAGCCCCGGAGTTTGGGATCGCTCCTGAGGCGAGGCTCAACCGCTACACGGTGTCTCTGAAAGGCGATACGCCGAGCAGGGATTGTGCGATTGGCTGGTGGGATCGTGGCTACTCGGAGGTGTCGGTGCTCATCGAGCTGGCGCTCAACGATGGGGTGGATGTGATCACGATGTCGTCGACGTACAGCTCCGACACTGAGAGTATGCGCTGGGCGTTGGCTCGCGCGATCACGCAGAAGGTGCCCGTCGTGGCCCCTCTGGGCAATGAGTCGGAGTACAATCCGTCTACGTCGCTCGCGCGCATGACCGGCGTGGTGGGAGCGTCCTCGGTTAATCCCGATGGGTCGCTCACCTCGTATTCGAACTACGGGGACTTCGTGTCGGCGGCGTCCGTGTCGCGTCCCTACGCGAGGAGCGGCATCACGTGGGAGACCTCGTATTGGCAGGGGACGTCGTTCGCGTCTCCTACGGTTGCGTCGTTCCTGGCGTTGGCGAAGCAGAGCTGGCCCGAGGCGACGGGTAATCAGCTCCTGCAGGCCCTGGCCCGCACGGGTATTGGTGGTAACGGCGGCTACTGGAACCCGTACACGGGGTACGGGGCGGTGGACCCGTACGTGCTGCTGACGACGAATCCGACCCAGTTCCCGGACGAGAACCCGTTCTTGAACAAGGGGTACGAGTCTATTCCGACCCGCCAGGACATCGCGGACTACGCGGATGGCCTGGTGGATCCGAGGCGCATCAACGCGGATGATTCCTACCAGTATCGGGGCTTCGATGAGCATCTCACCCTGAGCCGTGAGCACGGCTATCCGACGCACCTGGGGACCAGCCCGCGATTCCACGCGAGCAATACGAGCAACGCGAAGAAGAAGTAGCGGGTAGGGGAGCGCCCCTGTCCATCCACGTGCAGTTCACGGTGGGTGGCAGGGGCGCCTCGTTGTGTCGGGTGGCCGAGGCTACTTCCGGTGGTAGCGGGGGCTGGTTCCCAGGTGGAGCGGTGTTTTGAGCTCGGACTGGTACAGGACGACGGTATCGTCGGCACCTCGGTACACGTAGGAATCTGGGACCTCCCGCTCGGCAGCGGGACTGATGAGTCCATCGGCGTAGTCGGCGACCTCGTCAGCCGTGGGCTCGGAACCACCCGTTTTGTTGAGAATCGGGTTCTCATCCGGGTACTGTGAGGGATCATCGATGACGAGTCCGCCGCCGTCAATAGCGCCATAGCCTGTGTACTTGTTCCACTCGTGATTCGGGTTCAGGCCCGAATGGACCAGCGACTGGAGGATCTGGTTGGGGGTTGCCTCGGGCCACTTCTGACGTGCCAGCGCCAACATCCCGGCAACAAGAGCTGTGGAGTTGGAAGTTCCACTTACAGTCGTTGGCTGATTCGTCGTTGGGTTAATCGTCTTAAAAGGGCCACCGATGGCAGCTGTAACCACGCCGTTGCCCCATGAGGAGTAGGACGCAAATGAGCCATCGGTATTGATAGCAGAAACGCCGACAACGCCAGACCATTGGCTCAGGTGAGTAGAATTCTCGTCGGCCGCTGTATTGCCGACCGATGCAACGATGATCACTCCTTGGTTAATCGCATTGGCGATGGCCCACTTGACATCGTTATCGAGACGTCCGGTTCCTTGCGAAATGGAGATGATCTGTGCCCCGTCTTCCACTGCTTGGTTAATGAGCGTACTGAAGTCGTCAAGCTTCTTGCCGTCAACCTTGCATGCACCCTCGGACACAGAATTGGAATTTGACACCTGATAGCTGTACAGGGTTGCGTCCGGCGCGACGCCGGTGTACGGAGAAACCAGGATAGTCGCCATGTCGGTAGCGTGTCGGATGCCGATCGCTGAGTCTTCGATCGTGCAGCGGCTCTTGTCGACGATGTTGGCGCCGGCCAGTTCGGGGGCGCTGGTGTCGACGGGGCCGTCAATGAGGGCGATGGTGATGCCTTTGCCGGTGTAGCCCTTCTCACGAGCAGCATCGAATCCGTAGTAGGAGACATACTCCTGGGTGGTGATGGGATCTGCTGCGTGCGCGGGGGCTGGGGCTACGGTGAGGGCGCCGATGGCCAGTGCGAGTGCGGAGGCGGCGGTGGTCAGGGCACGCGCGGCGCGCCCCGCCCTCCCCACAAAAGCGAAGGGAGAACGGGGCGCGGGCTGCGCGCTAGGTCGCGCGTGTGTCATGGTCACTTCCGGTGGTAGCGGGGGCTCGTTCCCAGGTGGAGTGGTGTCTTCAGATCCGCCTGGTACAGGACGACCTGATCGTCGGCGCCGCGGTACACGTAGGAATCTGGTAGCCCTGTGGTTTCCGTGGGATTAATGATTCCGTCGGTGTAGTCGGCGACCTTGTCAGCTGTGGGCTCGGAACCACCCGGCTTCTGGATGATTGGGTTCTCATCCGGGTACTGAGATGGGTCATCGTTCACCAGGGAGCCCAAGGCCGCAGCCCCGTATCCTGTCTTTTCATTCCAGTCATGGTTGGGGTTGAGGCCAGAGTGGACGAGTGACTGGAGGATCTGGTTGGTGGTGGCGTCGGGCCACTTTTGGCGGGCTAGTGCGAGCATTCCTGAGACGAGCGCAGTCGAATTTGACGTGCCTGAAGCGGTCGTGGGCGCTCCGGTGTTCGCGTCGACGGTGTTGACGGGGCCGCCGAACGCGGCGGTCACGACGCCGTTACCCCAGGAGGAGTAGGACGCGAAGGTGCCGTCGCTGTTGATGGCGGAGACACCGACCACGCCGGACCAGCGGATCAGCTGCTCAATGCTGTTGTCGCTTGCCGTGTTGCCGGCGGATGCGACGATGATGACGCCTTCGCTCATCGCGCGGGTGAGCGCCCACTGAAATTCCGAATCGCTTTCTGCAGAGCTTTGCGAGATGGAGATAATCTGGGCACCGTCATCGATGGCCTGGTTGATGAGGATAGCCATGGTATCGAGACGTAGTCCGTTGGACTTGCATGTGCCTGACGATACAGCATCGGCGGTGGCGGTCTGGTAGGCGTAGAGGGTTGCGTCGGGAGCAACACCCGTATAGGGGGACACGAGTAGGGTCGCCATGTCGGTGCCGTGACGGGCTTCTGCAGGCGAGGCCTCGATGGTGCAGCGGCTCTTGTCGGTGATGTTCGCTCCGGCAAGTTCGGGAGCGCTGGTGTCCACGGGGCCGTCGATGAGCGCGATGGTGACGCCCTTGCCTGTGTATCCCTTTTGGCGTGCCGCGTCCAGGTGGTAGTACGAGAAGTACTCCTGGGTGGTGATCGGGTCCGCTGCGTGCGCGGGGGCTGGGGCTACGGTGAGGGCGCCGATGGCCAGTGCGAGTGCGGAGGCGGCGGTGGTCAGGGCACGCGCGGCGCGCCCCGCCCTCCCCACAAAAGCGAAGGGAGAACGGGGCGTGGGCTGCGCGCTCGATCGCGCGAGTGTCATGGTCACTTCCGGTGGTAGCGGGGGCTGGTTCCCAGGTGGACGGTCAATTCCAAGTCGTCGAACATAGCCGCTACTTCATCAGTGCCTCGGTAGACGTAGGAAGCTGGGAAGGTGGCCAGCGAGTTGAATGCGATTCCGTCGGTGTAGTCCTGAATCTCCTGGACGGTAGGCTCGGAGCCCCCATGTTTTTGAATGATCGGATTCTCATCGGGGTACTGGGATGGATCCGTGTTCACTAGACCACCGCCATCAATGGCACCGTATCCGGTGTACTGGTTCCACGTATGAGTGGAATCGAGTCCCGTGTTAACCAAGACCTGGAGGAGCTGGTTCGCGGTGGCGTCGGGCCACTTCTGGCGTGCAAGGGCCATCATGCCGGCCACGAGCGCTGCCGACACGGATGTTCCGTTCACCGTTGTGGGCTCACCGGTCGATACGTCATACGTGGTGTAAGGGCCGCCAAAAGCGGCGGTGACCACGCCATCTCCCCACGAGGAGTAGGACGCGAAGGTGCCGTCGCTGTTGATCGCGGACACGCCAACAACCCCAGAGAACCTGCCCAGGTGCGTCAGATTGTCATCGCTGCTGTCGTTGCCAGCTGAAGCGACGATGATGACACCCTTGCTGATCGCGTTAGCAATCGCCCACTTCAGATCAGCATTCTCCTCTGAGACACTTTGCGAAACCGAAATGATCTGAGCACCGTCTTCGACAGCCTGGTTAATGAGATTACCGAAAGAGTTCAGCCGACGTTCACCCGAATCACATGTTCCGTTCGACGTCGCGGACGCTGTCTCCGCCTGATACGTGTTCAGCGTCGCATCCGGTGCCACACCGTTCTTGGCCGAGACCAAAATGATCGCCATTTCAGTACTATGTCGGATACCCTCGGGCGAGGCTTCGACGGTGCAACGACTCTTATCAGTAACCTTGGCGCCCTGAAGAGCAGCATTGCTGGTATCAACCGGGCTGCCAATAAGAGCAATAGTCACACCCTTACCCGTGTACCCCTTCGCACGTGCAGCGTCGAAATGGTAGTAGGAAAAGTACTCCTGGGTGGGGGCCGCATCGTCGGCCTGAGCCGGGGCGGGCACCACCGTCAGGGCACCAACCGCCAGAGCCAGAGCGGAGACCGCGGTGATCAGGGCGCGCGCGGCGCGCCCCGCCCTCCCCACAAAACCGAAGGGAGAACGGGGCGCGGCGTTGGAACGAATGCTCACCACTGGCGGGGGTCCCATCCGTCGTCCGCACGCTTGGCAGGTGTGATGTCCTTGTCGGTGCCGGAGGTCTGCGACAGGGGATTCACGTAACCTGCGGGCAGCGCGTCCTCGTCGTCCTCGAACTTAAAGGCGGCGTACTGGCGCTTGCGGCCCTTCTTGTCGTCCTTGCCGGCGCCGGCACCCGCGCCCGTGCCGGCGCCCATGAAGCCGCCAGAGCCCGTGCCGCCCTTGCCAGCTGCGCCGGCTGCACCAGCAGTGCTGCCGTTTGCACCCGTCGTGCCAGTGGCACCGGAGGCGCCAGAAGCGCCCGCACCGGATCCTGCCATGCCATTCGCGCCGGCAGGGGGAGTGTAGGAGCCAAAGCCGGATCCGGAGTAGGAGCCGACCTTCAGACCGGCCGTGCTCGCGCCACCCAGTCCGTTGGTTGTACCAGTAATGCCGCGCATACCGGCCACGCCCAGACCGTTCGAAGAACCGCCGAGGCCACCTGCGCCGGTGCCACCGAAGCCAGAACCCATGCGAGCTGCGCCGCGCAGGCCGAGCGCGCCCGCGCCAAGGACGCCAGCGCCGCCGAGACGGCCTGCGGTGCTCGCGTCGGAGGCCGCGCCGCCGTTGAGGCGCCACAGCGGGTGATCCACGTCTGCCGGCGGTGCCGGGGTATGGCCACCGATAACACCGTTGCGGTAGGTGGTGCCGTTGACGCGTGTGTGCAACAGATCCCTGCTCATGAGGTCCTGGGGATCCGTGATCGGGTTCGTGCGCGAGCCGAGCTCACCGTAGGGGAGTTCACGGGTTTCCACCGCACCGGAGGCAACGACACGGTTACGGGCTGCAGCCGCATCGGCTTCGCTCCACCATGGCTGGTCGAAACCGCCGGGGTAGTTGCTGGACGTGGAGCTGCGATCTCCCGCGCGGCCAAAGTCATCCTCCTTGCCGTAGCCCCAGTCGCTGCCACCACCGGCGCTGCCGCCGCCAGTGCCGCCACCGCGGTTGGTGCCGCCACCGCCGCCACCGGTGCCGCCGCCGCCTTGCCTCTTTCGGCGCTCCTCTTCTTCGAATTCTTCCAAGCCTTTGCCCGGCTCCGGCTCAACACCGTCTGTAGCTTCGCGCATGGACTCGCCAATGTTCCTGGTTCTGGAGTTCAGCATCGTGAGGATGCGCGCGGCAGCTGCCTCACGCTGAGCGTTTGCCTGCTCTTCGACAGCCGCCACGTAGGCCGCTCCAGTTGTGTAGAGCTTGCCCATAAAACGGATACCGGTTCCAGGCTTACTGTCGGGAACTGAAACCAGCAGGTCGTCGCGCATCGCCGCAGTGTCTGCGTCGATGAGGTCTGCGGACAGCTTCTCGCCTTCGGCCAGGGCAGTCGCCATGACGCCGCGACCCCTGGTGTACTTCCCGTAGCCGCGCTCGTAAGCCTCCCTGTACTTAGAGATACGATGGACTGAAGCGTCCACCCAGCGGTCCATGGCGGTGCCGGTTGCTCCCGTGAAACCGTGGCCATCTCGGTAGGCGTGCAGACGTTCGATGGCCTCGTCGAAACCTTTCAAGGCCTTTTCGTGATCCTTGTCCCATGCGTCCAGGCTCTTGTTGGCGCGGGCAGCCTCCATAAACGTCTTGAGGCGCTCGTAATTTGGCGATGCAACCATTTGAAAATCCCTCCTTAGAAAGCGGATCAGTAGCTGCTTGGGGCTGAAGAGGTTGGCGGCATGCTGGCAGATGTACTGCCTGCGTCGCCGCTGGATGTAGCCGAGGTCTTCAAAGTTGATGCCTCACTTATGCGTTGCCGCGGGACCAGGTCTTCAACAGACAGGCCAATTCTGTGAAGTAGGGCATCGATTTCAGAGTTTGCGGTGTCCTCACGGATGGATTGCATCCGCTCGTCGGCCTGCGCCTCCAAGAACTCCAGCTTGTTGTCGTATTCTGCACCCGTAAAGCGAGTCATCGCCTGGTGCATCTTAGCCTCGAATTTCTTGAGACTTTCGCTTTCGCGATTGAGCAGCTTAGAAACGGCATCGAACATTTCAGCCGATCGGTCCTTCAGCGTTGACGGCCCGGTTTCGTGTCCCCAGAACGCAGAGGTTTGCGCGGCTCCAAGGGACGAGGTGCGCTGTCGGGAATCCGTCACCGCGTCCCAGCTTTCGGTCACACTCGGCGCAGCAGCTGTCTGCTGGTCGTTGTCATATCCAACGTCAGGGTTTCCGGCCATTTGTAGCTCCTTAAAATTGATGGAAGATAAAGAGAGCGCCGATGCGCCCGGTTGCTTACTTAGCGACCTTGAAGCGGCGGACCAGCGGCTGGTCGGGCTGGTCAGAGCCCTCGATCTTCAGGGTCCACACGTAGGTCAGGTCAGAGCCCGAACCCTCCACGTCCACGGTCCAGGACGAGTAGTACTCGCAGTTCTGCTCCACGCACAGGTCGTAGGTGTCATTGCCCAGTCGCCAGAAATCAGTCGCCGACATCATCTGGTAGACCAAGTCGTTCTTGTTGACCACGGTCTGACCCTTGGGATCAAGCTTGAACATCTGCTGGGAGATCGACACGGGGGCCTCAGCCACCAGCTGCGCGCCAACCATGTTGTTCAAAGCGATGGCCTTCTCAGCGATCTGCTTCTTCTGGTCGCCCGACGCGGACTGCATCTGCTGCACCAGCTGCTGCTTCTGCCCCTGAGGAATGTTGGGCAGCTTGCTGATATCGGTGGACTGAGAGCCACCCCTACCGAAGGGGGAGCAACCAGACAGTGCAACGGCAGCGAGCAGCAGGGACGAGGTGGCCGCACATGCGCGACGGGACACGAGAGAGGACATATTTTTCTCCTACTTTCAGACTGGTCAATCATATGCGACGAACGGGTCGTCGTGTCAACAAACGGTCAGATTGATGTGGGTGGGGTGTTCGCCAGCTGGGCGGCGACCACGCCGAGCTCACGGTGGACGACCTGCGCGCGGCCCGGAACGGCTCGCTTGGGCTTGACACCGTTGATGATTGCGCCCTCGCTGGGATTGCCGGACAGGAGGATGCCGGTGACCGCCAGGTCGTTCATCATCTGCAGGACCTTCTCGTAGGCCGCACGCGACGCGCCACCCATACGGCGGGTGATGATCACGTGCAGGCCGATGTCGGCGGCCTGCGGCAGCAGATCGATGAGCTCCATGAGCGGGTTGCCCGATGTCGTCGCGACCAGGTCGTAGTCGTCGACCAGGATCCACACCTCGGGGCCCGACCACCAGCTGCGGTCGCGAATCTGCTCGGGAGTCACGTCCGAACCAGGCAGGCGCGTGCGCAGGAAGCCTGCGAGATCGCGCATCTGCTTCATCGCCTCGGCGTGGTTCGTCAGGTAGCGAAGCTGGTAGTCCTCCGGAACCGCGCCCATGAGGGTGCGACGCATGTCGATCGTGAGGATCTTCGCCTCGCCCGGCGTGTACAGGCGCATGACCTCGGAAATGATCGAACGCAGGAACGTCGTCTTGCCGGTCTTGCCGTCGCCGAACAGGTACAGGTGCGACTCCGCGCGCGTGTTGAACAGGAGCGGTCCGAGGCGAGACTCCTCCACGCCCAGGATCATGTCGCCACCGCCGCGCGGCAGGACCTGCGGATCCGGCACCTGCGCGAGGATCTCGGGGACCGTGACATTCTCGGGCAGCAGGCGCAGCTTCGGTCCCTCGCCGTGAACCAGCGACTCGCGGATCTTCGCCACCGTGCGCGCAACGCCCTGCGACACGGTCGACGGATCCGGATCGTCGTCGGCGCGCGGCAGGCCGATCATCATCTCGTGGCCCACCATGTCGATGCCTCGACCCGGGCGGCCCTTCGGAATACGGGCGGCACCCTCGCGGTTGACGATCGACTCCTTCGGGTTCGCCGTGTGCAGCTCCAGGCGCGAACCGAAGATGTCCTGCGCCTCCGAACGGATGTCCATCCAGCGGGCGGCCGACACGATGAGGTGCACGCCCAGCGACAGGCCTCGGCTCATCATCGTCGTCACCGTGCGGTCCAGGCCGTCGAACTCGGAGCGCAACGCGCCCCAGCCGTCGATGACCAGGAACACGTCGCCGTAGCCGTCGTCGTAGCGT
>ERZ772932.365-NODE-365-length-25694-cov-11.524669_pt1 | contig 25694 bp, 19 predicted proteins | sample MGYA00511684_ERZ772932 | MGnify/ENA primary metagenome ERZ772932 (study PRJEB29015, sample SAMEA2738078) | human oral metagenome | biome: human oral; feature: human-associated habitat; material: saliva | place: China | collected 2210 ...
TCAAGCCCCTCCAGGACGTCACCATCGACCTCAACGGCCACCACCTCACCGCCGCACCACGTCTGACCGACACCGCCAACGACATCCTCACCGCCCTGAGCACCCCACCCCCGGCACACTAACCGTCATGAGTCAGGTCATACTTCCTGTGGTGCTGGGCCGTCAAGTCACTACCGTACTTGTTCACCCTGGATTGGATGTAACCAGACCTCGACCGGAACGCATCACCGACCTTGTCAAGCCTGTCGACCTCCAAGCGCACCGTCCGCGCCCAGCCATCGGTCGTGTAGTGGAACCGCCCATCCACCGTATACGTCGCATTCGGCAACGGGTTACGCAAATCAGGATTATACGCACCCGTCATCGCCCGAGAACTTGTCTCCACACCTGAGTTGCACAGTTTTTAGTGCCCTGTCGGGATGCTCAGGGCGGTGAGGATTTCTTCGGCTTCGGGGGTCAGGGGGTCGGCGGCGGTGAGGTGGTGGCCGTTGAGGTCGATGGTGACGTCCTGGAGGGGCTTGAGGGCGCGGATGATGCGCTTGACGCTGATCCCGGTGGTCTCCTGAAGGTGCCGGGCGACGGCCAGGGCGGCCATGACCACGGTCAGGTGCGCCTCGATAGCATCGCGGGTGTGGTGGAACACCGGCCGGGCTCTCAGGTCGTGCTTGCTCATCCGGAAGGACTGCTCGACGTGCCACAGCTCGTGATACGAGGAGACCACCTCACCGGCACCCATCAGATGCGCGGGGATGTTGGTGACATACCCCTTGAGCCCCACCAGCGACCTGGCCCGGGCCAGGGACGCCTCATCGAGGACCTGATCGCCTTTATGGACGGTGACGAACCGCGTTCCCTTGGGACGCTTCTCGCCGGCGACGACGGCCCGGGCCCGGTTGGCCTGAGCGGTCAGGGTCCGAGTGTCCCGGGCCGCGCGCTTCTTGGAGTAGGCCCACACCGCCCGCCACGACCCCGGATACTCGACCGGGTCCCAGACGGGCTCAGCCCTGACAGCCTTGTCCCGCTCGCTCCTGGAGCCCCGCTTGGGGGTGATGGTGTCAATGAGCTGCCCATCGGTGAAGGCGTCACCGGCCCAGTGGAAGTGGGCCTCCAGATCGCCTGGGGCCCGGGTGGTGCGGGCCCCGACAATGAACCGCAACTTCGCCTCATCCAGGGCCGCGAGGTTGGCGGCCGAGAGCATGCCGGCATCAGCGACGATGACGAGCTCGGCGATACCGTGAGCGGCCTGGAAGGCCTCCACGATGGGGATGATCGTGGTGGTCTCAGCCTTGTTCCCTTCCCAGCACCCGATTCTCAGGGGGAAACCACGGCGGTCGACCAGCAGGCCCACGATGACCTGAGGATCAACCCTACGCTCCTTGGAGTAACCGACCTTGCGCAGGTCGTCCTCCTTCTCAGCCTCGAAATAGAGCGTGGTCACGTCATAGAGGCACAGGGCCAGACCGGAGGTGCTGGTGACGTGCTCGAACAAGGCGTTTGAGAGGCTCTCACGGTAGCCCCGCTCGACGCAGCGGCCCAGGGAGGCGTACAAGGTGTTGCGGTGGGCCGGGGCCGGCCAGCCGATCTCGGACAGGACCCTGGCAGTGTCGGCCTTGGAGGTCGGCTCGATCAGGCGAGCGGCGACCATCTGCTCAAAGGCCCGATCACCCCCGACCGCCTCACCCAGCCCCAGACGCCTGTAGGCCGAACGGAGGGCCTCGATCAGCCAGCCCGACCTGCGCGAGATGATCTGCGGCCTTCGCACCACACCACCGTCACCGGGTGCCTGACCACCCACCTCGTCAGCACCGTCGTTGAGTGCTGGCCCCAGGTCCAGGACCTGCTGGCCGGCCAGGAGCCGCTGGCGCCCCAGACGCATCAGCGCAGCCAGCTCGGCCTCGTCATGGGCCGACCCCAGGTGCTCCACGATCCGGCGCACACCATGGTCCTTGGCCACGACCTGCACGGCCGTGGCCCCCGAGGCTGTCTTGACCTGACGCAGGTACGGACTCACCCACCAGATCCTACCGCCGCCTTAGTGCCCCGAAACAACCACCCCACCCCCAGAATCCCAACGAAAAACCCCACTCTGAAACACAAACCACCCCAACCTGTGCAACTCAGGCCACATGCCGCACCCCATCGTGACAGCAAGAGGCTCAACGACACACCCATCAACACCTCACGGTCGGCGGAAGAAGGGGAAGCCTCCGAAGCGGAGGGTCTTGCCGCGGAAGGCCCGGGTTGCCTGGACAATGCACACCAGTACGTGGACCCCGACCATGACCAGCGCCATGATGATCGGGACGCCCCACGGGATGAAAGGCAGCGATTCATAAAAATCGTCCGCGATGGTGAACACGGCGATCTGGATCGCCACCAGAGCCACCTCCACCAGCAGCAGCGTCAGTCCCCAGCTCGCCGCCAGGCGGCGATTCGTCCGCGCCGGCTCACGAAGGTCCTTCTTGTTCCACAGGCCGACCACGATCATCGCCACCATGGCGAATAGCACGTCGAGGATCGGCAGAGGCGCCAGCAGCCCGAACAGCCCCGCACACCAGGCCTCAGCACCCGACGGAGCAGGCACCTTCACAGGCGCCGGAGCCATCATCGGCGCAGGTACCACCCCAGGGGCCGGCGCACCCGGATCCCCAGGCGCAGGGAAGGCACCGTAGCCCGACACAGACCGCCTCGCCGGGTCGACCTCCGGCGCCGACTCCAGCATGGTGTAGTAACCACCCCAGGACGCCACGGCCTCGGGCTCCTGCATCTCGCTCACGCAATTCCCCCGCTCACTCAATATCAGAGCGGCCGACTCTACCGGAACTCGGCTCATCAGCGCCATTGCCCTCAACCTGGGCAGCCTCAGCCTTCTTCTTAGCCCGCCGCTCACGGTCGCGCTGGCGACGGCGTTCCCGAGCTTCCCTCACCTTCTGATGAGCAGCAGCCTTGGTTGCCATCCATTCCGGAATCCACTCCGGATCCCGAGGAAACTGATCCAGCTCAAAGGCAAAGTTACCATCGCGAATAGGCTCACCTGATATCAGCGGTTCACGCATCCAATCTGACTCCTGATGCAGCACCCCCTCAGCGACCTCCATCCACAAATGCGAGCACAACCACGCACCCCGGTGAGGATCAGCCTGCGCTGCACGAAGATCATGCATGGCAAAACTAATCTCACTGGGAAGATGGGAGCGAGACCATTCGTCATCTACCTCTATCCAACAGACGTACGTACTAGTAAGAGCCACGGCAATGTACTCGATGTCAACTTTCTCGGCGCCCTCATCAGACAACCAGCTACGCAACAATCCTTCAACTTGTTCTAGTATTTGACTCGCCGATTCACCTATTACGGTCACAGTGCCTCACCTCTTACGATCTGGAGTATTCTGAAACCCCTGCGATTCAGGAACTCCAGAAGCGTCAAACCATTTCGCCTCAAAACTTGCTGGGACTTTGTCTCTACCTTTAAGCTCTACCCCCGCAGGACCTGGGTACTTAAACTCCAAAACCAACTTATTGAAGTCGCCTGGATTGGCGGCGACTTTACCCTCAAGCAACTTGAATGAGTCCATGTCGCTACCGACGCGATACTGGTTGACTTCCTCCAGCATCGCAACCACGTTGATCTCTTCCGGCGGCCCGCCGAACTGGTGACCCACAATATGCCCACCCTCATACTTCCTGTGGTGCTGTGCCGTCAAATCACTACCGTACTTGTTCACCCTGGACTGGATGTAGCCAGACCTCGACCGGAACGCATCACCGACCTTGCCAAGCCTGTCGACCTCCAAACGCACCGTCCGCGCCCAGCCGTCAGTCGTGTAATGGAACCGCCCATCCACCGTATACGTCGCATTCGGCAACGGGTTACGCAAACCAGGCACCCGCGCCCGACGACACACCACCACTCACACTAGAACCCTCCTACTCACTCGCCAGACCGTCTGAACCAGACGTCCCCTCAGCCTGGGCAGCCTCAGCCTTCTTCTTAGCCCGCCGCTCACGGTCACGCTGACGACGACGTTCCCGTTTTTCTTTTTCTTGGTGATATGCGGCAGCCTTGGTTGCCATCCACTCCGGAATCCACTCCGGATCCCGAGGAAACTGATCCAGCTCAAACGCGGCATCACCATTCCCGACCGGTTCATCATGAATTGCCGGCTCACGCATCCAATCACACTCCTGATGCAGCACCCCCTCAGCGGCCTCCATCCAAAAATGCGACCACAACCACGCACCCCGATGAGGATCTACCTGAGAGCGTCGAAGGTCGCGCACAATCAAACTAATATCACTAGGAAGGTGAACTCTCGTAGACCCCTCGGGTGTATGCATCCAACAAATATAGCTACCCGCAAGCGCGATATAACTATATTCAAAATCTACTCGACTATAACCCTCTCGTTCAATCCACTCCGACAAGAGTGACTCGATCCGAGAAAACACGTCAACACTCGGTTCAATGGACACATTCATTCGCACTCACTCTTTCATGCTTTCCAATTGATTGGAGAACTCTGCCTATTGAGGCACTCCCGTTCTATCAATCCACTTTGCCTCGAAGCTGGTGGGCACTCTCTCGGTATCCATAATCTTAGGACCTGCCGGTTCTGGGTACTTGAATTCTATCACAAGATTTCTGAAATTCTCCGGATCGGCCGCAATTTTTTCTTCGAACGGTTTGAATGATTTGAGTTTGCTGTCAACTCGGTACTGGTTGACTTCCTCCAGTATCGCAACCATGTTGATCTCTTCCGGCGGCCCGCCGAACTGATGACCCACAATATGGCCACCTTCGTATTTCTTATTGGTGCCAGCCACCAAATCATTACCGTACTTGTTCACCTTGGATTGGATATGGCCAGACCTCGACCGGAACGCCTCACCGACCTTGTCAAGCCTGTCGACCTCCAAGCGCACCGTCCGCGCCCAGCCGTCAGTCGTGTAATGGAACCGCCCATCCACCGTATACGTCGCATTCGGCAACGGGTTACGCAAACCAGGCACCCGCGCCCGACGACACACCACCACTCACACTAGAACCCTCCTACTCACTCGCCAGACCGTCTGAACCAGACGTCCCCTCAGCCTGGGCAGCCTCAGCCTTCTTCTTAGCCCGCCGCTCACGGTCACGCTGACGACGACGTTCCCGTTTTTCTTTTTCTTGGTGATATGCGGCAGCCTTGGTTGCCATCCACTCCGGAATCCACTCCGGATCCCGAGGAAACTGATCCAGCTAAAACGCAGCATCACCTTTCCCGACAGGTTCATCATCAATTTCCGGCTCACGCATCCAGTCCGTCTCCTGATGCAGGACCCCCTCAGCAGCCTCTATCCAAAAATGCGAGTACAACCACGCACCCCGATGCGGATCCGCCTGAGCCGGACGAATATCGTACATTGTGAAACTTAGATCACTCGGCAGGTGGACCGACTTTCGCTCACCATCAGCCACAATCCAGGTCATAACATCGCCAGTCAACGCAATAACGTTGTACTCGATGTCAACTCTTGTGGCACCAGCTTCAGGCAACCAACCACGGACAAGTTCCTGAAACTTCGAGAAAACAGAACTGTCGTCAACTCCAGGCACGATTGACATCAACTCATCCCCTACCTCTCGCTTTTGCACAACTTGATGCAGCCGCGAGCCTTTTGCTCCCACCACATCCTTCCGGTCCGCTCCTCTGCTTTCAGACCCCGATCTTCATCCAGTCGGGGATCGCGCCGGGGTCACGGGGGAAGACCTCCAGCTCCTTGGCGCAGTCCTCCGCCGTGTAGGGCGGGTCGAGGACCGGCTCGCGGTCGTAGTCGAAGTCGGAGATGAGCTTGTAGCCCTCGCTGCTCTTCATGGACAGCGCCGCCCACGTCCAGGTCCCGCCACGGGGGTGGGCCATGAGCGCCCGCAGGCGCACAGCCTCACGGACCAGCTCAACGGGCATCTCGTTCTCGGCCCACTGGGCGCGGCGCAGAATGCCACGAGGCCTGAGCACGCGACTCGTCACGGCGGCGCGTATCCCCACCCCCTCGACCTCCACCACGACCTCCTGGGCACCCACGGACTGCATCCAGTTGCCCCACTCAGTCGACATGTTCTGGAGCAGGACCATCTGCTCCTCCATCTGACCGCCCATAGGCCCATCCATCATGATCACAATCCTCTCTGCCCGGCTGATTCCGGACCACGCGGTCTGATTCCCCCGATTCTGCCCGACCCCGGCTGCACGTGCCGGGACAACGACGACCGATGCGTCACAATCCGCCACCGGCAGACACCAGGCGTGGTTTCCTCCAGGATCCTCGGGCAGAATGTCGTCACGACAACCATCACTCGTTGACCACTCGTCTTCCTGGTCGTCCGCTCGTCACCGCACCACAAGGAGCACCGCGTGTCCAGTAACCAGCCCCGCCAGACCAAGGCCCAGCGCCGTGAGGCCGCGCGCCTCAAGGCCAAGGAGCTGCGCGAGGCCTCAGCCCGCCGCGAGCGCCGCAACACGATCGCCCGCCGCAGCTTCATCGGGGTCGCGGGCCTGGGAGTGACTGGCGGGCTCGGCTACCTCGCCTACCGCGGCATCGAGGCCAAGAACGGCACCAAGGACAACAAGGCGTCGTCGAAGTTCCCCGCACCGAGCGAGGGCCTGGCCACCGCGAAGGCGAACCAGAGTGGTATCCCCAAGCAGGTCCTCTCCGACGCCTCCTGGACCTACGGTGAGGGCCCCGCCCTCGACACCGTCGCCGCCTCGGCCCCCGTCCTGGACATCTACTTCGACTACTCCTGCTCTCACTGCGCCCAGTTCGAGGGCCTCCACACCCAGGAGATCAACCAGCTCCTGAGCGAGAAGAAGATCACCCTGGCCCTCCACCCCTGCAAGCTCCTCGAGCAGGAGTGGACCAGCGTCGTCATGAACGCGATGGGCGTGGTGCTCGATGAGGCCCCGGCCCAGTCCCTGAGCTTCCACAACGCCGCCTTCGAGATCTTCTCCCAGGCCATTCAGACCAAGAACCAGAGCAACATGACGGTGGAGGGCCTGGTGGCCGCCGCCACCAAGGTGAACGTCCCCAAGGAGGTCTCCGGCAAGTTCAAGGCGGCCGTCGACTCCGACAAGTACGGCAAGTGGGTCAAGCTCGGCGATGAGGCCTTCAAGGCCCGGGAGCTGGAGGGCACCCCCACCGTCTTCTTCAAGGGCGAGAAGGTCGACCTGAACAAGCTTCAGACTCCGACCTCCCTGACCGAGCTCGTCGCCGCCGCCACCCCGACGGCGCAGCCCAGCCAGCAGGCGTCTCAGCAGCCCAGCCCGCAGCCGACTCAGCAGGGCTGACCGGGGCCCATCGCGCCTGCCCGGGTGGCGGCGGGCGCAGCACAGGCTCCTCCCGGCACCCGCCGGCCCGGGCGGCGACGGGCACAGCGCCGCCTCCCACGGTTTCCCGCCGTGGGGCGGTCTGTGTCAGACTGTCCCACGCACCTGCGGCCGCCTGACCGGCCGCGCGCCGCTTTAGCTCAGTTGGTAGAGCAGCTGTCTTGTAAACAGCAGGTCGTCGGTTCGAGTCCGACAAGCGGCTCCACTCATCGCCCGCAGCCGTCCGGGGCCCGGCCGCTCCTGTCGCGGCCCCACCCCGCGGCCCGGCCACGAGCGCACCACCGGGAGGGGACATGTCGGTGACCGCAGCACCAGCGGCGTCCTGCGTCCTCCACGACGCCGGCACCTGCCGCTCCTGCCCCCACCTGTCCCTGGCGATGCCCGACCAGCTGGCCGCCAAGCAGTCCCGCGTCGCCGCCCTCCTGGCCGAGCACGTCCCGGCCGAGCTGTGGCAGGCCCCGGCGGCGAGCGCCCCCACCGGCTTCCGCAACAAGGCGAAGATGGCGGTGGCCGGGACCACCGCCCACCCCACCCTGGGAATCCTCGACGGCGCCGGGTGCGGCGTCGACCTGCGCGCCTGCCCGCTGCACGTGCCGGCCATCGAGGCGGCCCTGCCGGTGCTGGCCGACCTCATCACCGAGCTGGGCCTACGCCCCTACGACATACCCGCGCGTCGCGGCGAGCTCAAGTATCTCCTCGTGACCGCCTCGCCCGACGACGACCTCATGGTGCGCTTCGTCCTGCGCTCCCGCCGTTATCTGGAGCGGCTGCGCGCCGCCGTGCCGGACCTGCGCCGGCGCCTGCCCCAGCTGGCTGTGGCCGCCGTCAACATCCAGAGCGTCCACCAGGCCGTCATCGAGGGGCCCGAGGAGATCGTTCTGACCGAGGAGGACCGCCTCCTCATGCGCCTGAGCCTGCCGTCCCCGGAGCTCGGCGGCCAAGCAGGCCGGCGCGCCGAGAGCGTCGAGCTGCCCCTCTACCTACCCACCCGTTCCTTCTTCCAGACCAACACGGCCGTGGCCGAGGCGCTCTACGCCACCGCCCGCGACTGGGCCCAGGAGGCCGAGCCGGCCCGGGTGTGGGACCTGTTCTGCGGCGTCGGCGGCTTCGCCCTGGCCCTGGCGGCGCCAGGCCGCCGGGTGCTGGGGGTGGAGGTCTCGGCGCCGGCCATTGACGGGGCGCGCGCGGCGGCCGACCTCATGGGCCTGGACCCGGCCCTGGTGCGCTTCGAGGCCGGTGACGCCCGCGTCCTGGACCCGGCCGCCGGGGATCGCGCCGCCGGGGTGCAGCGCCCGGACCTGCTCGTGGTCAACCCGCCCCGGCGCGGGATCGGGGAGCAGCTGGCCACTCGGATCGAGGCCTCCGGCGTGGGACGGGTGCTCTACTCCTCCTGCAACCCGCGCACGCTGGCGGCGGACCTGGCGTACCTGCCCTCGATGCGGGTGGTGCGCTCGCGCCTGTTCGACATGTTCCCGCACACCGAGCACGCCGAGGTGCTCGTGGAGCTGGTGCGGGACTGAGCCCGCGGCTAGCCGAGCTCAGCCAGGGCGTCGCGCACGTCGGCCAGGGCGCTGTTGATGGCCTCGGCCTCGAAGGGGACCTCGAGGTCGCGCAGGCGCACGGCCAGGTCGGCCAGGTCCCGGGCCTCACCGAAGCCCTGCTCGGCCAGAGTGCGGGCGGTGGTCACGGAATCGGCCTGCCCGGCGCCGGCGGCCGCGGCCGCCTCGAGAACCTCCAGGATCGGGCCCTGGATGACGCCGAGATCCTCGGCCACGACATCCAGCTCGCCGCCCACCAGCTCGCGGCGCGCGTCGAGCAGGCCGACGCGCTGGGTCAGGTTGTCGGCGCCGTCGCTCAGCGCCGAGCACAGCTCGGTGAGGCTGCCGACGGCGTCGTTGGCGTCAACCTCGTCCTGGCCCTGGAGGATCTGCCGGGCGAAGAGCCCGGCGGCCAGGTTGTGCAGGCGGGCCAGGGCAATGCGGAAGCTCACCGAGTCCAGGTCGCCGCGCAGCGCCTCGATCTGGCTGCTCAGCGGGTGGAGCTGCTCGGAGCACTCCAGGACCAGGGCGTCGACCTGCTGGCAGCGCGCGGCGACGTCGTCGGCCTGCTCGCCATGGCCCAGGACCTCGACGTCGGTGCCGACGGCGCGCATGGCCTCGCGCAGGGTGCCCAGGCGGGTCGAGAGGGCCTCGATCTCGCCGGCCCTCTCGCGCAGGAGGTCGGCGAGCCGCTGCCCCTCCTGGAGGATGCCGACCAGCCCGGCGGTCTCGGCCTCGATCCGGCCCATGGCCCCCAGGATGCGGGCCACGGGGCCCTCGCTCTGTGGGCTGTCGGGGATGCCGACGCCGTGGGCCAGCAGCTCACCGACCTCGGCGACCAGCACCCTGCGGGTGAAGTCGATGGCGTCGGCGTAGCCCAGGGCCTGCAGCTCGGCCTGGAGAGCGGCCTGCCCGGCGGCGGCCACCTCCCGGCGGGTGGAGCCGGCCGCGGCGGAGGCCTCCTCGACGTCGCGGACCCGGGCGTAGGCGGCCTCGATGTCGTCACGCAGGTCGGTGAGCATCGGCAGGGTGCGCACCGACAGGTAGCCGGAGCCGGAGGGCACGATCGTGGCGAAGACGCGGTAGTGGCCGTCGTCGGAGGAGCGGTTGGTGATGTAGGCGCTGGCGGCCCGGCCCTCCTCGATGGCGTCCCAGATGGAGCGGAACAGGCCGGCGGGCATGTCCGCGTGCCGCACCACGTTGTGGGCCCGCCCCACCAGGGCGCCGCGCGGGTAGCCGGACAGGCGCATGAAGGTGGAGTTGGCACGGCGGATGCGCCCGTGGGAGTCCGTGGTGGAGAAGAAGAGCTCGTCGGCGGCGAAGACGTGCTCGACGTGAGCTGCGGACTCGACCATGAGTGACCTTCCTTGTGACCTTCCTGGGGCGGCGCAGGCGCGCGGCGTCGGAGCCGTGGGGCCTGCGGTGCGTTGTGGGACCTTGGTCGGAAGCCTACTCTTGAGCGGCCTTCGAGGCGGCCGATCCCGCGGGGAGAACGCGTCACCGTGGTCACGGCGCGATGGGGCCGTTTTCTGCCGATCGAGTGGTCGCTGGCGCAGGCTGCAGCGGGCCCACCCGCCACCGGCCCGGGGATGATTCCCCATGGTGGGAGTTCACCAAGGCGCTGACAGGGCCGGGCGGGCTCCCTAACCTGACGCCATGACCCCGAGTGATCCTCTGATGAGCCTGTCCGCCTCCGACCACTGCGGCTTGGCCCGTCGTCAGGTGCTGGCACTGGGCGCCCTGGTTCCCGCAGCAGTGGCGCTGCTGGGCGGCTGCTCCCTGGCGTCGGGCACGCAGCTGACCTCCAAGGTCGCCCACGAGAAGGTCAGTCTCTCCGACGTCGCCTCCCAGGTGACCAAGGCCGCCACCGCCTGCGACCAGCTCGGGAGCAAGCTCCTGACCCACTACCTCAAGGAGGACTCGGCCGCGACGGCGATGGCCTCCCCTCTCAGTCTCGCCTTCGTCCTGGCGATCCTGGCCGACGGCGCCACGGACGCCGCGGCCCAGGGCTATGACGCGCTCCTGGGGCTCTCGGGTGAGGACCGCGACCGGGCCTGGTCGGCCATTCAGAACTCCCTGAACCGCTACGACAGTGATCTCAAGGGTTTCGACCCGGACAAGGCCCCCGACAAGCCGCTCGTTCACCTGGCCAACCACGTCCTCATCTCCGACGACAAGAAGTTCAAGGTCAAGCAGACCTACCTCGATGCGGTGCTGCGCTGGTTCTCCACTGAGATCGAGCAGGTCGGTGTGAGCTCCATGAAGGAGAACCTTAATGCCTGGGCCTCGCGCAACACGGCCGGCCTCATCCCGGAAAGCGGCATCGATGTCACCCAGGACACCCGCCTGGTGGTGCAGAACGCGCTGCTCTTCGCGGCCCAGTGGGAATCCCCCTTCGACGCCGGGAGCACTTCGCAGAGGAACTTCACGCTCTCCGGGGGCAAGACCGTCAAGGCCGACCTCATGCACGACACGCGCTCCATCCCCCACGCCACCGGGAAGGGCTGGGCGGCAGTGCGCCTGGCCTACGCCGGCGGGCAGGACGGCAGGGACTCCGACCTCGCTCTCGACGTCGTCCTGCCCGACGCCGGAACCCTGCCGAGCGCCATGGATGCCGGCACATGGGCGGAGGCATCCACGGCCCTGGACAAGGTGCGCCCCCGAGAGGTGGAGCTGGCCCTGCCCAAGCTGGACCTCACCTCCGAGCCCAAGGAGCTCCTCGACTTCCTCAAGGAGCAGGGGCTCAAGCCCGAGGGCCTGGACAAGATCGCGCCCGAGCTGGCACTGACCCAGGTGGTCCAGCAGATACGCCTCATCCTGGATGAGGAGGGCACCGTCGCAGCCGCTTTGAGCGAGGGCCAGGCAGCGGCGATGGCGGCGCCGGCGGAGCAGACCAAGCCAGTCGAGTTCACGGTGGACCACCCCTACGTGCTGCGACTGCGGGACCTGACCAGCGGCACCGCTCTGCTCGAGGCCGCCATCATGGATCCCACTGTCAAGGAGATCAGCGGCTCGGCCTGACCGGGCCCGCTGGCGGCCGGCCGGGGCGCCCTCGGGCCGCGGCTCCGTAAGCCAAGGTGGCCCGTCGACCGAGGCCCCCGCACGAGCCCAGGCTCCCCACCGAGGCATTCCACCGGCCGGGGCGCCTCATCGGCCGGTCGCTCCACCTCACCGGCCGCGGTTCCCCACCCCGTCGGCCGAGCCACCCCACGAGCCCAGGCTCCCCACAAACCCAGGCGTCCCACCTCACCGGCCGAGACTCTCCACCAGATTCTTCCGGTCGGTGGGGCATCTCGCCGCTCGGAGCGCTCCCAGACGGTAGGCTCCAGGGCTGACAGGAAGCCGTCGCGGGACCAACCCGTCTCGGCCCGCCGCCTCTTTTCAACCAGCAGGAGAACTCCTCATGACCGTTGAGCTCGTCACCACCTCCAGCCCGGAGATCGTCGAGGCCATGGAGCGCCTCATCCCGCAGCTCTCCCGCAGCGCCCCGGCGCTGACCGCCGAGCAGTGCGAGGCCCTCATCGCTCAGGAGGGGGTTTTCCTCTTCGTCTTCCGGCCTGAGGCCGAGGCCGGCCAGAACGCACCGATCCTGGGCATGCTCACCCTGGCGACCTTCACGATCCCCACGGGTCTGCGCGCCTGGGTGGAAGACGTCGTCGTCGACGGTGAGGCCCGCGGCCAGGGCGCCGGGCAGGCCCTCGTGGAGGCCGCCGTCGAGCACGCCGGGAAGCTGGGCGCGCGCACGGTGGACCTCACCTCCCGCCCCACGCGCGAGGCCGCCAACCGCCTCTACCGCCGCGCCGGCTTCGAGCTGCGGGAGACCAACGTCTACCGCTACGCCCAGGCCTGAGAGACACGCCCCGCGGCCCCCCCCGACGGCCGTCTCCTCACCGCGGCCGGCAACACCCGGCAACACCCGGCAACACCCGGCAACACCACCGCTGGCACCAACCACCGCCATCACTTCGACCGAATCTTCAGAAACGACCCGGAGCCGCGTCTTTTTTGAAGTTTCTGTCGAAGTGTGGGCACGCCGAGCCAGTCGGTGCTCAAGCAGGCAGTCGGGAGGCGCCGGCGGCACGCGGGCCCGGCCTCCACGCGCCCTCAGGCCAGCAGGGCGTCGATGAAGGCGGCCACGCTCGGGGTGGTGCGCCCGCCTGCGGCCTCAACGACCTCGCCCGGGGCGCCGGCCATCGCGCAGGGGACGTCGGCCTGCTCGAACATCGAGATGTCATTCCAGGAGTCGCCCACGGCGGCCACCTCCCTGACCTCCATGCCCTGATCGGCCAGGAGCTCGGCGAGCCGTCCCAGGCCCGTCCCCTTGGACTCGCCTGCGGCCGTGACGTCCACGAAGCCGGTCGAGCGGGTGCAGCTGATGCCGTCCACCGTCTCCTCCAGGCCGCTGGCCAGCGCCGCGGCGGCCCGAACGTCGGGCATGTGCAGCGGCATGGAGGTCACTCCCAGGCCCGCGACCTGCGACAGGGGCGCCGCGGTGAAGCGGTCCGGGGGCGTGCGCTGGTCGGTGGACAGGCCGATCGGGTCGTCCAGCACGTAGTCGCGCTCGAGGGTCGAGGCGAACACGGAGACGGGGGCCTGGGTGACATCGCCAATCGCCCGCACGACCGCCCGCACCTGGTCGGCCTCAAGCGTCCGGGTGCGGTGCACCCGACCGGCCGCGTCGATGACGGTCGTGCCCGTGGCGCAGACGGCGTAGTCGTAGTCCAGGCCGATGGACGTCGAGGCCCGGGCCACCTCGACGGCGTGCTGCACCAGCCGCACCGAGCGCCCTGTGGCCAGCACGAGGAGGTTACCGGCGGCCCGCCAGCGCACGAGGGCCTCGGCGTCGGCCTGCCTGACGGCGTGGTGGAAGACGAGGGTGCCGTCGAGATCCGTGGCGAGCAGACGCATGCCGGCGAGCATAGCCCGCACTCCCCGCTTCCGCCCTGTGCCCACCGCGCGCCGCGACACACCAGCCCACCGGCGCATCAACGCCGCAAGGCCGCAACACTTCGACCGAATCTTCAAAACAGACCCGGAGCCGCGTCGATTCTGAAGTTTCTGTCGAAGTGTGTGGGGACTAGAAAGCCGGTCGCCCCATGAGGGAGTCGATGAGGTCAGCCAGGCCGGAGACCGTGCCGTCGCACTGGGCCACCACCTCCGGCGGCGACCAGGGCAGGGCGTAGGAGTGGTCGGCAGCCTGGTGCATGGAGATGTCGTTCCAGGAGTCCCCAATGGACCAGGTCTCCACCGGCTCCGCCGTCCACGGGCCGACGCCGAGCCCCGCTGAGCTGCCGACCGTCGCCTCGCCGGCCGTCGCTTCCCCGGCCATACCCGTCCCGGACGCACCCTCTCCGGCAGCCCCGGCTGCCTCCCCGGCGGGCGGCTCGGCCAGGCTCGCCACCAGCCGCCTGAGGCCCTCCCCCTTGGAGGCCGAGGCGGGCACGACGTCGATGAAGTCCTGGTTGCGGAAGCCCACCGCCTGCCCCTCCCAGCGCCGGTGCAGGTAGGTCTCGGTGCGCGAGGCCATCTCCGGGTCGGTGAAGCGCATCGGCACCCCGATGACCTCGCGCCCGTCCAGCTCTCGCCGGGTGGCCGGCCGGAACAGGGTCAACAGCTCGGAGCCGGAGCCGATCGTGTCGTAGATGAGCAGGTCCTCGTCCAGCCCGGTGGTGAAGACGGTGACGCCCGGCGCCCCTTCAACGAAGTCGAGGATGTCCTCGACGACACCGGCCGGCAGCGCCGTGGAGCACTGCACCCGGATGTCCTCGTCCACGATGGCGGCCCCCGTGTAGAGGATGGCGTTGTCGAACTCCAGGCCCATGGGCACCACGACGTGCTCCAGCGCCGAGACCGACCTGCCGGTATTGATGACCAGGAGGTTGCCGGCCGCCCGCCACCGGGCCATGGCCTCGCGGTCACGCAGCGAGATCGTCCCGTTGAAGACGATGGTGCCGTCCAGGTCGGTGGAGATGAGCCTGCGTGGCATGGGAGTCCTTTCCGTTCCGGTCCTGCCGGTCTCCAGGCGCCTCAGAGCGGCCTGCGTGCGGCCTGCGTGCGGCCCACGAGCCGCCCAGGATCGCTAGGAGCCGTCAGCAGCCTTATTCTCCTCATTCTTCGCAGCGGCGTCAGCGGACTCGTCAGACTCGTGACCCGTTCCCTCCCGGCGGGCCTTCTTCTCGGCCTTGCGGGCCTTCTTGGCCTGCTTCTTGTCCTCGCGCTCCAGGCGCTCGTGGGCCCACTGGGCATAGCCCTGCAGGAGGGCGCGCGAGTCGGGGGTGAGGATCTTGTTGTCCTCGAGCAGCCCCTCGGCGCGCAGGGTCATGAACCGCAGGTACTCGGGGTTGCGGGTGAGCCCCCACTGGCGCTTGGCCTCCTCCAGGTCGGAGACGTCGCGGCGCACCTGCCGCTCGATCATGGCGCGTCCGCCCATGAGGAAGATGGCCACGAGCAGGGCCAGGATCGAGCCGATCCCCCGGGTGAAGGGGTAGAGGACGCAGGCGATGACCATGAGCCAGGTGACGTACTTGCCCATGGAGTGGGTGTATCCGCGCCAGCGGCCGTCGTCCCCGGTGGCCCAGGCGCGCAGCTTGGCGCGCCCGTCAGGATCCCCGCCGTTGAACCAGTCGCGCACCCGGGTGCCCAGCGTCCGTGCGCCGTCGGTCTTGCTGTTCTCACTCATGCCGGTCGCCTTCCAGGATCGTGGTGATGAGCTCGGCCATGGAGCCCACGGTGGTCTCGCACGCTGCCGTCACCTCCGGCGGCGACCAGGGCAGGGCGACGGCGTGGTCGGCGACGGCGTGCATGTCCAGGTCGTTCCAGGAGTCGCCGATGGTCCAGACCTCGACATCCTGCCCCGCCAGGGGCCCGTCCAGGAGGGCGCGCAGTCCCGCGCCCTTGGTGGCACCGGCGGGCACGAGGTCGAGGAACTCCTGGTTGCGGTGGCAGTCCAGGACGCCCTCCCAGCGCCGGGTGAGGTCTCGTTGGAGGCGGTCGCGCAGGGCGTCGTCAGTGACGCGCAGAGGCACGCCGATGAAGCGGTGGGCGTCCATCTCCTCCAGGCTCAGGTGCTCGAAGACCGCCAGGATCGGGGAGATCTCCTCGTTGTTGTCGGCCAGGATGTAGTCGGTCTCGATGGTGGTGGCGTAGGTGGTGACCCCCGGCAGGTCGACGGTGCGGGTCGCCACGTCGCGGGCGACGCCGTCGGGCAGGTAGCGGGCCGAGAGGACCTGGTAGTCGCCGTCGATGAGGACCGCCCCGGTGAAGACGACGCCGTAGTCGAAGTCGACGCCCAGGGGCGCCAGGACGTCGCGGGTGGCGAAGGAGGACTTGCCGGTGTCGACGGCCAGGAGGTTGCCGGCGGCCCGCCAGCGGACCATGGCCTCGCGGTCGGCCGGAGAGACGGAGCGGTCGAAGACGATGGTGGCGTCCAGGTCGGTGACGAGGAGTCGGGTCACGCGGGTTCCTTGCTGCAGGGGGCGGAGAACAGGGGACGACGTCGGAACAGGACGGACGGGGTGATGACAGGCGCCGGTGAAGCCCGGAAGGAGCCTTCAGCATTCTACCGAGCGTGTGGAGCGGGGAGGGAACCAGAGGCGAGTCCTCCGGCGCCCTCCCCGCTCCGAGACGAGTCAGTGAACAGCTTTCAGCCGGCCCACGGGCCCATCACAGTCCCAGGAAGCCGGTGGCGGCCCCGGCGATACCGATGGCGAACATGCCCAGGATGATCCACAGGGCGTTGACCTTCTTGTTGAGCAGCCACATGCACAGGAAGGTCAGCCCCAGTGCCGCCAGGCCGGGCAGCAGCTGGTCGAGGATGGACTGGACGGTGGTGTCGACCATGATCCCGTCGTCGTTCTTCACCGTGGAGACCACCGCAGGGAACTTGATGGAGGTCCACTTCGAGACCAGGGCGCCCATGACGAACAGACCCATGATGGCGGCCATCTGGGTGATCTTCTTGAGCTGGCCACCGCCGACCTCGGTGACCATCTCGGTGCCGCGCTCGTAGCCGAACTTCAGACCGTACCAGCGGGTGAGCACACGCAGGAGGTTGATGCCGACGAAGAACAGCAGCGGGCCGACGATCGATCCGCTCTGAGCGGCGAGTCCTGCACCCAGGGCAGCCAGGACCGGGCGGGCCGTCCCCCAGAAGACGGGGTCGCCGACGCCGGCCAGCGGCCCCATGAGGCCGACCTTGACGGAGGTGATGGTCTCCTCGGAGATGTCCTCGCCCTTGGACTTCTGCTCCTCCATGGCCGCGGTGACGCCGAAGACGACCGAGGAGACCCAGGGGTGGGTGTTGTAGAACTCCAGGTGCCGCTTGAGCGCGGCGGCCTGGGCGGTCTTGTCGTCGCGGTAGAACTTCCGGATGGCAGGCATGAGCGTGTAGCAGAAGCCCATGGCCTGCATGCGCTCGAAGTTGAAGGAGCCGAGCAGGAAGGTGGAACGCCAGTACATCCGCATGAGATCGCGGTTGTTGAGCATCTTCTCCGAGGTGGCCGGAGCGGTTTCAGTAGTCATGAGAGTCTTCCTTCCTCCAGCTCAGTCGAGCTCGTCGTCGAGGTCGTCGTCCAGGTCACTGCTGGATCCGCCGCCGGCAGCGGGGGAAGCGGCGGCAGGCAGGCGCACAGAGTCATGGAACTCAGGGTTGAGCTGGACGTAGATGACGGCCAGGCAGGCACCCAGGATGCCCAGCGCCACGAGGGTGGCGCCGTTGGGGGCGAGGTCGATGACCCACTTGTCGATGCCCTTGCTGTGGTCACCGATCGTGGCCTTGCCGCCATAGGTGGTGGCGAAGGTGGCGAAGATGAAACCCAGGAAGAAGAAGGGCATGAGCTTGCGGGCCTTCATCATGTTGATGACCATGGCGTAACCGACGACGACGATGAAGCCGCCGGCGATGTTGAGTCCGTCAGTGATGACATGTGGAATGGCATCGAGGGCGTGCTTGACCGTGTCACCTGACGCCAGGGTCGCGACGGCGGCCGTCGGCACGGCCACCCGCAGTCCCTGAAGCCCTAGGGCGGTGAAGTGCATGGCGGCGATGCCCCCGTAGTTGGCCTGCTCGGCATATCGATCCGCTTGATGGGCGAAGAAGATGGCGATCGTTCGCACGAAGATCGTCAGGGCCTGGCCGGCGATGGCCAGTGGAACCGCCACCCCGATGGCGGTGTGAGCCGCGGCGGCGATGTCGGCCTTGGTCGGGTCGTCTCCCAGTGAGGCGACGGCGATGACCGTGGAGACGGTGGAGGCCAGGGCGGAGTCGGGAGCCATGGCGGCACCGACGTTCATCCAGCCCAGGGCGAGCAGCTCCAAGGAGCCACCGACCATGATGCCCGTGGTGGGGCTACCCATGGCGATACCGGTCAGGGTGCAGGCGACGAGCGGGCGGTGGAACTGCCGCTCGTCCAGGACGCTGGCCATGCCCGCGACGAATGCCACGAGCGTGACCAGAATGATCTGGATCAGATTGATGTCATGCACGGTATGTCTCTCTCATGTGAGGGTTGACAGCACACTCCTGCTGAGCCCGCCACCGAAGAGTGACGGGACGGAGGTGTGCGAGGGAGGTATGGGGACGGAAACCGCGCCCTTAGAGCAGGCCCTTGTCCTTGAGGGCCCCCATGAGGTCGGAGCTCGCGGTGGAGGGCACCTGCTGGATGTACTGCTTGATGCCGCGGGAGTCGATCTCCTTGAAGGCCTCGACGTCGGCGGGGCTGGCGTAGACGGCCTGGGAGACCTGGCTGGTGCCCTGCTTGAAGGTCATGCCGCCGACGTTGACCTCCTTGGCGTCCACACCCAGGTCGAGCAGGCGCACGATGTCGGCCGGGGTCTCGACGACGATGACGGCCTTGAGGGTCTCGTACTTGGGGTTCTTGTAGACGCGCGCGGCCTTCTCCACTCCCAGCACGTGGACCTTCACCTTGCCGCCGCCGGTCTGCAGCATGAGGGTCTTGCGCAGCTCGTCGTTGGCGGCGCCGTCGGAGACGGCGAGGATGGCCTCGGCGCCCAGGGATCCGGCCCAGTTGTTGGCGACCTGTCCGTGAACCAGGCGGGAATCAATACGCAGGAGCTTGACGTCCATCAGAGCTCGTCTCCTTCATCGTCGGAAGTGGTGGTGGGGGCAGGGGTGAAGACTTCGGAGAGGACCTTGACGCCGTCGACGGCGGAGGAGCGTGCGGCCTCCACAAGCTCGGCGAGACCGGCGCCGGTAAGACGGCGGGACAGGACCTCGATGACCATGGGCAGGTTGACGCCGGTGACGACGTCGGCATCGTCGCGCCCCGCCGCGAACCGGGCGGCTGCGTTATAGGGGCTGCCGCCGAAGAGGTCGACGAGGATGAGGTACTCCTGGCTGGAGGAGGCCTCGACCGCGGCGGAGTACTTCGCCAGCAGGTCATCGGGGCCCTCGGAGGGCTCGAAGGTGACGGCGACGACGTCGTCACTGGGGCCGACGATCATCGACGAGGAGGCGACAAGACCTTCAGCCAGGTGTCCGTGCGCGGCTACGACCAGGCAGACCATGGGCGGGGACCTTTCCCATCCGGGCTGCCGCCGAAGGTGTGTATGGCCTGGGCAACAGCAATGTGTGTGACATGGCGACGATAAAAAGGATCAGCGTGATCGCCACCACTCAGATGCCCACCACTTTCACACAGAAGCGCACAAAACCAACGCCGATAACGCGCGTTACCGGAACATCACCGTAATTTTTCGCCGGAAATATGCGTTTTGCTCAAATCAATCCCGAACAAGGTCACCCTCAGGACCCGCGTTATGTTGTACGTCACATCATAGGACAATAGTCCCGGTTCTTCACGGGAGCCTCACGCCCGCGGCACGTTGCGCTCAAGCTCGGCCAGCCAGGCGGTCGCGGCGGCGTCGGAGGGCATGCGCCAGTCCCCGCGGGGCGACAGCGAGCCGCCGGCCACCACCTTGGGCCCGTTGGGCAGGGTGGAGCGCTTGAACTGGTTGGTGAAGAAGCGCCGGTGGAACAGCTCGAGCCAGCGCCGGATCTCGGGCAGGTCGTAGGCCACCTTCTCCGACGACGGCAGCCCCTCGGGCCAGTCCCCGGCATCGGCGTCGCGCCAGGCCCGCAGCGCCAGGAAGGCGATGCGGCTGGGGCGCGAGCCGCGGCGCAGCACGTGCCACAGGGTGAAGTCCTGCAGGGCGTAGGGGCCGATCTTGGCCTGGGTGGACTGGATGGCGCCGCCGGCCCCGGCCGGCACCAGCTCGGGGCTGATCTCGGTGTCCAGGATGGACAGCAGCGTGCGCCCGACGGCGTCGTCGAACAGCTCCTCGGCCACCACCCAGCGGATGAGGTGCTGGATGAGGGTCTTGGGGATGCCGGCGTTGACGCCGTAGTGGGCCATCTGGTCGCCCACCCCGAAGGTGCACCAACCCAGGGCGAGCTCGGAGAGGTCCCCAGTGCCCAGGACGATGCCGCCGCGGTGGTTGGCGATGCGGAAGAGGAAGTCGGTGCGCAGGCCCGCCTGGACGTTCTCGAAGGTGACGTCGTAGAGGTCCCGCTCGCTGACGCCCTCGGGCAGGACCCCGGTGCGGGCGTACTCGCCGTAGGGGTGGCCCATCTCGGTGAGCATCTGGGTGGCGGTGGCCCGGATGTCGAGCTCCTCGAAGGTGCAGCCCAGGCCGACGGCGAGGTCCTCGGCGTTGCGGCGCGTGCCGGCGCTCGTGGCGAAGCCGGGCATGGTGATGGCGTGGATGTCGGAGCGGGGCCGACCCAGGCGGTCCATGGCGCGGGCGGCCACGATGAGGGCGTGGGTGGAGTCCAGGCCGCCGCTGACGCCGATGACGATCTTGGGGTTGCCGATGGCCCCCAGGCGCTGGACGAGGGCGGCCACCTGGATGTTGTAGGCCTCGTAGCAGTCCTGGGCGAGTCGGGCCGGGTCGTCGGGCACGAAGGGGAAGCGGTCCACGCGGCGGCGCAGGCCGATGTCCGTGCGCGGGGCGGCCAGGTCGGCGGCGCCGATCCGGATGCGCCGGAAGGCCGCAGGGTCGGTGAAGGTGGTGGCCGCGGTCGGGGCACCGGCGACCGGGGAGCTCAGGGTGCGGGCGTTGTCGGCGAAGGTCCCCTGGCGCAGGCGCTCGGCGCGCAGGCCCTCGATGTCGACGTCGACGACGGTGGCACGCGGACCGTCGGGGAAGCGCTCGGTGGAGCCGAGCAGCTCGCCGTTCTCGTAGACGAGGGTCTGGCCGTCCCAGGCCAGGTCCGTGGAGGACTCGCCCTGCCCGGCGGCGGCGTAGACGTAGGCGGCCAGCCCCCGGGCCGAGGAGGAGCGGGCCAGCAGCTCACGGTCCTCGGCCCGCCCCACCGTGATGGGCGAGCCGGAGAGGTTGACCAGGACCGTCGCCCCGGCCAGCGCCGCCAGTGACGACGGCGGGACGGGCACCCACATGTCCTCGCAGACCTCGACGTGGAAGGTCAGGCCGGGGACGTCCTCGACCTCGAACAGGAGGTTCGCCCCGAAGGGGACCCGGGCGACCGGCTCGGCACTGCCGGCACTGCCGGCGCCGTCGGAACCTCCGCGCACGCCGGGCAGCTCGATGCTCTCCACCCCGGCGGGCAGAGCGTCGCCGGGGGCGAAGTGCCGCTTCTCGTAGAACTCCCGGTAGGTGGGCAGGTAGGACTTGGGGGCGACGCCGCGCACCCGCCCGCCCTGGATGACCAGGGCGCAGTTGTAGAGGCGATCGCCCAGGCGCAGGGGCGCACCGACGACGAGCGCCGGCAGGAGACCGGCGCTGGCGGCGCGCAGGGTCTCGATGGCGGCGAGCACGTCGGACAGCAGGACGTCGGACAGCAGGAGGTCGTCGATGGCGTAGCCCGTCAGGCACAGCTCGGGGAAGGCAGCCAGGCAGACGCCGTCCTCGGCCAGGGCGCGGGCCTGCTCAATGATGGCGGCGGCGTTGGCAGCCGGGTCGACGGGCACCACCGGCAGGGTGACGGCGGCGACGCGGGCGAAGCCCTGGTCGTAGGCGGATAGGAACTCGATGTCAGTCGCTGCGGCATTCACGGTGTCGGTCACGGCTCGATCCTCCCATCGACGGCGCCTTCCCGCGAAGCCGCCGCCCCCGTGTCACGGCCGGGAACGCTGCCTGCTCCGGCCGATGGGCGCCGCCACGCACTGCGCCCACCACGTCACCCGTGGAACCGGGGGTGGCGAGGCGGGCGCAGCCCATCACTCACGCGCGGACCCGAGGCGCCGCCTGGAACCGATGGCAGCAGGGACGGGCATGCGTCAGGAGAAAACGAGTGATGGACAGACGGCAGGAGAGAAGCATCGAGGAGAGCGAAGAGACAGCCATCACCTTTCTTTCTACGAGGCCGAAGACGTCGACGTCCTCGGCCGATGTCGGTAGTCGTGAGTCTGGTACGGGTCGTGTTACCGAAGCGCTAAAGGTCTCCGGAGGACTGTCACGGCCCTGCCCAGTCGGCTCGGACCCGCCCGGGCAGGCTGAGAACAGTCAGTACTGGGCGGGGGCGGGCTCGTCGAGCATGAGGCACCAGGCTCCGACGTAGACCAGGAACATGGGGCCGGGCAGGAAGCTGGCCAGGATCACCCCGACGCGCACCGCGGTCACGGGCATGTTCCAGGCCTCGGCCAGACCCCCGCAGACACCACCGAGAATGCGGTGCTCACGGGAACGGCGGGGCAGGGAGTCGCGGAAACGGAAGAACTCGCCCGTCCGACCGGAGGCGGAGCCCCCGCCCTCGGAGCGGGCGGACTGGCTGAACTGACCGGGGTACTGCTGCTGCGTCATGGCAACAGTCTGGACGATGAGGCCCGCCACCGACTATCGGGGAGCACCCTGAGAAGTCCCCGATGCTGATCGGGACTCGCCCCCACCTGCTTGCTCAACATTGAGGGCCCGCGTAGTTTAATACCGGCGCTAACGCGCGTTATCGGATCGGCGTAGGAAACGGGGCGGCAGCCCCTGAGCACCACCCCGACCCGCAACGGCGCCAGCCCTCGTTCACGCCGAGCCCGCTCCCCGGAGGACAGCACATGAGTCGGAGCACCCGAGCACTCCGCGCCCTGACCGCCTTCTGCCTGCTGGCAGCCGCCTCTACGCTGACTTCCATGCCCGCAGCCGCCTCCGGCCAGGCCCGACAGGCCTCCGTCGCACCGAATGCACCAGCCGCACCGGCGCCGCCGAAGGCCGACCAGGCCGGTGAGCGGTGGCGCCCGCAGAGCCACTACACCCCCCAGAAGAACTGGATGAACGACCCCAACGGACTCGTCTACTACGACGGCGAGTACCACATGTTCTACCAGTACAACCCCGAGGGCTCGGACTGGGGCAACATGTCCTGGGGCCACGCCGTCTCCAAGGACCTGGTCCACTGGCAGGAGCTGGGGGTGGCGATCCCGCACACCTCGCAGTACGGGGTGTTCTCCGGATCGGCAGTCATCGACACCAAGAACACCTCCGGCCTGGGCAGCCCGGACAACCCGGCCATGGTCGCGGTGTGGACGCGGGCCGACGTCGGCGGCAACCAGTCCCAGTCCCTGGCCTACTCCACGGACAAGGGCCGCACCTGGAACCTGTACAACAACGGCGACCCGGTCCTGGACATCGGCTCCAACGAGTTCCGCGACCCCAAGGTCTTCTGGGACCAGACCTCCGGGCGCTGGACCATGGTGGTCTCCCACGCCACCGAGCACCGCGTCTCCTTCTACTCCTCCCCCGACCTCATCCACTGGACCGAGCAGTCCAGCTTCGGTGGGGAGGGCATCACCTCAGCGGTGTGGGAGTGCCCGGACTTCTTCCCGCTGCCGGTCGACGGCAGCTCCAAGGAGGTCAAGTGGGTCCTCGTGGTCACGGTGGCCGACTCCGCCCAGTACTTCGTGGGCAGCTGGGACGGCACCACCTTCACCCCCGACGAGATCCCCCACTACACCGGCGATGAGGGCACGACCCTGGCCGACTTCGAGAACGGCTATGCCGGCTGGAAGGCCGACGGCGCCGCCTTCGGCTCGGGCCCGGCCACCGGGGACCTGCCCGGCCACCAGGGCAAGGCCTACGTGGACTCCTTCGGCAGCGGCGACGCCGACACCGGCACGCTGACCTCGGATGAGTTCACGGTCTCCTCGTCCTACATCAACCTGCGCACCGCCGGCGGCAAGCACCCCTACAACCCGCAGGCCACCGGCGACAACGGCGGCGGCAGGCTCCTGACCGGCTTCGACGGCTCCTGGGAGGGCTGGACCGTGGAGGGCAGTGCCTTCGGGGCCACGCCCCCTCAGGGCGCCACCCCCGGACAGCAGCCGCTGGTCAACCACTCCAGCACCGGTCTGCTCAACACCTATCTCGACGCCTCCACCGGGCAGGGCTCGGATGCCACGACCGGCACCGCCACCTCACCGACCTTCACCATCGATTCCGCCTACCTCAACCTCCTCATGGGCGGGGGCAACAACCCGCGCCCCGAGGGCGGTGCCGACCGGGGCTCCGGGGTGAGCGTCGTCGAGCTGGTCGTCGACGGCAAGGTGGTGCGCTCGGCCACTGGCCGCAACCTGGAGGAGCTCAACTGGCAGAGCTGGGACGTCAGCGACCTCAAGGGCAAGTCCGCCCAGATCGTCGTCACCGACACGGCCACCGGTCCTTGGGGACACATCCTCCTGGACGAGGTGCGCGCCTCGGACAAGAAGGCCTCCCCCATCGCGGACAACACCTCCGTCAACCTCGTCGTGGACGGCAAGGTCGTCGCCTCCGCCACCGGCAACAACTCCGGGACCCTGGAGTGGACGAGCATGGACGTGACGGCCTACAAGGGCCGCAAGGCCCGGCTCGTCATCGAGGACCACAACGGCAACGCCGAGGACTGGGGCCACCTCATGGTCGACCAGATCCTCCAGTCGGACACGAAGGCCTTCTCCGGGGCCGACGTCGTCCCGCGCCTGGACTACGGCAAGGACTACTACGCGGCCGTCACCTGGGACAACGTCCCCAACGGCAAGCGCTACCAGGTGGGCTGGATGAGCAACTGGGCCTACGTGCGCGAGCTGCCCACCACCACCTGGCGCACCGCCATGTCCACGGTGCGCGAGATGGGACTGACCCGGGTGAACGGCAAACTGCGCCTGACCGCTCAGCCCGTCACCGCCCTGGAGTCCCTGCGCACCGGCCAAGAACTCACCCGGGCGGACACCGACATCCCGGCGGGCGAGACCTCTCTCGGCCAGGCCGCTCAGGGCACCTCCCTGGACATCAGCGTGGACCTGAGCCCCGGCGCCTCCTCCTTCGCCGGTCTCAAGGTTCTCGACAACGGCGAGCAGTACACGCTCATCGGCTACGACTCCCAGGCCAAGCAGCTCGTCGTCGACCGCACCCACTCCGGGGTCACCGACTTCTCCCCGAAGTTCCCGGCCCGGTCCACCGCGCCGCTGTCGCCGGACAGCAAGGGGCAGGTCCACCTGCGCATCATTGTTGACGCCCACTCCGTGGAGGTCTTCGCGGCCGACGGCACTGCGGTCATCACCCAGACCGTCTACCCCGAACAGGACGCCACGGGGGTCTCGTTCTACGCCGAGGGCGGCACGGCGCATCTGGGTTCCCTGAGCCTGTGGCACCTGGGGGCCGCCGATGACGCCGGAGGAGCCGCCGAGAGCCCCGACTCCCCCGGCCCAGGGCAGCCGGCCGCGCAGAGGCCGCGCCACGACCAGGCCGAGGCCCAGGCGGCGTCGGCGAGCCCGGTCCCGGCCGCCGCCGGCAAGGGAAAGTCGGGCGGGTTCCCGCTGGCCCGCACCGGCGTGTCCCTGACACTCGGCGT
>ERZ772932.368-NODE-368-length-25625-cov-33.309542_pt1 | contig 25625 bp, 20 predicted proteins | sample MGYA00511684_ERZ772932 | MGnify/ENA primary metagenome ERZ772932 (study PRJEB29015, sample SAMEA2738078) | human oral metagenome | biome: human oral; feature: human-associated habitat; material: saliva | place: China | collected 2210 ...
ACAGGTCAATCCGTGAAAATCCGCGATTCCGGACACACTTTTTGACCCTTAACCCGCGTTGGGCACAACGGCGTCTGGTAGGGTGTGTTGTTCGCACGCGAACCCGATGTTGCGAGCGGTAACCCGCTACGTCGCATACAAACCCGCTATTCGGAGCGTGGGCGGGACTGCCCACGCACGCATTAGCGGGTTAGCGTGCGGTTTAGAGGGTTCACGTGTGAAATGGCGGGCTCGGATATAACTTGGGACCCACGTGCGGGTTAGGGAGTCCGGGTGGGGCTGAGTTGCCTCGCGAGGATTTGAAGTGTTGCGGTGAAATAGATCGTGCGGGGCAGCGGTTGCAGCTGGGTTCATCTATTGGCAGTATTAACCCTTCAATACGCAGATAAACCCTATTGAGGCATGGTGGGCAACCCGCCCAGGCAGTCACCTATCGGGTTAATGTGCGCGTCAGAAGCAGTTCGGTCAAGTCTTTGCGGTGCCCGCCGGCCGGGGGCCGTTGTGCACGCGGATAGGTTGTTGTCTCATGGATAGGTTATGGGCATGCGGATAGCTTATTAACCTATCCGCGTGGCGATCATCTATCCGCATCGTCGTAACCTATCCGCAAAAGAGCTGAATTGGTCGCAGCTGTGCTCTCTCATCCGGTGGACTCGCGTGTTCTGGATAGGAACTGCTCTTTTGGATAGGTTATTTTCCTATCCAGAACGCCGTCTGGGCCTGTGCGCAAGTTGTTGACGGTTTGTTTATGCGACTGTTGTCCAGGCCGCTTGGTGTAGTTCGTATTCGATGGGGGATCTACCGCCCAGGCTGGTGTGGATGCGGCGGCGGTTGTAGAAGTCTTCGATCCAGGTGGCGACCCCGGTGTAGACCTGGTCACGGGTGGTGAAGGCGCGCCGGTAGTAGTACTCGCTTGTGAGGGTGGCCCAAAAGGATTCGGCCATGGCGTTATCCCAGCACACCCCGGCCTGCCCCATCGACACGGTTCCTTTCACGGCGCGCATGTAGGCGGCCAGTTTCTGGGAGGTGAACTGTGTTCCCCGATCAGCGTGGAGCACGACCCCTGTGGGGAAGCCGCCGCGGGTGGTAGCGGCCATGTCGAGCGCGGTGATGACCAGAGCGCGTGTTGTGCTGCTCACCCATGGCGTATCCGAGCACTCGACGCGAGTGCGCATCGCGCACGGCGCACAGGTAGACCCAGCCTTGGGCGCAGCGCAGGTAGGTGAAATCCGTGATCCACACCCGATCCAGGGCGCCTTGGTCCCACTGGCGGGCGCAGTGGTCCTCATGGGCCACAGGTCCGCGCCCGCCGCGCTTCGGGCGCGGGTGCGTGTTCAGGCCTGTGAGGCCTTGGCGGCGCATCGACGCGGCGACCGCACGCACACCTACATCCACGCCCGCGCGCGTCAGAGCATGGCGGATGCGAGGAGCCCCATAGGTGCCACCCGACACCTCGTGTTCCCAGGCCACCGCCTCATCCAAACGCCTGCGCGCCAGCGCGCGCTCACCCCTGTGGGACGCTCGGTTTTTCCACGCGTAATAGCCTGCGCGCGTGACCCCTAAAACCTTGGCCATCAAGGTGATTGAGTAGGAAGCCCTTCTGCGCGTCCATCAGTTCAAAGCGCTGGTGTTTTGGTGCCGAGACGCGAAGAAGGCGCTGGCTTTTCCCAAGAACTCGTTCTCCTTCTCCAACTCGCGCACCCGCCGACGCAGAGCCGTGATCTCAGCTTCCATCTCGCGCGGATCAGGGCGCCCCTGCTGGGCGGCCTGGCGCCTCTCACGTTCGAGTTTGACCCACCGGCCCACCACCGATTCACCCAGCCCTCAATCCCGGGCCACAGACGCGATCGTAGACCCCGTATCCAACACCAGGCACGCAACATCACGACGATACTCCGGCGTAAAACGACGACGAGTTCCCATAACAGGCACCTCACTCTCCGCAGGCACACGCACCCGCTTCACGAAGTGTCAACAACACCAGCCTAAGCCCAGCCTGCGATTGCTCGGCAACGGCGTCATTCCCCAACGCCATCCACACGGGCATGGGACATGTACGCACGATCTGACAGTGTGAGCAAGGCGGCTGCCTCGCGCGGACGCGAAGGTGCGTGCGCTCAAACGCATGAAGCAACCGTAACCTCGGCGAAGATTGGTAAGGCGATCCTATCCCATAGGGCAAAGGTCCCAATGACGTAAAAACGCCTAAAACGACGGCTCTATTCCCGAGTTTGACAGTATCGTGAAACATTTTACTAAACAGTGGACAGCGCTAGAAATTGTGGGACCAAGGGACCATTATGGATGTGTCTGAAGGGCACGGCCCCACAAGGGCTAACCCCGCACCGAAATGATACGTAGAGGAGATTCATCATGACCGTTGAGTCCACTGGTTTCAAGGCTTCCGACGTTCTCGCAGGTAACCTGCAGAAGGTTCTCACCGACGTGACGGCGCTGTCCCTCGTGGGCAAGCAGCTGCACTGGAACATCACCGGCGAGGGCTTCCGCTCGCTGCACCTCTACTTCGACGAGGTTGTGGACATCGCCCGCGAGGCCTCCGACGAGATCGCCGAGCGCATGCGCGCCCTCCAGGTCGTCCCCAACGGCCTGCCCGAGGTTGTCGCCCAGCGCAACACCCTCCCGACCGTCCCCGAGACGATCATCAAGACCGATGATGCCGAGGAACTTGCCGTCGCCGCCATCAACGCGACCGTCGGCACCATGCGCGAGGTCCACGAGAAGGTCGATGCTGAGGACTCCGCCTCCGCCGACATTCTCAACGACTACATCCGCCGCTTCGAGCAGCAGGCGTGGTTCATCCGTTCGCAGAACGGCCAGGCCTGAGCCTGATCCCTCCGTGAGGAGGGAGCGAGTCGCGTAGGCTCGTGTGAATAGCATCGGGGTGCCCCGCCTGTGTATCAGGCGGGGCACCCTTGTGTGTGCGTGAGTTCGCCCATCGCGGTAGATGGGGCGATGGAGTCGCAGTCGAACAAGGTTGGCGCTCTGCGGTATGCGGACGTATGTGCGCAGTGTGCCGCAGGTATCGCGTTCGGCTGGCGAGGCCTCGCCAGTGTTCGGGAGGAGCGCGACGGGGAGGGGACCGGCGCGAACGTTCTCCTCGGAAGGTGACACAGCGTCAGCGACATGGGGAAGCGTGAACATTAGGCTGGTGGAGTGACGAATTCCCAGGACGTAGCAGCGACCACCTCGACGTCGATCCATGCGCACCACGGAGAGGCACAGCCCGCCCTGGTTCTAGTCAACCTGGGGACGCCGACCGCCCCCGAACCCGGTCCGGTGCGCGCGTTCCTGCGCGAGTTCCTGTCCGACCGTCGCGTCATCGAGATGAGTCCGCTCCTGTGGAAGCCCATCCTTGAGGGCATCATTCTGCGCGTGCGCCCGCGCGAGGTCGCCGCCAAGTACCGCAGCATCTGGATGGAGGAGGGGTCGCCCCTCATGCACTACACCCGCGAGCAGGCCCGCCGCCTCAGCGAGAGGCTCCCGGGCGTGCGCGTCGAGGTCGCGATGCGCTACGGGCAGCCCTCTATCGGTTCGGTCTTGGACCGCCTGCACGCCGAGGGCGTGCGCCGCGTCGCGATCCTGCCCGCGTACCCGCAGTATGCGGCCTCGACGGTGACGACGACCAACGACGCGGTTGCGCGCTGGATCGGTCGCAACCGCGACGGCTTCGAGCTACGCCTGCATCGTTCCTTCCCCGCAGCCCCCGCGTACATCGAGGCGCTTGCGACCGCCCTCGAGCGCCACTGGGAGCGCGTGGGCCGCCCGAACTTCCTGACGGGGGACCGCGTCGTCGTGTCCTTCCACTCGATCCCGGTCGCCATGGACGAGGCCGGGGACCCCTACCGCGCCGAGTGCCGCCACACGGTCGCCGCCCTCGAGTCGCGCCTCGGCCTGGCAATGGGTTCCCTGACGGCCACCTTCCAGTCTGTGTTTGGGCGTGCGCAGTGGCTCGGCCCGCAGACGATCGAGGAAATGGCTGAGTTGGGTGCCGCGAAGTGCCCGCGCGTGGACGTCATTTGCCCGGGCTTCATGGCGGATTGCCTGGAGACGCTCGAGGAGATCGATCAGCTGAACCGCGAGACTTTCGTCGAGGCCGGGGGCGGCGACTTCCACTACGTGCCGTGGGCGAACGACTCCGATGGTGCGGTCGCTGCCTTGGAAGAGCAGTCCCGCATCGCGCTCGCCGGCTGGGTGTAGAAGCGTACGTCAATCCGAGAGGAGACGCACGGGCCGATCCGACCGCGTGCGCATGAGAGAGTGCGTGCGTATCGCGGATAGGTTGTGCCCATGCGGATAGGTTATTCACTTGCGGATAGGTTACTAAGCTATCCGCGTGTGCATAACCTATCCGTCAGCTCTTTTCCTATCCGCGAGCGTGGCGATCCGATTGGCTACATGGATGTGTGAGCAGAACCCGGCGCTGCCCTCGGATGCTGTCACAAACGACCGGCGGTCGAAACCCTCCGGCGTGGTCAGCCATGGCCTCGTACCGTGACGGTATGAGCACGACTGACTGTACCGACTTCGCGACGCTGGCCATCCACGCCGGGTTTGACCCGGACCCCGTGACGGGTGACGTGGTACCGCCGATGCACGTCGCGTCGACGTACGTGCAAGACCGGCCGGGCCAGCTGCGCAGCGGATACGAGTACGGGCGTTGTGGCAACCCGACGACCAACGCGTTCGCGGGGGCGCTGGCTGCGCTGGAGGGGGCGACGCACGGCTTCGCGTTCCCGTCGGGCATGAGCGCTGAGGACACGGTGATCCGCTTGCTGGCGCGCCCCGGCGACCACGTCGTGCACTCGACCGACGTGTACGGGGGAACTCATAAGCTCCTCAGCGTCATCAAGCCTGCCGAGGGCATCACTTCCCAGGCGGTGGACCTGACTAACCTGGCCGAGGCCGAACGCGTGATCCGCGCGCAGCGCCCCCAGATCGTGTGGGTCGAGACGCCCTCGAACCCGTTCCTGCTGGTTACTGACATCGCCGCGATTGCGGTCCTCACGCACGAGGTGGGCGGCCTGCTGATCGTGGATAACACGTTTGCGACGCCGGTGCTGCAGCGGCCCCTCGAGCTGGGTGCGGACGTCGTCGTGCACTCGACGACCAAATATGTGGGCGGCCACTCCGACGTGATCGGCGGAGCTTTCATCCTGCGTGATGGCCTGGAGCTGCCCGTGCACGTCGAGCCTTTTTTCGGCGAGCGCGACGCGGCGGCCGAGGCCGTGAAACTCCAGATGGCCCTCGGTCATGTGCCGTCCCCGCGCGACACGTACCTGGCGCACCGTGGCCTGAAGACTCTGGCTCTGCGCGTGGAGCGACACTGCGAGAATGCGCAGAGGATCGCCGAGTTCCTGGCCTCCCACCCGAAGGTGAGCGCGGTCCACTATCCGGGGTTGGCCTCGGACCCGGGCTACGAGCTGGCCCAGCGCCAGAATCCCCGAGGCATTGGCGGGGTTTTGTCCTTCCAGGTTGCCACGGAGGAGGCGGCCCTCGAGCTGACGACGCGCACGCGCATTTTCGCGCTGGCCGCGTCGCTGGGTGCGCCGGAGTCCCTTATTGAGCACCCGGCAATCATGACGCATTCGACGCGTGTTGGCGGGGTCGGCGGCGTTCCTGGCACGCTTTTGCGCCTGGCGGTTGGCCTGGAGGACGCGGGTGACCTGATCGCGGATCTGGAGCAGGCGCTCGCCGGTATCTGAGGGGTGCGCGGGGCAGCCACGAGGCCGGGGTAGTTCAGCGGGCGCTGCTGAGCGAGCGGCGGCTGAGCCAGGCGGTTGCGGCGGTGGCACCGCCGACGGCGAGGGTCGCGGGGACGAGGATCGTGGGTCCCTGAGCGGTGAACTCGATGACCAGGATGAGGCCGGTGAAGGGTGCGTTCATGGACGCGCCGAGGAACGCGGCGGCCCCGATGAAGGCGAAGGCTGCGACCTGCGAGCCTGGCCACGCGGTTGCCCAGGGCAGGCCGATGACGGTACCGATGCCGGCGCCGAGGGCGACGGCGGGTGTTAGGACGCCGCCCCAGCCGCCGGCGCGGATCGTGAGGAAGGTCGTGACCGTCTTGGCGGCGAGCACCAGTGCGGCGATGCCCAGGCCAGCACCGGTCGCCCAGACGGCGTCGAACTGGGTCTGCGCGCTGGCCTGCCCGTTGCCGAGCACGGAGGGCACCCACACGGCGATGACGCCGACGAGGAACGAGGCGGCGGGAAGTGCCGCGAGCAGCCGCCAGTCGCGCGGGCGGGCGGCGCCGATGCGAGCGACGGCCTGCTTGAAGGCCCACCCGGCGGCTCCCAGTAACGGCCCGACGAGGGCTGCGAACACGGTCAGGGAGAGTGACGGCGTGAGGGTGGGGACAGAGTAAAAGGGGGTGGGCCTCGTGAATCCCGTGGAGATGAGGACGGCGATGGCCGACGTGCAGAACGCGGCGGCGACAGCGCGCCTCGAACGCGACACGAGCAGGATTTCGAGCGTGTAAATCGCCCCGGATATGGGGATCGAATAGACGGCGGCCAGGCCCGCGCCCGCGCCGCACGCGACGATGATGCGCCGGTCTTCGGGGGTGAGTTTCAGGCGGTCGGCGGCGGCCGCAGAAAACGCGGCGGCCATTTCGCGCGGGGCGACTTCGCGCCCGACGGATGCGCCGAGGCCGACGATGAGCACCTGGGTGAGGGCGTGCCAGGTGGCGCGCAGGGGCGGCATTGGTGTGCCGCCCACGGCCGCCGATACGGACGTGATTGCGCGGGAGCGCCGGAAGAGAAAAAACCACGACGCGGCACCGAGGATACCGCCGAGCACCAGGTTAAGAACGCGGCGGGCCGGGGAAGCGGCGCTGACGGCCTCCAGGAGAGTCCCGGAGTGCATGTCCCAGGCGAGGGCCTGAATCCAGTGCAGCAGGTGGATGCATGCCAGGCCGACGAGGCCGGCGATGACTCCGGTGAGTAGCGTTGCGACCGCGAATCGCCGGTTTGTCACGGACATGGCGTGTCGTTGTCGATGCGCTCGCTGACACGGCTGAAGAGGCCGGTGAGCATGTCGATTTCCTCGGGCGTGATCTCGTTGAGGAAGAGGCGGCGGATGACGTCGCGCTGGACGATGGCGGCCTCGTCGAAGAGGCGCTTGCCGGCGTCGGTGAGGAAGACGAGGCCTCCGCGACCGTCGCCCTGGCAGGGGCGGCGGGAGATAAGGTCGCGTGATTCGAGGCGCTTCATGGTGTGGGTGAGGCGTGAGCGGGAGAAGACGACCTTGTGTGCGAGGACGGAGGGGCGGATGCCTGCCTCGCCGGCGCGGTCGGTCATGAGGAGGACTGAGTATTCAGGCATCGATAGGCCCGACTGGCATTTGAGGGCGGCTTCGATGCGTTCGGTCAGGCGAGCGGTGGTGGTGAAGTAGAGCTCCCATGCCGCCGCTCGGTGGTGGTGTGCTCCGCTCACTGTGTCTCCTCGTCTCGTTGGTTGAGTCGCGTGGCCTCCCCAGCCTCGCGCGTCTGATGACGAGTATAACTTTCAATTACCGGTAGCTAGCAATCGGTGCTATATAAGTCACGTTTGACATGGAATGCGAATAGTGAGAAAGGGAGTGCGCATTGCGTTATTCTAATTAATATGAATTCCGCTGATGGTTGGAATGTGGAATTCTTGATCCCTCAGGAGGAATAGAATATGAAGAAGACGACGAAGGTTGTGGAAGTTGTTGACGATCTCGATGGCTCGCCTGCCGATCAGACGGTGCGTTTCGCCTTTAACGGCGCTTCGTACGAAATTGATCTGAACCGCGCGCATTTCGAGGAATTCGCTGAGGCTATTCAGCCTTACATTAAGGCTGGCCGTAAGGTTGGCTCGACTCGCCGCCGCGGCAATGCGGGCAACCCGAACCAGCGCCTGGAGAACGCGAAGATTCGTGCGTGGGCGCAGGGGGAGGGCCTCGATGTTTCTGATCGTGGTCGTATTCCCGCTCCGATTGTCGAGGCGTACCGTAAGGCGCATGCCTGATCGATATGCGTCATCGGGGGGTGCAGGTTGTCCTGCACCCCCCGATTATTTAGTCGGTGTCACTCGACGCCTTCGATGGTGTTATTCGCACCGGTGTCGCTGGTGACCTTGAAGTTGGTGGCCTTCTCGAACGTGATCGTGTTGTTGGATCCCGTGAAAGCTGCCGTGGCGGTGAGGGCCTCGACGTGGATGTCGTTGTTGGAGCCGTTCACCGTGATGTCGGCGACCGAGCCGCCCTCAATCGCGTTGTTGGAGCCATTGACGATGACCTTCGTGACGCCTGCGGGGATCGTCAGGTGCTGGTTGGACTCGTCGAAGGTGATGGGTGCGGAGGTGTCCGCAGCGCCAGCCGACGGCGTGGCGGGAGCCGGGGCGGCCGAGGAATCGGCGGAACCCGCGGGAGCGGAGGAGGCGGGCGCGGAGGCGGCCGGCGCGGCAGAAGATGAGGAGGACTCGGCCGGGGCGGCGTTGTTCTGGGTGCAGCCGGTCAGGGCCGGGGCTGCCACGGCCACGGCGGCAGCGGCGGGGAGGAGGGGCTTGATAGACATGGCGTCTCCCTTTCGTTGGATCGAAGTTACACCTTGGTCAGGGTACTAGAAAGCGGGGATGAAGATCTCGACGCGGCGGTTGAGCGCGCGACCGGCGGAGTTGTCGGAGCCGTCCGCGTTCTCATTGGGGGCCACGGGCTTGGACTCGCCGTAACCGGTGGCGTCCATCGTTGCGGTGACGCCGTCCTTCTTCAGTTCGCCGGACACGGCGTTCGCGCGTGCCTCGGAGAGCTGCTGGTTGAAGGCTTCGTCCGAGATGGAGTCGGTGTGACCGTAGATGTGGGCGGCGGGGACCTTCGCGTTGTTGAGCACGTCCGCGAGCTTCTTGAGGGTCTGTGAGGCGTCGGAACGGATCTCAGACTTGCCGAAGTCGAAGAGGACGCCGTCCTCCAGGGTGATGAGCGTGCCGCAGGATTCAACGGGCTTGAGGGATTCGACGGTCGGGAACTTGCCGAGCTTGGCGGCCTTGTCGACCTTCGGCGCGTCGGTGACCTTTTGGCCGTTGACTTGGGCGGTGCCGTCGCCGTTGTTGATGACGGTGACGGTGCGCGTGGTGTGCGTGCCGGAGCCGTTGCCGTCGTTGGTGATGGTCTCGCCGGAGCTGGTGTTCGTGTAGGTGCCCGATCCCTTGCCGTCGAGCGTGAAGGTGGTGTCCGGGGTGGTGTAGGTGCCGGAGCCGTCAGCGTCGACGGTGATCGTGAGCATGGTCGCCATGTTCGTGTATGTGCTCGAGCCATCGCCCGCGTAGGTGATCGTGGTCGAGCCTTCGGTGATGACGCCGGAGCCGTCGCCGGCGTTAACGACGGTGCCATTGGCAGAGGAGGAGACGGCCGATCCGTCGCCGCCGAAGATTGTGGAACCGGAGATCAGGGATGATCCGTCGCACTTGGCGGGCGAGACGGTCACGCCTTCGACGGAGGAGAGCTGCGAGGAAGCGGAATCGATGACGGCCTTGTCGGCGTTGGAGGCGAACACATCGATAGCGGGCAGGGAGAACAGGGGGATCGGGGGGATCTCTCCGGGACGGTATCCGGGCACCGTCGGGGTGGACGAGGCCGTGGCTGAGGCAGTCGGGGACTGTGTCGGCTCGTCGGTGGTGGCCTCCGCGGTGGGGGCCGCGGTCTCGGTGGTCTTCGGCTTGGAAGAACCGCAGGCGCCCAGAGCGAGGGTGGCCGCGGTGATGAGCGCGGCCGCTGTCAGAGTGCGTCGTGTGATGGTCATGGTTTAACCGTACGGGACAAAACAGGGGCGCATACTGTTCCGGTAATCATGTCAAGCTGCGGGTTTTCAACGAACTCAGGGGAAAAGGAAGGAGCGTTCAGGGGTTAATCAGGGGAACCCCGGGGTGCGCCCGGGGGTGGGAAACCGGGGAAATGGCCCCGGCCTCGTCCCTGACGTGGGGGAACTGCTCAACCTGTGTCGTGATCAACGACACGGAATGTAGGAGCTGGGCGTTGTCTGTGGGACAATAGAGACATGAGCTACAAACTGGTGCTGCTCCGCCACGGCGAGAGCGAATGGAATGCAAAGAACCTCTTCACCGGTTGGGTGGATGTTCCGCTGTCGGACAAGGGCCGCGCGGAGGCTACCCACGGTGGTGAGCTCCTCAAGGAATCCGGCGTTCTCCCGGACCTCCTGTTCACGTCGATGCTGCGTCGCGCCATCATGACCGCGAACCTGGCTCTCGACGCCGCTGATCGCCATTGGATCCCCGTTGAGCGCAATTGGCGTCTCAACGAGCGCCACTACGGTGCGCTCCAGGGCAAGAACAAGAAGGAAATCCGTGACGAGTACGGCGAGGAGCAGTTCATGCTGTGGCGCCGTTCCTTCGACGTGGCTCCGCCCGCCATCGAGGCCGGCTCCGAGTTCTCGCAGGATCAGGATCCCCGCTACGCCGGCGAGCCTGTTCCCATGAGCGAGTGCCTCAAGGACGTCATCGCGCGTCTGCTGCCCTACTGGGATGAGACCATCGTTCCCGCGATCAAGACCGGCAAGACCGTCATGATCGCCGCGCACGGCAACTCGCTGCGCGCCATCGTCAAGCACCTGGATGAGATCTCCGACGAGGACATCGCCGGCGTCAACATCCCCACCGGCATTCCGCTGGTGTACGAGCTCGACGAGGAGACCCTCAAGCCCATTAAGAAGGGTGGCACCTACCTGGATCCTGAGGCCGAGGCGAAGATCGCCGCGGTCGCCAACCAGGGTAAGTGAGCAACGCGGGGCCCCGGCATCGTCTGCGTGGACGAGGCCGGGGTTTCGCCATGCCCTCGGTCGCGGCGTGTGGGCGGTCAGCGAGGACCCAGTGGAGGCGTGTCTGCCGTGGCATGGACGGCGCGAGGATGCCTGAAATATGCCGTGTTTCGGGGGCTAGTGAGCATTGTGGCGCATTCCCTAAATCTGACCATGTGATCGTGACCGGGGTCGCAAGCATGGTCGTATTGTGGTCGTACTTGAAGATGGTTTGTGCCGTTCCTCTAGTGCGTGTAACGTAGGCTTTTCATGCTGTCTCGGGGATATTCGTCAGGCAACTGGTAGAATAGACCGTGCTATCCACGCGAGCATCCAGGAGTCTTTCCATGTCGTTCGAAATCGGTCAGACGGTCGTCTACCCGCACCACGGCGCAGCCACGATCGAAGAGGTCATGACGCGCACCATCCGTGGTGAAGAGCGAACATACCTCAAGCTGCGCGTGAACCAGGGCGATCTTGAAATCCAGGTCCCCGCCGAGAACGTCGACCTGGTCGGCGTCCGTGACATCGTTGACGAGGATGGGCTTGAGGAAGTCCTCACCGTCCTGCGCGCCCCCTACCTTGAGGAACCCACCAACTGGTCGCGCCGTTTCAAGGCGAACCAGGAGAAGATCGCGACCGGCGATATTGTTAAGGTCGCCGAGGTCGTGCGCGACCTGACGCGCCGCGATGACCTGAAGAAGCTGTCCACGGGCGAGAAGCGCATGCTGACGAAGGCACGTTCTATCCTCACCTCCGAGCTGGCCCTGGCTCGCAACATTGAGAAGTCGGAGGCCGCCGCGCGTCTCGACGCCGTCCTGGCTGAGGGGCGCATCGAGATCGATGACAATGCCGCAGCTGAGTGAAGCCTGCGCGGTCCTGACGGCCGCCGGTTCGGGTTCGCGCCTCGGCTGCGAGCTGCCCAAGGCTCTCGTTTCCCTCTCGGGTCGCCCCCTGGTCTGGTGGGCGGCCCGCGGCCTACGCGCCGGGGGAGTGGGAATGATCGTCGTGACTGCCCCGGCCTCGTCCATCGAGGATTTCCGCGCCGCCCTGGCCGGCATCGAGGACGTCCTCGTGGTCGCTGGCTCTGACCGCTCCCGCCAGGCGTCCGTCGCCCTGGGCTTGGCTGCCCTCGGGCACCGCGATGCGGACGCGGTTGTCCTCGTGCATGACGCGGCTCGTCCCCTGACACCCCCGGAGGTGAGCGCGCGCGTCATCGATACGGTGCGCGGCGGTGCTGGTGCCGTCATCCCGGTCCTGCCCGTCACGGACACGCTCAAGACCGTGGATGCCTCGGGCCTCGTCACGGGCACGCCCCGGCGCGCTGACATGGTGGCCGTGCAGACCCCGCAGGGCTTCCGATGGGACGTGCTCACCCGCGCGCACGAGGCGGGTGCCTCCCGAAGCGCCGACGAGGCCGTGGCTGCCACGGATGACGCGGGCCTCGTCGAGGCCGTTGGAGGCTCCGTTCAGACCGTTGCCGGTGATGAACGCTCCCTGAAGGTGACACGCCCCCTGGACCTCGCCCTCGCCCAGCTTCTTGTAGCAGAGGAGCCGAGCGCCTAGCGGCGCGGCGGATCTTGTCTGAAGGAAGGCCATCGCGCCTGTCATACCGTTTATGGTGGCCTGCGGTGGCTCTGATCTCCGCATTTGCGCCCGCCCGCGCAGTCAGGCGTTCCCCGCGAGGTGTCCACGGCCTCGTCCCCACTGCGGCCCGAAGAGGGGGCGCGCCGCGAAACGTGGTAGTTTCGCCCTGGGCGCACCAGCGCCACCGAGCACTCCCGAGCGAAGGAGCCCGATTCCATGAGCACCACGCCCGCCACCCATCGCCGCGTCATCACGCGCAAAGTCGTCGATTGGGCGGCTTGGGACTGGGGCAGCGCCGCCTTCAACGCGGTCGCCACGACCTTTGTCTTCACGACGTACCTGACCAGCGACGGCGTTTTCACGGACGCGGGGACGGCCGCGACGTGGCTGAGCAACGGCATGACGATCGCGGGCCTGTTCATTGCGCTGCTCGCCCCGATCACCGGTCAGCGCGCTGATCGACGAGGCCGTGGCGGGGTCTGGCTCGGATGGTTCACGGGGGCGGTCGTGGTCTGCATGCTCGCTATGTACTTCGTGCACCCGGCGTCGGTCCTCGGCCCTAAGGGTGCGCTCATGCTGGGTATTGCGCTGCTGGGCCTGGGTAACGTGTTCTTCGAGTTCGCCTCCGTGAACTACAACGCGATGCTCAACCACCTGGGTGAGAAGGAAGACCGCGGCAAGATTTCGGGTTTCGGCTGGGCGGCCGGCTACATCGGCGGCATCGTCTTGCTGCTGATCCTCTACGTCGGCCTGATTGGCGTGAACGTGCTGGGCGTGCCCGCCGACGAGCACCTCAACATCCGCATCTCCATGGTGATCGCCGCCCTGTGGCTGGGCGGCTTCGCGATCCCCGTCCTGAAGAACCCGCCGCTGCCTCAGAAGGTGTCGACGGCGGACGACCATGAGACGATCCTCGACTCCTATAAGCTCCTGTGGCGCACGGTCGTCACCCTCAAGCGCGAAGCCCCGCACACCCTGTTTTTCCTCATCGCCTCCGCCGTCTTCCGTGACGGCCTGGCAGGCGTCTTCACGTTCGGCGCGGTCCTGGCCAAGACGGCGTTCGGCTTCAGCGCCAGCGATGTCATGATCTTCGCGATCGCCGCGAACATCGTTGCAGGCCTGGCGACCGTGGCGTTCGGGTGGGTGGACGACAAGATCGGCCCGAAGAACGTCATCATGCTGTCCCTGACCGCAATGGTTGTCGCCGGGTTCGGCGTTTTCTTCCTGCACGCCCACGGACCCATCGTGTTCTGGAGCCTCGGCCTGGTCCTGTGTGTTTTTGTTGGCCCCACCCAGTCCGCGTCGCGCTCCTTCCTGTCGCGCATCATCCCCGCGGGCCGCGAGGGCGAGGTCTTTGGCCTCTACGCCACGACCGGCCGCGCCGTGTCCTTCATGGCCCCCGCCATGTACGGCCTCTTCCTCATGATCGGTAAGCGGATGACCCCCGCGGGCGCGGACTACACCTACTGGGGAATCCTCGGCATCATGCTGATCCTCGGTGTGGGCCTGGCCCTGACGGCACCCGTCAAGGCTGAGCGTGCCACGCTCGACCACATGGCGGACTGAGGCCTCGGCGAGGCCCCACGCCCACGCGTGACACGTCCCCGACGCGACCGAGTGAGTCTCGGGCGTCGGGGACGTGTCGTCTATTGGGATTATTGGACATGTCGTGTTGGTGGGACTATTCCTAGGTGTTGTGTTGGGGTTTATTCCAGCGGATCGCTTCGTCGATACTCCGCGGCTCGGGGCCAGAGGACAGATACTCCGCGCTCGCTTATCGGAGAGTCCCTCTCCTCGGTACGCTAACCCGCTATTCCGAATCTGGGTCCTCTCCTCCGCACGCTAACCCGCTATTCCGAATGTGGGCAACCCCGCCCACGTGCGGAGCAGACGGCCCGCGTGCGAGCACACCATGACGTCAGGTTGCGAACGTCCTGAAGCGTCCCTGGTCGGGGAATGACTCACCTGTGTTTATGAGAGGAGGGGCGTCGTGAGCCTCGTCGACGAGGATGACCACGGTGGCACCCGAGACGTTGCTCAGGGGAGCAAGCTCGTCCTTCGCACAGGGGTGGACTCGTGGGAGGAGGTCCGGGAGGGAGATCGTTGGGTGTTCACGGTCTGTCCCTGTGCTCTGTCAGTGCTTGGTGAGAGAGGGTCACGAGGCCTTCGGCGTGAAGGCCGTGATCTGCTCGTCGGTCACGCCGATGAGGAGGTCGTCGAAGGCCCATGTCAGGTTTGTCGCCTGGTTCAGTTCGTGCGATGTGTATACGACCTCGCCGTTCATGTCGACGAAGAAGGACTGCAGTCCTCGTGGTGGTCGCTGTCCCCTGATAGCCGACCGGGGTGGGATCCGCCTCGATCTGCGGGGCAGTCGCTTCCGGCGTCGGATCTGGATGACGGACGTGAATGTACGTGCTCCTCACGGAAAGCTCGTACAGAAATCCGGCGAGGGCACCGATGACGAGTACCGCAACCACAGTAACGAGGACAACGAGCGCCTGACGGCCCAGTTTCGTTCGCCGTGGGGGCTGCTGAGCAGTGGGTTGAGGCACCTGGCGGTCCTGGGAGAACGACTGCGGAGGCTGAGGCGCGGGTGCCTGAGAGCCGCCGTTCGAGGCGTGGAGCGGCTGGGCTGCCGGGCTACTCGCGCGGGGGTGATCGTCGTTGCTCATGAGTTGTTTCTATCACACCCGCACGCTGAGCATGACGCCGTGGCCACCCAGGCCTCGTCACGAGGAAGCAGGAACGAACACCTTGATTTCCTTATCGGTGATGCCGATCAGCATGTCGTCGAACACCCAGGTGAGGCGTGTGGCCTTTTTGAAGTCTTTCGTCGAGGAAGATGAACCATCGGCGGTGTTAATGATGTAGCTGTTAGTGTCCTGGGAGTTGAAGGACCTGACATACAGGGTCGATCCATCGGCGCTGACACGCAGGTCCTTCGGGGTGAAGGAACAGTCGTCGCGCACGAACCGGCGTGCAGCGTCCGGGAGCGGGACCTCGCGCGTCGAGTCGTCGGCGGTCAGGGCGACCGTGATCGTGCACTCGCCCGTGCCGGTCATGCTCACCGTTCCCGTTGCCCACGCCGCTCGCTTGTGCGTCATGAAGGTCTGGATGTCCGACGTCGTCGGCTGCGTCCCGTCTCGGCTGAGCGCGGGCAGGTCCTGCTCGGCGGCGAACGTTGCCTGAAGGACCCCATCGCTGTCGAAGACAGACCCGCGAGAACCGGAGCTCTCGTAGACGACGAAACCGTCGGTGGCCACCTCGACCTTCCGGGAGTCGCCGTTCCCGTCGGGATTGCTCAAGGTCGTCGCCTCGCCGGTATGGACGTTGAGGATCTGCGGGAGTTCGTTGGTGGCGGTGGGAACCAGGACCGAGGCGTGCACACCGTTCCCTGCGACCGCAGTGCCCGCAGGCGCATAGCCCAGATCATGGTCACGCAACCCATACCCGGACTGCGTCGCCGTGGACGTGGTCCACAGGTTCGTCCACTCGCCGCCCTCGCGCATCCATCCGCTGCACGTCGTCGTGGTCGAACACGTCACCATGACGTCGTCAGCCAGAGCCAGGGGAAAATCTGTCCCCCAGGGAGCCTGAGTTTGCGCGCCCGTAGCCTTGTCGATGACGACGTCGTGGAAAAAGACCTGGTCCTCGCCCGAGACGAACGCAGGCGTGTGGAACGACAAGATCGCTGAGCTCTGTGTGGGACCCGTCGACGTCCACAGATGGGCGGGTGTACTCCCCGACAAGTCGTAGGCTGACACCGTGACGGCCGAGCCGTTCTTGCTGCTGTTCGCAGCATCAGAGGCAATGTACAGGGTTGACCCATCCACGTGGAACTGTGGTGTCGCGTCGGCCGATTGAGCCGGCACAGGGATCGTCCACGCGGTCGTGGCACCCGATGCCCACGCAGGCGACAGGGCGTGCGTATCCTGTGCGCTTCCCTGGTATCCCGCTGATGGGAGCGACGGCAGGCTCGGTAGACTCGGCAGCGGCGCGTGCGTCAGCGGCGCGCTCGGCAGCGACCCGTGCGGCACCCGTGGGGTATGGACGCGAGGGGTGGTACTGCCACCGACGTGGCCCGCGGGAAACGCGGTACCAATCGTGGCACCAAGGGCCGCGAGCGTGGCGGCCACGGAGCGCTTGCTGGATTTGCTGGTGTCCCCGGTTTCCTTGGACGCCTGGGCGGGGCTGTCGCCGCGTGGCGGGATATCATCGAGCACCGCCCGGGACGAGGCCGTGGCCGCGCTCGCGGGTGTGGCTTTGCTCGCGGTGGGCGAGGCCTTGGGGGCTGGCGTCTCGTTCGGGAAGGTGTCGGCCCCCGACGAACTGACGGTATCCGCCTGCACGGCCACGGCCTCGTCGAATCCTGCGAGCGGATCGGCCTTCAAAACTTCGTCAAGGTCGGGCAGCGGTGCCAAGTCCGGCAGCGGAGCGAGGCCGGGCAGCGGCGCCAAATCTGGTAGGGAATCGAACTCGGGCAGGACGAAGGCATCGGCCCCGCTCGGGGACTCCTCGCTGCGTGCGCGCGACGAACGCGGCTGCGCCTCGCCGGGAGGCGTCACGCGAAAATCGTCGTTGCTCATGAGACGTTTCTACCATGCGGCACCGGGCGTTGGGACGCGAGGGAAAGCGTCCCGAGTCGTTGCCGACGTCAGGAGGAGGCGGGCACGAAGGCCTTGACACCTGCCTTGGACACGGCGATGAGCATGTCGTCGTAGACCCAGGTGAGCTGTTCCGAGACGTTGAGCGCCGAAGACGTGTAGGCCTCGCCGTTGACGGTGTCGATGACGTATTTATTCTTGTCGGCACCGACGAAGGCATCCATGTATAGAGCCGATCCGTCGGCGCTGATACTCACCTGCTTCGGGTCGAAGTAGCAGGTGGACGGTAAGCTGGGCGTCAGCGCATCGGGGACGGGGGACGTATGCGTCGAACCGTCGGCGGTGAAGGTGACCTCGAACATGCACTCATCCTGGTGCCTGCCAGTCATGCGCAGGGTAGCTACGGCCCACGGCGCGTTCTGGTGCGTCAGGAACTCTTTGACGTCCGGCGCGCTGCGAGGTGTCTCATCGTGACTGACTATGGGCAGGTTGCGGGCGGTCTTAAACGTGGACTGGAGGGCGGCGTCGCTGTCGAAGAGCATCCCGTAGGAATCGATATTCTCGTAGACGACGTATCCTTCGGGCGTGACCTCGACGGTTCGGTACTCGCCGTCCCCGTCGGGGTTGCTCAGGGACGCGATCTTCCCAGTGTGGATATTGATGATCTGCGGAATCCGGTCGTTGTAGATAGGAACCAGGACGGAGGTGTGCTCGCCGCTGCCGGTAATAGCGTTACGTGAGGGCGAGTATCCGAGGTCGAGCTGACGGAACCCCGATGGATTTTGCTGCGTCGTCGTCGTGGTCCACAGGTTCGTCCACTCGCCGCCCTCCTGCGTCCATCCGCTGCACGTCGTTGTTGACGAGCAGGTCACGAGGATGCCGTCGGCCATCACGAGGGGAAACGCTATGCCCCAGGGGGCATGGGTTTGCTCGCCGGTCTTCTTGTCGATGACGACGTCGTGGAAGAAGAGCTGGTCGTCGCTTGAGACAAAGGTGGGCGTGTAGGTCAAGGCCACGTTGTTTTTCGTGTGCCCGGTTGAGGACCACAGCTGAGTGGGCTGCGCCCCCGACACGTCGTAGGCGGTGACCGTGACGGCGTACCCTGGCTCGCCCTTGATCGTGGCGTTGGATGCAACGTAGAGGGTTGAGCCATCGACGTAAATGTGTGGCAGGAATGTGGACGATGTGTTCTCAACCGAGATCGTCCACGCGGTCGCGATCCCCGAGGCCCACTCGGGCGACAGTGTGTGCGTGTTCGTCGCGGTCCCACGGTAGCCGGGCGCGCGAGTAGGCAGATTCGGTGCCTGCGCGGGCACCTGCACGGTCGGCGTGTGCGAAGCCCGCGCCGAGGAGGCCATAGGCGACGGAGTCGACGTCGTCGTCGGTTCGACGCTTTGCTGGCTGCAGAAAGAGAGCCCGACGCCGAGCGCAACGACGCATCCGAGCGCGATCAGGGGGCGGGGCAGGCGTTTGTGGGCGGAGGCAGCCTCGCCGATACTCTCCTCGGGCTTGAGGCGGAAGGGAGTGCGGCCGCTCGATGATCGGCCGCTCACGTGTCCCGCCAGCGACGAGGCCGTGGCCGCGTCCGCGGAGACGGTATTCATCTGGGTGGTGGCCGCCGAGGCCGAGGGAGCCGCGTCCGGCAGGCGAGCGGCTTCGGGGAGGGAAGCGGAGGTGGGCGTCGGAGCGGTGTCTGAGGGAGGCCTGGACTCTGGCGCAACGGGTTGAGTGTCGTCGACGGTGGACGAGGTGGGAGTGTCTGCGAGTAGCTGGGCGATGTCAGGTAGCGGCGAGATCCCGGGCAGGGGAGAGGCGCCTGGGAACAGGTCGTCATCCCGAGATCCCGCAGTATCCGCCTGCCCGGCCCCGGCCTCGTCGCCAGGCATCGACGCGGGGGAGGAGAGGATGTCGCCGATATCGGGCAGCGGGGCCAGATCCGGCAGCGGGGCGAGTTCGGGCAGCGGCGCGAAGCCCGGCAGTGTCCCGAACTCCGGCAGCGCGAAGACGCCACCGCTGTCCGGGGACTCCTCGTCCCGCGAGCGCGCGGAGGGTGTCTGCGTCCCGTCGGCGGGGGTTCCGAGGACATCGTCGTTGCTCATGAGACGTTTCTATCACACCCGTGTGGAACGCGGGCGTGGGTTCTTCGCTTTCGTCGGCCGAGGCCTCGCCCCTGTGAGCAGTGCGCTCTCAGGAGGAGGCAGGCACGAACGCCCGAATTCCGCCGTCGGTCTGGCCGATCAGCATATCGTCGAAGACCCAGGTGAGGTGTGTGGCCTCGTTGAGGTCATTCGACGTGAAGGACAGTCCCTTGGCGGTGTCGATGAAATATTTGCTCGTGTCCTGGAAGTTGAAGGTGTCGATGTAGAGAGCCGATCCGTCGACGCTGACACGCGCGTCGGTCGGGTCGAAGTAGCAGCCCGGCGTCATATTCGGGCGTGCTGCTGAGGGTATGGAGATCGTGTGTGTGGTGCTGTCGGCGGTCAGCTTGTACTCGATGGCGCATTCGTCCGTGCCTGTCAGCGCAATCGTGCCCGCCGTCCACTGTGCCTTCGTGCTTGTCATGAAGGTTTGGATGTCCGACGTCGTTGGCTGCCTCCCGTCGTGGCTGACTGTCGGCAGGTGCGGCTCTGCTGTGAACGTGGACTGGAGGGGCCCGTTGGGTTCGAAGAGTAACCCGACCTGTTCGCTGCGCTCGTAGACGAGGAAGCCGTCGGTGGCCACCTCGACCTTCCGATAGTTGGCATTCCCGTCGGGATTGTTCAGGGTTGTCACCTCGCCGGTATGGACGTTGAGGATCTGCGGGAGTTCGTTGGGGGCGGTGGGGACCAGGACGGCGGCCTGTGCGCCGCTCCCGGCGAGCGCAGTGCCCGCAGGTGCGTAGCCCAGATCATGGTCATGCAACCCGTATCCAGACTGTGTCGCCGTGGTCGTCGTCCACAGGTTTGTCCACTCGCTGCCCTCGCGCGTCCACCCGCTGCACGTCGTGGTGGTTGAGCACGTCACCACGATGTCGTCGGCTACCGCGAGAGGATAATCCCTCTTCCAGGGAGCCTGGGTTTGCGCGCCTGTGGCCTTGTCGATGACGACGTCGTGGAAAAAGACCTGGTCGTCATCCGAGAGGAACGCGGGCGTGTGGGAGGACATAATCGCCGAGTTTTCCGTCGGACCCGTCGACGTCCACAGGAGAGTGGGTTCATTACCCGACAGGTCATAGGCTGACACCGTGACGGCCGATTCCCTCCGGTCCTCCATCAGGTCGTCGGCGGCGAGGTAGAGGACCGACCCGTCGACGTATATCTGCGGTGGTGTCCCCGCCGGCCCGTTCGTGGTGGGGATCGTCCACGCAGTGGCGACGCCCGAGGCCCACTCGGGCGACAGGGAATGCGTGTTCGTCGCGGCTCCACGGTATCCGGGCACGTGGAGGACCTGCTGTTTCGTATCGAGGGCCGGTGGAGGGAGCGTGGGACGCTTGTAATCGCTGCCGCCCGCGTGGACCAAGGAAATAATGCCGCTGACTACGACGACGGCACCGGAGACTGCCAAACCGATGGGGGTGGCGGAATTCGTGGTCCTCTGCTCGCCCCAGGACAGGCGACCCGCAGGGTGAGCGACGCGTTCGTTCGGTTCTTGGGCGGGACTGGTTCGTGACGAGGCCGTGGCTGCGTGAGTGGGTGCGGCGTCGGCCTGGGAGGGGGCGACGGTGAACGTCGGAGCTGTGTTCTGCGTCGGTGTGGTCGAGACCGCGGGCGTCGACGGACTCGTGGGCAGCGATGGGATGTCGCCTGCGGGCGCGGCGCTTGGGAGTGCATCATCGTCGCGCGAACTGATGGTGTCCGCCTGCGCGGCCACGGCCTCGTCGAATCCTGCGAGCGGGTCGGCCTTCAAGAATTCGTCAAGGTCGGGTAGCGGTGCCAAGTCCGGCAGCGGAGCGAGGCCGGGCAGCGGCGCCAAATCTGGTAGGGAATCGAACTCGGGCAGGACGAAGGCATCGGCCCCGCTCGGGGACTCCTCGCTGCGTGCGCGCGACGAACGCGGCTGCGCCTCGCCGGGAGGCGTCACGCGAGAATCATCGTTACTCATGGGACGTTTGTACCATGCGAGGAGCGTCGGCGTGCCTGATCCGCGTCGGGCCGACGTGGGGAGCCGCGTCTAGTTGGATGCGGGGGCGACCCGGACCATGAGGACGCTCGCCAGCGCGGCCACGCCCTCGCCTCGGCCCGTGAAACCCAGGCGATCCGAGGTCGTTGCCGACACCGTCACCGTGCCGCCGGCGATCTCGCTCATGACGGCGCCGGCCTCGGGCAGGCGTGCGGCCATGCGCGGGCGGTTGCCCACGACCTGGACGGTCGCGTTGCCCAGCACCCAGCCGGCCTCGGTCGCCATGCGGCGCACCTCCTGCAGCATCGCACGGCCCGACGCGCCCGCCCACTCGGGGCGATCCACGCCAAAGACCGTGCCCAGCTCGCCCAGGCCCGTGGCCAGCAGCATCGCGTCGCACAGCGCGTGCGCGGCGGCGTCCGCGTCCGAGTGACCCTCGAGGGGGCGCTCGCCCGGCCACTCCAGGCACGCGAGCATGAGGGTGCGCTGCGAATCAGGGGCTGCGAAGGCGTGCACGTCGACCGCTTGGCCGATGCGGAAAGGCAAATCAGTCATGCCACCAGAGTAGCCTCACGACGAGGTCGGTGTGAAGGCCACGATGCCCGATCCCACGACGCCGATGAGCAGGTCGTCATACGCCCACACGAGTGCCGATGCCTGTCACGGATGATCGGTCGAGTGGGCCTGCCCGTTCGTCATGTCACAGCAATAGGTGGCGCTGTCGATGTTCTTCCATACGAAGGCCGCGTTCCCGTCGGCGCTGGCGCGAAGCTGCGTCGGCTCGAAGAGGCAGGGGGCAGCCTGCGATTGCGCGCCCGTCTTCTTGTCCACCAACGTGTCGCCAACGATGAGCGGATCTCCCTCGGACAGAAACTGGGTCGAATCCCAGGAAACCCAGCCCGTCCGCTGCCCGCCCTCGTCTCGTCCGCTCTGACCAACCTGTCAGGGTTAGGGGCGGAAATGTTTGACTGGGTCTGCCGCGACGCGCTGGGAGGACCCGGAACGTTCCAGCGAGGATCCATGCTACTCACGCGTTGTTTCTATCACACGCTCGCGGGCTGCGCGCACACTACCGACCCCGCCCAGGCCCCGTGAAAACGTGACGAAATACGACCTATCTGGCTTCACAGGCTTTCTCTCCGATAGGATCTGTCCGTGCGTTATATTTCGACTCGACGTGGCCCCGATGCGCCCACCCGCTCCTTCAGCGACATCCTGCTGGAGGGCCTGGCGCCCGACGGCGGCCTCTACCTGCCCGAGGAATACCCGACCCTGTCGGCCTCCGACCTGGACGAACTGCGGATCGTCCTGCGCGAGGAAGGCTACGCGGCGATGGCCGCCGGCATCATCTCGCTCTTCGTCGACGATATCCCCGCCGACGACCTGTGCGCGATCACGGCCCGTGCCTATTCCACCCCCTCCTTCTCCGACCCGCAGATCGTGCCCGTCGACGCCCTGGAAGGCACCGACCTACACATCGCCCACCTATCCAACGGCCCCACGGCCGCCTTCAAAGACATGGCGATGCAGCTCCTCGGCGAACTCTTCGAATATGAGCTCACCCGCCGCGGCGACTGGCTCACTATCGTGGGTGCCACCTCCGGCGACACCGGCTCCTCCGCCGAATACGCGCTGCGCGGCCGCCCCGGACTTTCCGTCGTCATGCTCACCCCCGCCGGACGCATGACCGCCTTCCAGCGCGCCCAGATGTTCTCCCTCCTCGACGACAACATCGTCAACGTCGCTGTCGACGGTGTGTTCGACGACTGTCAGGACCTGGTCAAGGCCATCAACATGGACGCCGACTTCAAGGCCACCTGGCACGTCGGTGCCGTCAACTCCATCAACTGGGCACGCCTGCTCGCCCAGGTCTGCTACTACGTCGCCACCTGGCTGCGCGTCACCGAGGAAGGTGCCGACGCCTCGTCCAAGGTCAGCGTCGTCGTGCCCTCTGGCAACTTCGGCAACGTGTGCGCCGCCCACATCGCCCGCCAGATGGGTGTGCCGTTGGGCACCCTCGTCGTCGCCACGAACGAGAACGACGTCCTCGACGAGTTCTTCCGCACCGGCGTCTACCGCCCCCGCTCCTCCGCAGACACGCTGGCCACCTCCAGCCCGTCCATGGACATCTCCAAGGCCTCGAACTTCGAGCGCTTCATCTTCGACCTGCTCGGCCGCGACGGGGACGCCACCCGCGCCCTGTTCGACGAGGCCCTCGCCCGCGACGGCTCCTTCGACCTGTCCGGCACACCCGAGTTCGCCGCCCTGCGCGACACCTACGGCTTCATCTCCGGCACCTCCACGCACGCGGACCGCCTCGCCGAGATCGCGCGCACGGAACAGGAGAGCGGCTACCTCCTCGACCCGCACACGGCCGACGGCGTGCATGTCGCCCGCGCCGTGCGCTCCCAGATCGAAGGGCCGCTCGTCGTCATGGAGACCGCGCTGCCCGTCAAGTTCGCCGATACGATCCTCGAAGCCACCGGCCACCTCCCGCCCGTGCCCGAGCGCTTCCAAGGCATCGAAGGCCGCGAAGAGCGCGTCACACCGCTCGCCAACTCCGCCGAGGACCTCAAGGCCCTCATTGCCGAGCACGTGCGCCCCGGCGCCTGAGTTTTCTCTCACTCGACGAGGCCCGAGCCCCACCCGCGAAGCCGCGCGCTTTCGCCCGACGGGACCCGGGCCTCGTTACATACTCCCGGGACGTGCCCCTTTCCCTCACCCCCCTCTCCCTGACAGGTAGGATTGATGCCATGCTTCACCTGTACGATTCGAAGAGCGCCCGCATCCAGCCCCTCAACCCGGTCACCCCCGGGAAGGTCGGCATCTACCTGTGTGGCGCCACCGTGCAGGGCTCCCCGCACGTCGGCCACCTGCGCGCCGCCGTCTCCTTCGACACCCTGATCCGCTGGCTGCGCCGCAGCGGCTACCAGGTCACCTACGTGCGCAACGTCACCGACATCGACGACAAGATCCTCAACAAGTCGGCCGAAGCCGGCTGGGACTGGTGGGCCTGGGCCTACCGCTTCGAACGCGAATTCACGCAGGCGTACGAGACCCTCGGCGTGCAGGCCCCCACCTACGAGCCGCGCGCCACCGGCCACATCCCCGACCAAATCGACCTCGTCCAGCGCCTCATCGACGCCGGACACGCTTATTCGGATGGACGCGGCAACGTCTACTTCGACGTCCACTCCCAGCCCGACTACGGCTCGCTCACCCGCCAACGCCTCGTCGACATGCGCACCACCGAGGACGACGCTCAAATCGACGAGGCCGTCGAAGCCGGCAAGCGTGACCCCCGCGACTTCGCCCTCTGGAAGGCCAGTAAGCCGTCTGAACCGGCCACGGCCTCGTGGGATAGCCCCTGGGGACTCGGCCGACCCGGCTGGCACCTCGAATGCTCCGCCATGTCGCGCCGCTACCTTGGCGACGAATTCGACATCCACGGCGGCGGCATCGACCTGCGCTTTCCGCACCACGAGAACGAACAAGCCCAATCCCACGGCGCGGGCTGGCCCTTCGCACGCCTGTGGGTCCACAACGCGTGGGTCACCACCAAGGGCGAAAAAATGTCCAAATCACTGGGCAACGTCCTGTCCATCGGGGCGCTGACCGAGGACTACCCGGCAGTCGCCGTGCGCTGGGCCCTGTCTACCGTCCACCACCGCTCCGCCATCGAATGGGGTCCCGAGACCCTGCCCGCCGCGCACGCCGCCTGGGAAAAGTTCTCAACCTTCGTCGCCCGCGCCATCGAGGCCTCCGGCGAGGCTCCGACCTCCGAGATTGCCCTGGGTCCCGCCGATCTGCCCGAGGCCTTCGTCGCCGCCATGGACGACGACCTCAACGTTGCCGGCGCGCTCGCGGTCCTGCACGAACACCTCAAGGCCGGTAACGCTGCGCTCGCTGCCGGTGATGTTTCCGGTCTCTACCGTGAGCAGGTCCTCGTCCGCTCCATGCTGGACGTGCTGGGCCTCGATCCCGCTTCGGAGCAGTGGCGCGGACAGGCCGGCATCGGCGCGGGTGCTTCTGGTGCGGCTGCCGCCGAGCATTCGGCGCTGGACGCGCTGATCCAGTCCGTGCTGTCTGAGCGGGCTGCTGCCCGCACCGCCAAGGACTGGGGACGCGCCGACGAGCTGCGCGACCGCCTGGCCGCTGCCGGCATCACCGTCGCGGATGGCCGCGACGGCGCGACGTGGAGTGTCGGCTGAGGGCCGGGCTGCTTTGTGCGCTCGTGGGCGGCGGCCCGTCCGCGAGTCGTCCGCGCTGCGAACTTCGCTTGGCGCGTCGTCTCGAAGCCCGGCCAGGCCCCGCCGCCCACGGGTGCCGCAGCCAGGCCCGCGTCTCGCAGATTCCGCGTTTGTTCTTGTGATTGGGTGTGCTGCACCCGATCCGTAGGCAGTGCACCCCTTCTGATCGGGTGTACCGCCCCGTAACGGGTGCAGCGGCCCGTAACGGGTGTAGCGCCCCTCGCACTGTTGTTTCGGCCGGGCTGCTTTGTGCGCCCGTGGGCGGCGGCCCGCCCGCGAGCCGCCCGCGCCGCGAGC
>ERZ772932.381-NODE-381-length-25022-cov-6.589138_pt1 | contig 25022 bp, 33 predicted proteins | sample MGYA00511684_ERZ772932 | MGnify/ENA primary metagenome ERZ772932 (study PRJEB29015, sample SAMEA2738078) | human oral metagenome | biome: human oral; feature: human-associated habitat; material: saliva | place: China | collected 2210 ...
GTTATGACCTCCTTATGCTCAATAGTAGTCCGAAGACTACCTATCGACTCATCGCGTCTATTATATTACTAGAAATAAGTGGTTTTGTCAATAAGAAATTTTTGCAGGATGACTTTTATTATACAAAAGTCAGAATTTTTTCTCTTGAGCATAAGAAAAAACTCTTGTGCTCAAGAGTTTCCCTGTAAATATCATGCTAATTGCCACCTTATCATACCTAAATTATCAGATTTTATCAGAATGAAAATCTCCTAAAATCAGGCTTTTTTGGTTTCATCTTCCGTTAAATAAAGATAACTTCAAAAAACTTTTGGGGCAGATTTGGGGCAAAGATATTTTTTGATTCTAACAAAACACCGTTTTTGACAATAATCGAAAAATAAAAAGGATCTATTATTGACAAAATGGCGTTTTTGACAATAATACACCACGATTCCCTTTTCCTATTCTTCAAGAAAACGTTTTTTTGAAGAATAGGATTTAGAATTTAGTTTCCAATCGTTCAAAATGCGTGTTTTTGCAAAATAGAAATACAAACTCTAATTTTGTTGACGTCAACAAAATTGGCAACCAAGCGCTTTATAAAGCTATTTGTTGATGTCAACAAGTCGATTTTTCAGGCAAATCATTTATTTTGCTACCGACATTAATGTCGGTTGGTTTGATGTTTTCTTGATTCAGACAAAAAAAAACCGCAAGCCTGAGCCTGCGGTAAAAGAACATTTTAGAAAGTTTCCTTTCTATTTATTTTTAAGATTATTTAGTCGTAATCAAGCCGTCTGGCTCTACCGTGAACTCTGGCTTGTCTGCCATGCTGCCGTCTGGTTTTAGGTAATACCAGCCTTTTCCATCTGCTGACTGTACGAAGGCATTAGATACCATGTTACCTTCTTTAGCGTCTAGGTAGTACCAAGTATCCTTGTACTTAACCCAACCTGTCTTCATAGCACCTTCTACGTCAAAGTAGTACCATTTATCAGCAATCTTCTTCCAACCTGTCGCCATAGCGCCTGAGTGGTCAAACCAGTACCAATTGCCATCTACGTACTTCTTCCAACGATCTGCAAGCATGTAGCCTGACCCGTCAAAGTAGTACCAAGTGCCTTCAATCTTCTCAAACTTATCTTTTGGATAAGAGCCGTCTGAGTGCACATACCAGTAGCCTGTGCCGTTCTTCTTCCAGCCTGCTTCAATCGTCAAACCGTTCTCAATATCATACTTGAATTGGCTACGGCTGATACCCCATTTAGCAAGATAGGGATAAGGGTCAACGTGGTCTGAATGGTTGTCGGGTTGGTTATTCGTACAGTATTCATGCGTTTTGATACCTTCCAAGTCGTCTGTATCAAGAGTTTTCGGCAAGCCTGCTTCATCTGCTAGATTACGTAGCAATTCGATATACAGGCGGTAGTCTTCCATGAACTCTTCTTCAGTATCATGACTTTCAATCAGTTCAACCGCTGCATACGTTTCAGCATTCCAACCGCCTCCAACGTCGTAACTCCCGTTGTTTGTCGGGCCTACTTGCATGACACGTCCATTCCCTACTACATGAGAAAAGAACCCTAAATCAGGGTCCTTTCTATAGTGATAGTCCGCTTCATTTTGCACGGTAGAATTACGGTTTCCTGTAGAATGAGCGTGCACTTGTCGGTACGGTGCATAGCCTACTTGTGGTAAGCCTTCTCTGTATCTGCTAGTATCAATATCCATGTCTACTGTCCTTTCCATGCGTCATTCATCTGCTTCACGGCTGACTCAACGAACACTTCAAGCTCTTTATCTGTCATGCTGACATTGTATTTTTTAAGCTCTGAAATCATGTATACTTTAGCTTGCTCAAGCTTTTCATCACCTTTATATCCTGTTTCTTGAGCTACCTGCTCTACTGCGTGTACTGCATTTTTGGCTAGGATTTCAGCGATTTTTACAGCTTTCTCTCCGCCTTTTTGCAAAAGATACTCTTTTACTGCTTTTACAATGTTTCCTACTGCTACAGCTAAAAAGCCTGTAGCAAAAGCGATAATCAACTCATTAAATTGTGACATTGTTAAATTTCCTTTCTTTTATGGTAATTTCGTAGGCCAAGGCTCATCTGTCAAGTATGAGATGGCACTTACACGGATATCTCCAATATCTTTGTTAGTTGGGATGTCTTCGTTAAACGTGAATTGGATGAAATTTAGGTCAGATTTACCGCCTAAATACCAAATTCCATAAGGTCTACCCTTGTCATCATAAATTGGTCCTACAAGTGAATTTTCGCTTCTGAACCCTTCTGGAATACCGTTAGGATAAGTAAGTTTAGCCCCTTTGTCGCCACTGCTGTTGTGTCTTACAAATCCAGGTCCATTTCGTCTACCTACTCCAAACCAGCCCCACTGAAGGCCTCCGAACTGGTAAGTAACAAGGTTGTTTACTCGTCTGATTTTGATAAACGAGTTGCCTGCTCTAGAGACACTGCTTAAAGTTCTCCAACCTGTATCGCCAATTAAGACACGCCAACCCGTATTACCGCTACCTTTTTCTTTAATCCACTTGAGAGCACCGTTTGTGACATTGATATCTACGTAAGTAGTACCAATATCCGCCACAATACGGCCTTCTGGTGAGCCTGTACCACGGATTTCATGGCCTACGTTTTCGGGTAGAGGTAAAGTGACATTATTACCCCCGACAAGGCCGAGGGTATTTCCTGTTAATGTCAACTGAGGACTTGGAATCTCTGATTTTTTAGCATAATCAGCAAGCGACTGATGAGCAGTTAGATAGTGCTTGCCTTCAAGCTCTTCATGAGTGACAACTTGTGAGTAGTCAATTTCAGTCGCTTCGTGCATTTCCTGCTTCGTTGCAAAACGTGATCTGATATCCTTGATATCCTTACCGATTTCAGTTGCTAGACTTTCAAGGTTATTCATATCAATCACGCTTTCGCTGCATTATACGTTGCGACCAAATCAAGGTTGGCAAATTCGTCAATACGACGACCAAGGTCGGCTAGTTTTTGAACCACTGCGCCCTCAGTATCGCCACTCATGCTAGCGATTTTTTCAGCGATTTCTTTAAGCGTATCAAGATTTTCAGGAACACCCTCGCCCAAAATCTCAGCCTTAACTGCGGTTTTAGCTTGTTCAATCAGTTGTGTGACTGTAGCATTGTCAATCTTGCCATTAAGCAGCTGTTTTAGTTCCTTGATATCAACTCCGACCGCCTGCGCAAATGCCGTTAATTTTGTTGTATCCATATTTCTACACCTTTCCTAAATTATAATAAAAGAGCAAATCTGGGATTTCCTGACATGCTCCACCTTCACTTGCAGTTCTTTCTGCAAGTTGTTTTTTTACTTCTTTTTCAATGTCTAACTCCTTCAAAGTGTAGACATCTTCCGTAACCAATTCTTTATCTGAGTCTTCAATTTCAATATAAGTATCTCGATCGCTTGGGAAGATATACCCTCCAACCGAGATTTCCACTCGGTATTTTCCACTTGGCAAAATACTATCTAAATTAAAATTGACAGAATGGCTAGTGACGGGAGCCGTTGTCTTCCATCTTCGTTGTCCCTTTGTAAGAGTGACAACCGCATCTTGACCTTCAAACAAGGTCATGACACGGTAATTCTCGTCTAACAACTCAAACCCAAAGGTAGAAGACAAATCCCCTTGCTTAATAAGGTCGCCACCATCAATCCGAGCCAAATTGGTTGTATTAACTCTGCGGTTGTTACAACCCATTCTGCGCCCCTTTCTCGTCTTCAACTAAGATGTCGTCTCTAATCTGCAAGGCTTCAAAATTGTTGTACAAGTGGTCAATGTAGCCATTACCACCCAAAGCCTTGTAGCTGTTGTGCATGTTTTCGACTACATAGAACTCATCCTTAGTAGTAAATCCACGTCGGATAGCCCTGCGAATATCACGATCAAGGCGCATCCTCATCGTAACAAGGTGCGCATCGTCGTGTAGTTTTAGCTTTGCTTGTACTTCGTCAATTTTGGCGTTGTTCTCATCAGCAGTAATCTGGACATCTTTGATTTGTTTCTTGACATCGTTCAATTCAGAAATGATTTGGTCTGTCTGTTCCTTGGTCTTCTTTGGCATTTTATAACCCAACCAAGCCACGACAATCGGCGTGGCAACTGGTAGCACGTTCATGAAGAAATGCTCTGTTGATTGTAAGACGTCCATAGTTGCCCCCCGTTATTAGTTAGGTGTAACTGTTGTAGCAGAAGGTTCCGTTGCTGTAGGAGTTACGGTAGCTGTCGTAGAAACTGCAGCTGCTGGTGCGACAGTTGTAGGCTCATTTGGTGCTTTCGGTGCATTAAACTTCCAAGGCGCTAGAACACCATTCTGGTAAGGTGTTCCTTCAAGTTGAGCAAGGGTTTCTCCTTGATAAGTAAATGACTGATTTGTCTGAATCAAGATACGTTTACCTTCTCCATTGATTTCAATGTGGTTAGGGTCTTCGATTGCAAAGATTGCACCTGGTTCGTAAACTTTGCCAACTTCAGCAAGTGGGAATAGTTCAACCATTTCTTTGTAGGTCGTACCGTAAGAGACTTTTTCACCCATAATCGAATCTTGAGCCATCACACGTACTACTTTATTAATGCGATTTGCGAGTGCTTCAAGCTCATTTTGCTTCGTTTCTGTTTGAGTTGCTTTCTGCTCAGTCTCAGCCAATTTCTGCTCTGCTTCTTGAAGTTTAGCTTGTGTTTCTTGCAGTTTAGCTTGTGCTTGCACAATAGCGCTTGTTGGGTCAAGTTCTGCACGAACTTGCTCTAGGACTGCTTGGATGATTTTTTCATCAGAGTCGCCTTGGTGGTCTCCGTCAAGTTCACGAGTGTAATACGTGAAAGGTTGCTCCTTACGAATAGTCACTACTGTTTTGTCAACTCGAAAAAGTTTGTTTTCTACTAAAAATTCCATGTTATTTACTTCTTTCTATAATTTATTTTTTTATCCACATAAAAATATTGCAATAATTTTGATATGAAGGCGTCGTAACAGAAACATAGCATGAACCGTCTTTGTGTTCAAAATACACTTCTGAAGCAAAGAATGAACCTGCAGGAGAATTGTTTTTGTATTGAGATACTATCATATCGCTTCTACCATAAAGGGCAGGTAGCGCATCCTTCTCACCATTACGTTTAGCGGGTAAAAGTGACGTAGGTATTTTGAAAGCTTTTTTATAGTTGTAACTAAATTCTGGTTTATTATTTAGTGATTCTCCTTCGATTGCATATTTCAAAATTACGACATTACCAATGACGAAAATTTTATTGTCGTCTTCAAAAGCGAATTTAGATGGTCTTACGCCACTCTCAAATTCCAAAGGAATGACTCTCATATCCAGCCTGGGCAACACCTGCCAACTTCCCCAAACACCATTGACTTTGGTTCTAACCGCAGTAAATGTATTTGCGTTGTCTACTGCTTGCTGCATGACGTTCTGACCGTCCATTTTCGTTACAGTCACATATAGCGGAGAACGTGAACCCTTTGGTGAATTTGTCAGCCCTGCTCCTGTATACATGCCTGATTCCACATAGCTATCCCAATTTCCTGTGGCAGTTTTAGCACTGCCATTATCATTTGTCAGCTTGGTTAGTTGAGCATTATTCCATCTATTCTTATCCACACTTGATACGTGAATAGTCGAGTTTTGCGAATGAGAATTAAATTCACTCTTGCTCGCTTGTTCAACATTGGCCACATTCCCTAGACCAACCTGAGTTTTGGTAACACCGTGAGGGTTGTTCCTGTTCCCTGTGTGGTCTGTCAACGCACGACCATCTGCCTTACTATTCCAAGAGGTTCTCTCTTGTTGAGTAATGTGCTTAGTCGTGTCTCTTGAATGAGCGTCAAAATCGGCTTTGCTGGCTTGTTCTACGTTCGTGACATTTGCTAGACCAACTTGGGATTTCGTCACTCCATGCGGATTATTACGATTGGTAGCGTGAGCGTCGAACTCCCGCTTGCTAGCCTGTTCCACATTTGTCACGTTTCCCAATCCTACCTGTGTCTTTGTAACACCATGAGGGTTGTTATGGTTGTTCGAATGGGCTTGAAAATCAATTTTACTTGCTTGCTCAACATTCGTAACATTCCCTAGCCCTACTTGTTCTTTCGTGACACCATGCGGATTGTTCCTGTTGTTGATGTGACCAGTTAAGTCTGATTGATTCGCTTTATTTGTTGTTTGATTACCGATAATCGCTTCTAGGCCATCGATGTCTGCAACTTTGTGACGATGGGTTGCGTCAGCTTTATTCTCCCAACGTTGCGCATCCTCTGCTCCAATGATATCCCTTGATCTCCAAGTTTTAACCATCTGTTAGCACCTCCAATTTATACTTGAACCGTGTCGTTGTCTCGATCGGAACGTATACATCTATCACAGATAGAACAATGTCTGATACATCTAACAACTCCACTTTCGTGACCTCTCTTACTGAATCTGGTATTAAAAATTCTACAAAAACAAATTGTCTATCTCGTCTTTTTTGGATTGAAACAATTTGATTGCTATTTAATCTAGCTTTGCTTATTTTAGCCAATACAGTATCAGTAATCGAGGTAAATAATGTTTCTTTAATCACTAAAAATAACCTCTTCTTCTACTCCTTCGTATTCAAGAGCTGTCACTCCTACAACTGCATAACCGACTCTAGCAAAGTCTACTGAGGTCTTAAATAGTCGCTCTTTCAACTGGACACGCTCTGTTACAGTTGGGATATGCGTATATACCATGTTCGCTGGTTTGATTGCGTTGATAAAAACAACTGATTCTCTGAAAAGTCCGCTCGTTTCTGCACCAGACTCAATCAGTAAGACCTGATTAGCAAAATCTACTGAAGCTTTGTACTTTCCTTTTCCGAAAAGGTCGTCCAATTTGCGAATTAAAAACCACCATGAAAATGGTGGCCTCATATTGATCCGCAACAAAACACGCTCTCTTCTCCACTCTAACGTATCGTCAGCGTGAGCAACAATGCCATAGACTTCCTCAAATTTCGTCAAGGTAGGTACATCGCAAAGCATAATGAACTGATTCTTGATGAACTGCTCTAACGAGATAGTCCCGTCTTTAAACAAAGCGTTCTCGACCCGAACCAGTTCTTTCATATCTTTGACGCCTTCGTAGTAATCTGGAACGTATTCAGATAAATTTACTTCTTTGACCATTAAACAACCCTCACTGTTCCTTTATACGGCAATTGTTGTAATTGACCTGTGAAAACAAGTGCTAGATCAGCTTCAAGGTTGTTCAATTTCATCTTATCAACGTTTGCGATGCCGTTAATAGTAAGTAGCTTGGCCATTAACTGCGAGCGATAGATTTTCATGCTGTAGGTATTGATATCTGAGTATTGCGCCCAGTTCTTTCTCAAATCCAAGAAATACTGGTCTAGGGCCTTGTCTACCAGTTCTTTTACTTGATTTAGCTGATATCCTGTCATCAACTCAAGTTTAAACTCAATATCAATCGGGAAGCGTGTCGCAGTCGTAACCGTCACACGATGATTGATAGGAGCAAGTCCGACTCCTTTTCCAGTATATTCTAGTGGATCCAGAACATTTTGCACCTTCTTGATTGTCTCAGTAGATGCCAAGTTTAAGTCGTTATCTAAAATAACCACTTTGACCGTTCCTGAGCCGTTCCAAACTGGATAGACCTGAACTGCGCCAACACCGTCGATTTCACGGACGCGCTGAATATACTCAATGAAGTTACCTCCAAAAGGCTTCTCATTAACGTAAACCAAGAAACGCTTCCGCAATTCATCATCGGTTTCTTCATCTTGCCCAGACGTAACGATTTCCCCTAAGACTGCAGTAGCAAGGTTTCTGTAGTTCTCCAAAGGCAAGATATTTCCATAGTAGCGATTTCCGACAACACCAGTTGTCTCACACTCTACTTCATACTTACCTACTACATCTGTTGCACGAACGACCTTATAGATGATTGCTGCTTCATCAAGAGTTGCAAAACGAGAACCTAAAGCGATTGGTATACCTTCTTTTCTCTCGTTTTTAAACTCCGCAAAGCGTACCGCTTTTTTTGACGGATAACGATGTAGACCGAACTCTTCTACCTTATAGTCTAAGTATTGACCAATAGCAGTCTGTGGGAATGTATCTAGCAGTAGATTCTTCAACTGCAGATAAAAACCAGCTAACTCGTAACAAGCAGGCGCCAATGCGTCATAGATGATAGAACCCTCCCGTGTATCAATATTTTCATTGACACGAGAAAGAGCGTCATTCATCAGATAATCAAACGTGTATTTTTCTAAGAAATCACCTATCATTAATCAGCGTCACCTCCTTTTCAACTTTAAATAAACCAGATATGGTATGGACTTCAAAGACACAAAGCAAGCTGTCTTTGGTTTGTTGCTCGATGAAGAAATTTTGGACACTTTTAATTCTTGTATCAACTAACAAGGCTTGAGAAATTGTTCTCTCAAGGTCAGCTTTTACAAAATCATAAGGCTTTCCAATCAAGCGCTCCAATTCCACTCCATAGTTCGAAGAGTAAATAACCCACTCAAACCGTTCTGTAAGCAAAATCTTTTCAACTGCTTGCCTCATGGCCTCTAATCCATCTATATATCCATGTATTCTGCCATTTTTCACTTGATAAGTGTAGGATGGCAAAACAACTTCTTCAATGTTTCGTATATCTACCATCTTCACTCCATCCTTTGTAAAACGTAGTATAATTGCCCGTTCTGGGCTTTAATCATTAAGACTTTGTCTCCTGCTTCAAGATCACGAAAAACAATCCATCTCTTGTTGTCCCCTTCAGTATCTCCAGTGCGTAGTTCTTTAACCATCGGACTTAAAACTAAAAAGGACTCAGGAATTTCAAGTTTATTATTAACCTTGATTATTAGAGGGGAAACAGATGTGACAGAGCCAAAAACAATGTCTGTTCTGTCTGTCCCATCATCTACTCCTTGCGCCAAAAGGCGTGCCAATAACTCTCCTGCCATTATTCCAGTGTCCTCAATTCTAAATCCATTGTATGCACCTTGTCCCACTTGTGGGTACATTTAGAGATGATGCCAAGACTGTTCTTCTTAATCCCTTCAGACTCTAAATCAGCAAAATCCAGTACAACACTGTTTCCTGCGCTGATACCAAGATGTCCTAAACAAGGGACTTTAAAAGTCTTTTTAGGATGATTTTTAGCTTTCAATAAGAGTTCAGCCTTCTGTTGAATCTGACTCTCATTCATCTTTTCATCCACTTTTTCGTGGTACTGCAGCTTACCCCAAAGAGCAACATTCTTCGAGTCCTTCACTACATAAACTTCACGCTTCTTACTCTGCTTGTTATCTTTAGTCAGCTTCACATAGTTGAAACTATCATCGATAGAGCCTTCATAGTCAAAGTCTTTAGCTACGCTATCATCACCAATCACTAAGTCAGTAATCAGCGAATTTAAGGCTATATGTTCGACTGTACCAAAGTTATCCCTGATGATGTACCACATGCCACCATGAATCAATGTTAAGTCCAAGGCGTTCTGGATCATCGCAAAATAAGTTTTTTTATCCTCGATTTTCTCAGGACACGTCCAGTTACCTTCATCAACAACTTTGTACTCAAGTTCTGATATTTCACAAATCTTACTGAAGATTTCATGACTTTTAGAGGCTTCAAACACGATTGTGTCAGTATTTTTCAGATACCTCATTCTGTCATAAGCGGTAACCGACCATTTCTTGGCTGATTTCCGCTTTTTCTTGAAAACTTTGCCGTAAAAAATGCCCTTATCATCCACCTTGAAGCGAATAACATCCCCAAAGTTACAAGCAACCTGCGAGTCTATAATCATATCAAACTCAAGTTTTCCTGGCTGAAAATCAATGCTGGTTTCCCATTTGACGCCACCTACCAACTCAGTGATATCAAAGACTTTACCGTCATTCACGTCTTGAATTAGAAATTCCATCATAGGACTTGCACCGAATCAGCAGTAACCCAACCACGCCAACCACCATCCAACATGGTAACGTGATAAGGATGTGACCCTTTCATATTGATATAATTGACAAGCCTAGTTGCATTTGACTCAGTTTGACCCGGGCCTTCTCCGTAGCTATCTCTATGCAGTTGCCCATTAACAAGAACTTTAGCACCGATAGTCACTTCTTTCTTAGTTGAGGGGGCTTGCTCTTTCTGAGGCTGACTAGCTTTCTTCTCCTCTGATACCTTCTTTTCGATTTTTACAAACCGAGCCTTGGCCATCTTGTACTCTTTGAAAGTGATGTCATAGTAAACATCCTCATGAATACCAGCTTTTCTTTGTTGCTCGAAACTCTCAACTGTCGCAAGCATATTGATACCCACGCCAGAGATAATCAAGCGACAAGGTTCTTTCCCGTCCATGATTTTCTTTAAGAGTCGGACATAAGTTTCAGGCGTTCCTGATTTATTCAGGACATAAGAGCGGAAAGTGTCTCTAGGGAAGAATGAAGTGAAAGTAACCTCAGAGAGTTTAGGAAAACTCATCTGGGTTATTTCTCCTAGCGCAATGCTCGTTGTTGACTCGTTATTGGCGCTATTTTTTGTTTTCAGTTCTTCGGGATTGACAGGAAGTTGTGTGACCTGACCTTTGTACTCTACGAAAATACCAATCGCCATTTCTTTCTACCTCCTACGCAATTCCTAGGTCGCTATTGACCAAACCGACAATCTTATCTTCAATCTTACCAACTAAATCATTGATATCCTGTTCAGTAGCACTGTTTTTAGACTCGTAATTGACACTAACTTGAGGTGTTAAAACTTGGTAATCAATGATGTACTTACGTTCTGCAACATCACGCATCATCTTGATATCTTCGTCTTTCAGCTTGACTTCATCTTCAATCTTACCGACGTTACCAATGTTCTTGCCTTTGCCTAGCTTGTCGCCAAGGCCTTTGCCACCTACACCACCGTCTGGAGCACCTGCTCCTGCTGGTGTTTGGTTCGCTTGGTCAAATTTAGAAGCAAGTTCGTCTTGAGCTTTCATCTTATCAGCGAAACCTTGCATAGCATCACCAATACCTTGACCAAAAGCCTTAGTACCACTAAAAGCATTACCAGCAGTTGAGAAAGGATTTTTCATACCATCCCACAAACCACCTGGAGTTATCATGTTAGCACGCATGCCATCAAAAGATTCATAATCATCAGGAGCCTCTCCTGGATTAAACATCTCTCCCATAGCACGAATACCATTGGCAAAACTACCGTCATTAGACATGTAGCCCATTTCACCAACCTCTCCTATTTTAGGAGCACCTGGGATTTTATTTATTGCTTTTATAATCCAGTTAATAGCCTTAATAGCCATATTGGCACCTGCTATAAAAGCATTACCGATAGATTGTGCTACATTGACTACCCCATCAACAAACGTAGCAAAATAATCTAATACAGTTCGAACAAGATTATAAAATAACTTTCTGATGGAATATACCGGGTGTTTAAAGACATTTCTCAAAAATTCTGCAACTGCTAAACCAATATTGTAAATACCTATGAAGAGATTCACAATCGGTGCAATCATATACATTACAAGATTGATAACGAACATAATGACGTCATAAACTACCGTTCCGACAAAGACAAAGGCTGCAACGATAGCAGCCGCAACATCTAAGAATGAAATCCCCATAGCATTTAAAGCCATACCGATTAATAGCGCAATTCCAATTACACCTATCAATATTAGCATCAGCAAAGCCCAAGGAGCTCCTGCCATCAAACCTGCTACAAACATTGCAACACCTGCTATAAGAGCAACCGCTGCAAGAAGTGTTAATGCGGTCATAACTATATTGATGTTCTCAGTAACCCAGTCCCAGCCTGCAACAAAGAGATTAAAGAGCCATAGCGCTATCTGGCCAATCGCAAACATAGCGGTCTCTAAACCTGCCATGAAGTTCTGTCCAGCGGTACTGTTAATGAACTCTTGCCACGCTTGAATTAAAGGCTGAAATGCGTATGAAGCTACGTTACCAACCTGAGTCATCATGTCGGCAAAGGTCATCGGCATTTTAGCAAATTCAGCGTTTGTTTCAACTGCTGAACCAAGCAAAGCGTTCTTAAGAGTATCTCCGGTTAATTGGCCATCTTTAGCCATTTCCCTCAATTGACCAACGCTGACACCAAGGTGTCTAGCTAGTTTTTGAGCGACAAGCGGAGCGTTCTCCATCATAGAGTTAAACTCATCACCACGAAGAACCCCTGAAGCAAGCGCCTGTGTGATTTGAAGCGTCCCTGCTTTTTGTTGCTCTAAGCTTGCACCACCGATTTTATACAGTTTGTTCAACTGTTCAGCGAATGCAATAGCTTCATCATTGCTTTTAAAGGCTTCTCCAGCTTGTGAGCGTAGTTTGGCCACTGAGTCTGCCATGATACCGAAACCAGTCCTTGAGCGTTGTGCTGCTGCCATGATGCCATCTTTAAGTTCTTGACCAGTCCTTGTTCCGTCTTCTATCGTCTTGAGCCGTGCCATGGTTTGGATATACTCATCGCCTGATTTAATCAGACCACTCATCATTTCTTTTAACTGCTTCAAGGCTTGAATAGCCACCATAAAATTCAAAGCACGAGAAATAGAAGTCATTCGACCAAGCATGGATGTAGCAGTGCCTAAGCCACCAATAAGTGGCCCAGTTGAAGGAAGTTTAGGAGCGATAGGTGCCGCCATTTGAGTCGCTACAGGACTAGTAGCTTTAGGCGCAGTTAAATTCTTAGGCATATCTGTTTTGACCTTGATCGTTGCAGTTTGCGTCATCTTCTTGACACGTCTATCCAACTCGCTAAACTTTCCGATAGTTCGGTCGATTGTATTATTAATACTGTTCAATGAACTAGAAAATTTATCTTTAAGAGTTAGTGTTTGCGTTAATGTAGCCATCTTCTACCGTCTCCTCCTTCCTCTACTTTTTCTTTCCATTTCTTTCTGTTCCTTTTCTTCTGCCTCTACTCGGATATCGATAAAGGCAAAAATCAAGGCTTTTTCACGCTTGGACAAGCTATCCAAGAAGGACGGAGTCCAGTTGAATTGATGCAAACAGTAGTAAGCATAACTCAACTCTGCGTCCCCGTCCTCTAGTCGTTTTTTGCTTCTTCAACAAGATCATTGATATCTTCATCAAAGCCGTTAAGCGACTGAATTTCTTGCATAAGTCGATTGTATTCCCCAATCTTCAACATAGTTTTCAAGGTTGCTGCTTCATCTCCAACTGTGTGATAAGACTCTTGTAGTTGAGCATCTTTTAAGTCTGGGGTAACAACGCAGGCTACCATCAATGAGTCAATGTATCTTTCATTGTTAAACTCAGGAATAGTCACACCTTGACGATTTTTCTTCTTGATTGTTGCACGTTTCTTCAACGTATCGTTTAAGCTTTCGTCAATACTACGAATAACAAAAGGAGATTTGAAGCGTTCTAGTGTCACTTCTTTAGTTTCATCTCGTTGAACGTTTTCTAGTAAAAAGTCTGAAATTGCCATTTATCTGTCCTCTTTCTAACCTAATTTAGGCGCATTAAATTTTTCCAAGATATCCACATCTTCAAAAGTAAAGTTGACTTCTTCTTCCAAGAAATCCTCCTCGACTTTTAGTTGACCCATCACAACTTCATCAAGGTTACATTCACGCAAGATAGTTGTTTGACGACCGATTGAACTTGTCGCATCGTCATTTGTCACTTGGATATCAAAGAATGTATCACGACCATTCTTCATGTAGTCCAACATCATTTCCTTGAATGTTGAAGTGACACCGTAGATGGTCATTTTACCTTCACCCTTGAAACCAGTCGCTTTTACTTGCGTACCACGTTTGTTAAGGGTGCGGACTTCTTCTTTGTTTTTCTTAACTGTCGCTTCAAGTTCCTTGATATAGAACATGAACTCATTTTTTCCGTCGATGTGAATAAAAGCGGTACCTTCCTGACCGCTGATTACGTCACGACCTTTTAAAAAAGCCATACTGTCTCCTTTCCTACTCTACTGTAACTGTCATGTACAGTTTTTCCATGCTGTCTACAGGTTTCACTTTAACGTTAACCACTACAGACTCTTTCAACTCACCACGTAGCACCTCGATGTCTTCAACTTTGAAATCTTCGATAGCACCACGAGCTTCAAGGTCTTTGAAGTACCGAATACGGTTCGCTTTGAACGCTTGACGTCCATCTTCGTTGTTGCTTACTTTACCAAGGAAATACTCAGAGAAAGCATAACGAGTATCATTCACGATATCGTCCAAGGTGCGCAAAATACGGTTCTTACGGAAGTCTTGGTTCTTTTCAATCGTAAAGCTAACGTGTGAGTTGATATCTTGTTCAACTACTGCACGACCACGACGAGCAGTAAAGACAAACTGCCCTTTCAAGAGCGCATCTTCTGTCTCTGTATGGCTCAAGCGACCCACAACATCAACAGAGTCTTCGTACTTCTCATAAGTCAATGATTTTTCAACACCAGCATTTGCGCTGGCTGCTGCAACCCATACAGTCGCTTTCGTCTTATCAATAACCGTCTTATCAGACAAGATAACACCGTTTTTAACGTTGATGACTGCTTCACTGTCTGCGTCAGAGTCCGCAACAACCAATTGGGCGCCAAGCCCTTCATCTTCACGCATACGTTTGATGAAGTTGATAGCCGCCTTCTTGATAGAAGCGTCTTCTACTGGCAAGGCCATATAGTTAAATTCAACTGTTTCAAGTGCTTTGAAGTATTCTGAGTAATCTTGGGTAGATACTGTTCCGTCAGTACCGCCAGTCAATTTAGCGCCAGCCACTGCTTGCAGTACGCCTGTTCCTGAAAACTCAACTAGATCATTGTTTTTCAAATCAGCCAAGACTTTTACAGTTTGCGAGTCCATAACCACCGTATCAAGGAATGTGACAACATCAAATGAACTTGGGTCGTCTACGTTTGTTTTGACTGTTACTGTGATGTCATTCCCACGGACACCGCTATATTTAGCTTGAGCCGTTACGTTGTCTGAAAGGCTTACGTTTGCCTTTTCGCCTGTATTTAGACGATAAAGCAAGACTTCACTCACACGTTTGAATGCTTCATTCAGCAACAAAAGCTGTGGGCTTTCTTGCTCATAACCTAGCTTCTTAAATAGGTCTTCACCACGTCGGATTTTCATCAATTTCTTTGATTGACCGAAACTGAGTGCCAACGGTACTGTTACGACACCATCGCCACCTAGGCGAGTCATTGCGATGTCTTTTGATTTGACGTTGATGTAAGCACCTGGTCTTACTTTATTTTGGCGTTTCCAAATTCCACCTGCCATTAGTTAATCTTCCTTCCTAGTTCGTACTCTAGTTTTGCTCTTGCTTCTTCCAAACTATAAGACTCTTCTGGGTCTAAAATAGCCCCCAAAATGTCTTTTTCTCCGTTTGTAAAAGTGCTACTTTCCAAAATGTCCGCAGTAGGGAACACAATTCCGTCTACATTATCCATCTTTTACCTCTTCTTTCACTTTCAATTCACGTTGTTTGATATCTTCCTCTTCTAACTTCAAGCGTGTGCTTGCGTTAAAAATACAATGCAGAACGTTGTCAACCACTTCATACTGACGGTCAAATAAATGAATCGTCGGCAAGTGTAAGAGTTTATAACTCAATTCTTCCTGCATTGCTAAACACTCACTACGTTTTTTCTTAGGAGGAAAATAAGACAAATCCACTTTAGAACGTACTTTCACATACTTATTGGCCTCTGGAGTGTACTTAGTATCAACCACATGGATAAAAAAACAAGGCTCTTTAAAACCTTGCTCTACTTCATCCAGATAAATCCTGATGTCAGGATATAACCCCTTAATGTGACTAACTAACTCCTCGACTAACCGAAAGCCTTTATTTGCCATTTCCTAACACTACCTTTCTCATAAAGCCATCATACTTATCACGGACACGTTTCTCCATATCATTTTTAGTATCTTCAACCGTTTTATGAAGGAAAAATTGCCCTGGAACAAAGCCGCCATTGACTGTCTTATGCCCGTACTCAACGTGTGGGGCATAGTAGACCTTGTTATAAACTTTCTGCTTATAAGTCCGACCAGATACTTCAACACGGCTTTTAGACCAGCCTTTTTGCAAAGTTCCGCCTTGTTTTCCATGAGCGCTTGCCCAAAATTTGACGTGTTTGCCATCTTTGGTTGTGAACTCAACCCAATGATCCGTATAAACACCAACAGGCGTTCTCTCTTTCACTTTGGAATTTAGTTCTGTACCTTCATAATTCAAGGTTTGCCTCATAAATCGGTCTACTTTCGCATGATTCGCATTCCTGTTGAAGTTGTTAGCAAACTTAGCGAAACTGCGGTAATCAAAACTGCCACTCATGATTTGCCCTCTAGCTTTATAGCAATTTCTTGATGTGACCAATACTCACCAATAGGCACATTAGATCGTGTAAACACTTTAACGTGCCCATTTCTATCAGTCACCTCAATCTTGCAACCTGCAGGAATATCATAGACAACAGAGCAAAAGAGTTTCATATCATAGCCGTTGGCTTGATAGTCGCTCCCGTTCGTTGAACTATTGCTCATTTGTGAAATCCTGCAAGGAATGTCCTCCAATAGCACGCTTTCTGACATACTGGTCAAACCGTCTATCTCTTGCTCTGCATAACCTTTAACCGTCATTTTACAGTCATACAAGCAATCAAAGACTGTCTTAGCATATTCGGTCATAGTAGCTTCCTAAAACGATTCAACTGACGCTTGTAGCGCTCAAGTGATGACGGCACTTGTTTCATTCGTTGAATCATTTCATAAGGACTAACCTTTTCGATTGTCGTATCACCCATTTTGATACTCTTAACTGAAAAGTCGTCTGCGTCGGCTTTTTCAGCAAGCACACTTTGCTCCTTGACCTTGTCTAGTAAGTCGTTGGTCATGTCTATCCATACATTCTCTAAACGTCCAGGCACACTGTCTTGGTGAATATAATTCAAAATCTCATTTTCTGCTTGGCTCAAAGCGTAGTGAAGAACTTCCATGTCTTTGAAATAATTATCCTGACGCATTTTCCGAACGCATGAGATCAAGTACATTGTGTTGTCTTGTTTCAATTCTTGAATCATATTCTGTTACCCAATCTATTTGCTAATTTTGTGTTTCAAAGCGATAATACCGATGTTCTTAGGCTCATAAACACGTTTCCAGTTCTTGAATTTAGCCAAGTCAGCGTTTGACGGAGTGATGTTTCCAGCATCCACTTCTGCGCCAGTCCATTTCACACCGTAAGGGTGCATAACAAGAGCACGACGAGTGTAAATCATGTCGTTGCCTTTAGCAGCTTCACGAGAAGTTTCGAATGTAGTCAACCCTGCTGGATTTCCTGTATTAAGACCGATTGAACCTGTTCGGAAAAGGTATGATGTATAGACATCTCCTGCTGGTGCAATGCCATCATCGATAATGACACGGTAACCAAGGTAGGTTGGGATGTTGATGGTCGCAGTTGTTGGCTGGATGTATTGAATCAAGTTGTCTTTTTGTAGTTTAGTGTAAACCGCAGAGTGCATAGCAATAGCAGTAACTTGATCAGCAGAATCTCCAAGCAATTGTTTGGCGTCCAGTACCATAGCTGCATCGATACCAGTAGACGCTTTTGATTGGTCTGATACGTGAGTTTCTTCAAGCGCACCTTTCTCGCCCGCAGTACCAGTCGCAAAGATACCATTCAAGGTAGCAATCAAGGCTTTTTGGTCTTCACGCAACCAGTAAGCACCGATACGGTTCAAGATAGCACGGACTGGGTCAGAACCAGCTACGATACCAGTCAATTCGTTAGCAGCCCAACCACGTCCACGATAAAGAACGCAGGCGATGTCTGCTCCAGCAGTGATTTTCCCAGTTTCTAGCGCTTTGTCGCCATTGCCTAGAACCTCAGAATCGCCAGTAAGGTCATTCCAGAAAGGCATGTTGACCAAAAGACCACCAGATGTAATGTTTTTAGAGACACGCTCATCTGATACTGCAATACCACTTTGTACAAAAGCAGATTTAGCAGCAGTGTATTGTTGCATGTAGGCATTGTACTGTTGAGGTGTAATCGTGTCTAGAATTTTTGTAATTTCATTAGCCATTAGTTATTTTCTCCTTGTTGTTCTAAAAATTGAGTTAGGTTAAAGTTAGGATTGCTCATAGCAGTTTCCCAATTCCCTAAATTAGCACCTTGCCCATCGCCTTGGTTTGGCGTATATTGGGCTTGTTTCTCCCCGTTAAAGAGATATGGACTCTTAGCACGCTGAGCCTCGATTTGCTCAGTCAAGCCAATCAATTTGCCATCTTTTACAGAGATTTCGTCTTTGTTTAAGATTTTTTCAAAAATTTCTGCGTCTCGAACGCCAGCTTTTGTCAATTCAGCATCGATTAAGCGAGATTTGTTCTCATCTGCTAGTTTCGTCTCAAGCGCTTCTGTATCTTGTTTGTACTTAGCTTGTAAGTCTGCTAGCTTTTGCTGAATATCTTCAACATCTGCGCCTTTTTTCTTCAAATCATTCAAGTCTTTATCACGTTGTGTCAGCTGTCCACGTACGCTCTCTAATTCGCTTTCTTTACTTGCCACATCATCCTTAAATTTTTGGACAGAAGCACCATACAAAGCGAAGACTTGAGAAATTTGGTCTTCAGTTAAGCCGATGTTTGCCAGTTGTTCTTTTTTCATTTTGAAAATCCTTTCCTCTACGCTAGGCTTTTTTAGGTGTTCTCCATCACCAGTCGCTCCGCTTTTATTAGGACTACGGACTTGTCCAATGTTTGAACCTTTTAACGCCATGTTCAGGGCATAAGAAAACCGTACGGGATTCCATACGGTTAGGTTATTTATTTTTCAATTGTTTCAGTTTCTTTCTGCATTCAATTCCGACTTTTAGAGTTGAAATGACTTCAAATAATTTAATTATTACGAACGAAATTAATGCAAAAAATATAATCCAACCAAATAAAATTGATACCCAATCCCAGATAAACATGTCTTTACTCCTTTCTAAGCATCGTTTTGAGGTTTAGCATTCTTTTCCACCCATTTTTTGAAAGCATCAAAAGTATTCATATTTCTAAGAGACAAATACTTTTCAACTTCTTCAATAGCTTCATCAACCTTATCATCATGAAAACAATAGCCGTTACCCGATAAACCAAAAATTTTATTTCGTTCTTTCTTATCAACAATCCATAACTCCTCACCATGCCAAGCGCTCTGTGGATCGTAACATTTCTTAGATTGTATCTCAAGACCGTTATTTTCAATCAATTCTATCAACTTTTTGTACTTGTTCATCAAATTCTCCTTTCTGGGTACGAAAAAAGCACTTAGATTTCTCTAGGTGCTTATTTATCTAATTGGTAAGCCTTTTGCGTAAGCTTCTTTAGCCTCCGCAAGTGTCATTTTATTTGGACCGCCATCGATATTTATAATACCTGTATTTTGCCAATGGCAGACGTCACAGATATCATAGTCCATAACTTCAGTTCCGCAAACAGGACAATGTAACCATAAATATCCATCAATTTCCCAAGTCTTTTGCGATTTCTCCATCGTAATACTCCCTTCCTAAGTCTGGTTTAAACATTGTATTTATTTTATGTACTTTAGGATTACCCAAAACATAGATATTGTTATCGATATCATAGCGCACTCGCCTAAGTTCCGTCTGATAACCTAATATCTTGTCCGAGGTCGGTTTTGATAACAAATCAGATGCCATTTTTTGATATTCTTCAATGGTTATATCGCCGAACTCTTTCCTATGACCTTTGAAATGTCCATTTAAAGATTTCTCAGTAGGAAACTTGGACTTTGTCCATCTGATGCGGTCTTTTAGCTCCTTGTATCCCTCAACATCATTATACTTCAAATCATAGAAGCCTGCAAATGTTTTGGGCATATTTTGCGAGCCTAAAACCTGCCTATAAGCTATGAACTGTTCCTTGGTTCTGCGGACTCTTTCCTTTTCCAATCGTTCGGCTTGTAGCTTGTCTTTGATAGCAGTTTGGCCATACTTATCAAGTTGCTGCTTTCGCCAATCCTTGAAGGTCTGACCACTTTCAACCTCATAGCCTTTTCCTGTTTCAATGTCTCTTGCATAGCGTTTCCCACCTTTTTCTAAGGCAGGAACCGTTGTACATCGACAGTGAGGGTGCATAGTAGGATAATTCACGCCCTTTTCTGCATCCTTAACAGGAAATACCTTGCCGTCCAACTCACCACAAATAGGGCATGTGTGAACCTCTAAGGTCGCCAGATACCTGTACTTCTTGATATTGTCGTCTTGGTATTCATCTAACGTTGCCTGAGCCTGAATGCCGTTTGTTTCCGTCTGTAAAACCGTCACTGCACGATTACGAGCACGTTCGAACTCAATTGCTAGAAGCTTACTGGACTGGTCTATCGGATAGCCTCGGTTTAAATCGTTGGTTACAAGCGATTCTACTCTACTAACCAATTCGTCCATATTGCTACCCCAAACACGCTCAGAGAACCGCTTGCCTTTGAAGTTTTCGTTGATTGCCTTTTGAAGATACTCTTCTTCTAGACGCTCAGGCTTGAAATTCGGTTCTCTTTTGGTCTGCTTATGGTAGTTGTAAGCACGATTTAAGTAAGTTTCTTGGTAGGTTTGTTTGAGATGTGTTTCTATTCGCTTGTTGATTTTGCCAGTCATTTCAGCGATATCCATCTCAACGCCAGCAAACAAGGCATCTGCATTTGTTTTGACCTTTATTGACCTTGACCACTCTGTTAAATCAGGGTGTTTCTTAACAAAGCCTGCAATCTCTTGCTTGGTTTTTAATTGGTCAGTCTTAGTCAGGGATAGCAAATAAAACGGTAGTAAATCACTACGATTTTTAGATACCCTCTCGAACGACTCTAAACGACCTGCAATGCGTTTTAGTGTTCTGCGGTATAAATCATCGATGTAGTCTATTATCTCGCTGAGGTCGTCAATCTGAGCCAGCTCATATAGTAATCTATCTTTCTCTTCTCGGCTGAGGTCATCAAGAGATTCGACAAAGGCTATTTTCTCTTCTTTATTCAGTTTCCGACTCATGCTCTACCTCTTCCATGTCGTAGAGTTTTTCAGATTGTCCCTCTTGGTCAGCTTTCTGCAAGCGTAGTTCATCCTGCCAATCTTCTACAATTGGATTTGATTTAGCTACGTTCTCTCTTGATGTGATAGTTGCGAGAGTAGAAACCACTTGAGCCATTTCTGTATCGTTATTGATTGAATTACGTGTCCATGTTTGCTTGATTTTGAGTTTGTCGGATAACCCTAGATGTTTCAAAATCATCTTAACAAGCGTAGCATATCCACTTCTGAACTGGGTTTCCATGTTCCCAGCTTTTAACTCTAAAAGAGAGTATAGGAACTTCAAGGCAACGCCAGAACTGTTCCCTAGTTTATCTGTCTCAGGGTTAACCCCTTGACCACTGATAAAGATTTGTTTCTTGGTCCGCTCTAAAATCAGATTTCTCGCTTCGGTTGGAATATCAATCGCAATGGTTGTAACTCCCGACTGGTCTCCCATACCGTCGTTGTCCATCTTAATCATCTTGTAGCGTTTCAAATCTTCTAGAAACTCTTGCTTGTCCTGCCCACCGTAGTTTGTAAGAACAAAGATAACCTCTTGAACATCATCTGTATCATTGACAAATCCACTAAACACCTTGTCGTAAACATCAACTAGGTCTTTGATTGGTTTCAAGTCGTTGGTCTCTATTTCGTTATTCTTGAATGGAATAAAAGGAACAAGGCCAAAATCATGTTTGAAAGTGTTGTCGCTAGAGTGGTCTCCATTCATTGTATCAATCAAAGAGATTGCTTGGAATGTCTCTAATTCTTCCAGAGGCTTATTTTCTTCATGACGATAGAAAGAGCACTCTTTGTCGTTCCAATATTCGTAAACAGTGTAATTCTTACCGTCTGTTTCATCTATGCTAGAATAAACTCGCAGTACCCCAATCAACTTCTTATCCAGGGATTTTGAGTAGATTGGTATTACTTCTTTTGAGTCCACGCAAGCGTATCTAAACGAGTTATCACTAGCATCTTTCCAAACATGAAGCCAAGCGATGCCAGCATTTCCTGCATTCACACATAGTTGCTTGCTGATACGTTCATAATCGTCTCCTAAGACGTCCACAATCTTATCGTTAACGCTTTTATCGTCCACATCAAAGGTAGGTGGATAGGTCAACGCATAAGCCTTTTTCTGGTCAAGCAATAACTGGTGCCAGTTGTGACTAATACGGTTGTCAGCATTACGAAACGCATTATCTTCTGCTTTCGCTTCATTCTCAGCGCCTTTCTTATCGGCAGGCTTACGCTTTCGTTTAATATCATTCTCGTTACGATAGTATTTCTCGGCTTCAGCTGCTTGTGAGACAAACTTTCCATGTTTGACCATCTGCGACGAGATTATATTTTTAATTACTTCTATTTCCAAACAGTCATACCTCCTGACTTGAATAATACTGTATAGCAGAAATAACGTAGGGCGTCCATTGCGTGGTCGAACTGTTTGATAGGCTTGTCCTCGCCGTTTGCTGAGGCTTTCTCGTCCCAAACATAAGCATGGAACTCTTTCAGCGTATTCACACAACTCTCATGTACTGCTATTTTCTCTTGGCCTAGCATAGAGCCAACAAAACGAATGCCTTCAAGGACATTATTTCTAGCTTTTTTGATTTTATATCCTCTCTTCTTCAATTCAGCAATGAATGAAGCAGCAGACGGGTCAATAATGATTCGTTCGATGTTCGTATCTCCTAACCAAGCAGTTAAATCATCAGCATACTCAGCATTAGTTTTCTGTACGTTCTCGTCACGACCTGAGTAATAATATTCCCTTGTCAAGTAATACTTGCCATTGATGTCTTTTTCCCATAAAAGAAAAACGGTCGCATTCTGCGTACCGTAGTCGACCGAAACATATTTGCCCAGTTTACTCATTTCTGGCAAGGTTGATACAACATGCTTATCCTTACTGAACATATCGTAGACAATACCTTCTGCAACCGTCCAAAGACCTTGGATGTAGCGCTGATAGAAAACACCTTGATATTGGCTTCTGTAACGCTTCTTGATGTTCTCTGAAAGAGAAAGGTTGTCGTCCATATCAAAATGCAGATAAAGCATATTCTTTGTTTCTGCCTTATCTATCCAGTTGACTTTAAACCAATGATAAGGCCCGTCTGGGTTGCAGTTAAACCACCACTTGGAGCCTGTAACAGAGCAACGCCCTGTGCCCTGGTTAACAAAGGATTCAGGCATAAGCGCTACTTCATCGAAAAAGATACCTGCCAGCGTTAAACCTTGAATAAGATCCTGTGAACTCTCGTCCTTACCACCAAAGATATAGAAATCATTCGACACGTCGCCTTTTGTGATTTCTATCAGGTTATCTGTCCGATGATAAACGTAGCTAAAACCTCTTGACTGTATCATGACCAATAACAGTTTCAGGACGTTACGATTAAAAGAACCGATTGTCTTTCCGCACATCGCAAAGTTCTGATGGTTGAATGACGTCATCGCCCAGATAACGAAAGCTAGACTCATAGAGACAGTCTTACCAGAACGGATAGCACCATCTGCGATAATACCTTCCGACTCATGACTTGGAGAGTTCCAAAGCCACCAAGTTAGCACCTTATTCTGCTTTCTGCTAAAAGGTTGAAAGTCGAATGTACTGGTCTTTATTTTTCTTCTCGCCACGTTTCTTCGACTATCCCTTCTAATGCTTTGATAAAACCATCATCATGTACGTTTTCTGGCTCGTCTTCAGATAGTTTAGACTTCATTACCTCAATTCTCAATCGTTGTTCCTCAGTAACGAGAGGGGAACGTGTGAGCTCGTCGTAGGTTTTAATCATGCTTTTAAGCTCTGACTGAGCTCTTGACATTGCAGCTAATGCCTTACCTTGCTTATCCCATGCTGTGTGGATTTCATAATTTTCTCCACCTTTAGCTGTACTAGCAATCAGCATAGTGGTAGTATCCTCAACGTCCTGAACGTACAGAATGCGCTGGGCATGCAAAAGATTAGCATAGGTCAGCGTAATATTTTCCCAAAGGATGTCAATAGGAGACATGGCCCTGACTTCATCCACAAGCTCAGAGATACCCTCAGGGAGAAACCGTCTCCTTAAGCCGTGAGTCACAGCGTTTGAATTCCCTTTAGGGGCTCCGTGACCTACAGCGTTCTTATTTCCTTTTGGAGCTCCCCTTGGATTTTTGGAACGTTCCGTATTTTTCTTTTGGAGCGTTCCTTTTACTTTATGGTCCCATCCATCTTTACTTTTCCAACCTCGGACAGTGCCAGCTGAAACACCCAATCGCTCAGCAATCTCAATCAGCTCAATGTTTCCATTATTCTCTGAATAGATTTCAAATGCTTTGTCTCGGTTGGGGTCTCTTGCTCTACCCAAGACTAAACCTCCTGTATTTGTTTGTTTGGAAAATAAAAAAGCCACACGATGTGTGACCTTTTCAAGACCTCTCACTGCGAATTAAAATCGCAATTGGAACGACAGGATTCGAACCTGTGACATCATCTGTCTACCATATATCCATTAACCAGCATGAGACTACTGCTTTAAGCGAGTGACTTTCGATAACTTATAGTTTATTATCTTGTCCACAAATATTCCTACTTGTATCACTCATGCACGATTGGTTAGACCAATCACTTCTTACATCGCAAACTACTAAGCCATTTTTCAATTAACGAAGACCCCGCTAAAAGTCTAAGCTGCTTTACTCTTTGACTTTACTCTCATCCTTGCGAGACTTGAGTAGGCAATCTAATTGCCGAAGTGCACTTTCGTTTACGACGGGCGATGACTTTTGCTTTTTTTGAGTTTTTTCTATCTTGAATAGCCTTAAAATATAAAAATCATCTTTCATCTATCACAGACACGCATCGCCATGTGTTTCATTCTCTTTTGAAGAACAAAATG
>ERZ772932.388-NODE-388-length-24561-cov-32.687995_pt1 | contig 24561 bp, 16 predicted proteins | sample MGYA00511684_ERZ772932 | MGnify/ENA primary metagenome ERZ772932 (study PRJEB29015, sample SAMEA2738078) | human oral metagenome | biome: human oral; feature: human-associated habitat; material: saliva | place: China | collected 2210 ...
GGAACCTGGCACGAAACCTACTAAACCGAAACCAACACGTTTTGGCCTATAAGCCTACAGGGTTAAAGGATAAAACGTGTTGGTTTTGCGGGGACTTTTCGTCTTTGCAGCGCGGGAAATTCACTATTTTAGTCGGTCGTGTGTGCCTCGATTATGTGAATACTGAAGCATCGTGGGTGCGCGGCTGTCCCATGGTTCGTGACGGATTGGCTGCGTGCGACAACGACTTGGACTCCAACGCGTCCCGCATGTGAACCCCCTGTTCCGCATGTGGGCCGCCTGTCCCGTACGTGGGCGTGGCTGCCCAGCTTCGGAATAGCGGGTTAGCGTGCGGATGAGAGGAATCCTCTGATCAGCGCGCGCGGGGCACTGGTGAATGCACTGTCGTATGAGGTGAATCTAGATAACCCAGGCATCGTGGGCGTGGTTCCCCAACGATGTCGCACGAAATTCCCATGTAAACCTTTCATGCTTTGAAATTAGATCGTTGGAATTGCAACGTTTGTGAGAGCAACTCACACTGGCCTGGGAGAATTGCATGCGACTTTTGAAGAGGGCTGTCCCTACGCGCCGGTAGCGCGGGATGGGCCAGGGATCTGCACGCTATTTCAGCGAGGGGTGTGCCTACGCGCCGGGGGCACGGTCCTGAAGGTAGGTGAGCAGCGTGATCGCGCCCTGCTTGGATAGGGGTTCGTTGCCGTTGCCGCACTTGGGGGATTGGATGCAGCGCGGGCACCCGGACTCGCAGTCGCAGGAGGAGACGGCCTCGAGCGTGGCGGCCACCCACGAGCGCGCGCTGTGAAAGCCGGTGAGCGCGTGCCCGGCACCGCCCCGGAACGCGTCGTGAATGAACACGGTGGGCGCGCCTGTGTCGTCGTGCAGCTCGGTGGACAGGCCACCCAGGTCCCAGCGGTCGCAGGTCGCGACGAGGGGCAGGATGCCGATCATCGCGTGTTCGGTCGCGTGCAGGGTGCCCGCCAGGTCCGCCGCCTCGATCCCCATTGCGGCCAGCGCCGCGGGGGTCAGGGTGAACCACGTGGACTTCGTGGGCAGCGTGTGTGTGGGGAGGAACAGCTCGATGTTGCGGATGAACTCGAGTCCGGGCAGGCGCAGCAGGTCGTAGTCGGTGACTCGCGTCGACACGTTCGTCGGCCCGTGATGCCATGTGACCGTGCCGTCCCCGCACACGTGCGTCTCCTCGATGGCGCACACCTCGACGCTCGTGTGGGTCGCCGAGCGCGTGCGCAGGGGAGTGCGCACCTCCTCGACCAGGGCGACGCGCGTGTCATCGATCCGCGCGGGCGGGATGATGATCGACGAGGCCTGGGCCTCCTCCCGCTCCCTGCTCCCCGGGTGGCCGCTTCCCCGGGTGCCGCCCCCGGCCTCGGGTAGGAGTGCGCGCGGCCACCCCTGGGAGGCGGGAGCGGTGGGCGTGGCGAGGGAATTGAGGGAGAGGACGTGGAAGGTGCGCCCCTGGTGGATGTAGATGGCGCCGGGGAAGACGTGGGCGTCGGCGGAAGCCTGGTCGATCGTGCCAATGACGGTGCCGGTGGCCGCGTCGACGATCTGGACGTCCCCGGCGGCACCGCGCAGGTCGGTGAGGTCGCTGGGGCGTTCGGGCCGGGTGGCGTCCCAGAAGAATCCGGCGGGCCTGCGCTTGAGGTAGCCGTCGGCGACCAGCCGCCCAACGACACCGCGCAGTTCCATGCCAAAGTAGGTGATATCGGACGGCCTGATCGGTATTTCGGCGGCTGCGGCGGCGACGTGCGGGGCCAGCACCCACGGATTAGATGGGTCGATGACGGAGGCCTCGACCTTGCCGAGGATGTGTTCCGGGTGGCGCACCAGGTACGCATCCAGCGGGTTGTCAGAGGCGATGAGAACGGAGGTGCCCGGAGCGCCCGCGCGACCCGCGCGCCCGATCTGCTGGCGCAGGGACGTGCGCGTGCCCGGCCAGCCGACCGTGATCGTCGCGTCTAGCCCAGAGATGTCCAGGCCCATCTCGAGCGCCGACGTCGTGGCGAGCGCCCGTACTTCTCCCGTGCGGATCGCCTCCTCGAGCGCGCGACGCTCCTCGGGCAGGTAGCCGCCGCGATACGCACCCACCCGTCCCGCGTTCGCCGAACCACGCGCCGAGAGGCGGTCGCGCACCTGAGCGGCCACGGCCTCGGCTCCCGCGCGTGAGCGCACGAAGGCGAGCAGGCGCGCGCCCTCCTCGATGAAGGCGGCGGCCAGGTTCGCGGCCTCGACCCCGGCGCTGCGCCGCACGACCGGGACCTTGAGCGTGGCCGTGCCCGGCGGCGCGTCGAGGGCTGCCAGGAACGAGGAAATGTCGACCTCGGACTCGTCGGCCATGATCGCGCCCTGCCACAGGACCAGCTCGTGCGCACCCGCCGGTGAGCCGTCCTCAGTGATCGCAACAGCGTCGCGCCCCGTCAGCGCGCGCCCCACCGACGCCGCGTCGCGCACCGTGGCGCTGAGCATGACCACGCGCGGATCCGCGCCCAAGTGGTGAGCGACGCGCAGCAGACGGCGCACGACCAGCGCGATATGCGAGCCGGTCACGCCGCGCCAATGGTGGGCCTCGTCGATGACGATGAGGCGCAGCGACGCCAAAAAACGCGACCAGCGCTGGTGCGACGGCAGTATCACGTAGTGCAGGAAATCCGGGTTCGACAGGATCAGGTCCGCGCCCGCCCGCGCCCATTCCTTCGCCTCGCGCGGCGTGTCCCCGTCCACGGTCGTCGCGCGCACTCGGCGCAGCCTCTCATCGACGAGGTCGGGGTCTCCCTCCGGGTCCGCTTTCCCCAGTGCGTCGGTCGGTGCGTCGTTCTGGCCGAGCAGCGCCATGAGTGAGGCCAGCTGATCCGCCGCCAGAGCCTTCGTCGGAGCCAGGTACAGGGCCGTCGGGCGGCGGTGGATCGCGGAAATACGCGACGAATCCTCGGCCTCCACCAGCTCGGAGAGGATCGGTGTCCACGCGGCCAGAGACTTGCCGGACCCCGTGCCCGTCGCAAGCACGACGTCGCGGCCCTCGCGCAGGGCATCCATGGCCTCGCGCTGATGAATCCACGGGCGCTCCACGCCCTGGCGCGCCCACGCGTCCACGACCGCGGGTGAGACCCACTGCGGCCACTGCGCGATCCGCCCCGAACGCCCCGCCAGCGTCACATGGCCGAGCAGTCGGTCATCCCCGGCGCTCAAGCGCTCCAACACCGCCAGCAGGTCAGCGGGGGAGGGAGAAGGGAGAGTAGGTGCACCAGTGGTGCTCGGTCGCGCCTGATCGCCCGCCTCACCCCGAGGCGACGCCGACGACCCCATGCCCGGGGCTAACCGCGCGTGCTCGCGTGAACCCGCCCCGGCCTCGTGTGAGAAGGACGACGAGCGGTCAGCGCTCATCCGAGTCCGGGTTCACCCACCCCAGGGCCTCGGAGGCCGACTCCTTCACGTACTCCATCGCCGCGATGCCCGTCGAAATACCCGACGCAATCGCGTCGCGCAACTGATTGTTCGACAGGCCTGGCTTCGTGTCCACCACGAAATCCGCGTACACGCCCAGCTTCCCCTCGGGAGTCGTCGCCGTGTAGACCGTCGGGAAGTACTTCTCACGATTCCAGTTATCGGCCGTCGCGAACATTGCCTGCTCGCAGGTCTCCGCCGGAATGTCCGGCTCCCACAGGGCACGAATCGACAGGAAACGCCCCGCCGCATCAAACGACACCAGGAAAGGAACGCGGTCGAAGATTGCGCCGCCAGCGCGCCCCTCCTCAATGATGTCCAAGGCGTAGCCCATCTCGCGAACACACGCCACCACACGCTTAAAGTCAGCCGGGTAGGGCGTCGTATCGTCCTCAGGAACCACAAAAGGAACGTTCATCGCTGCGCCTCCGCGCTCTCGCTGACCCAATCCACGAACCCAGGCAGCGTCACCTCAAGATCCGCGAAGAAACCCATGATCATCGACATAGACGTTTCAAAGAAATGATCCAGCTGCGCCTGCGTCAATCCGGACAGCACAACGATGTTGCACTCTGCGATCAGGCCGTACTGCGTGCCATCTTCGAGCGGAGCCACGTACGCCTTCGGACCCGTGCGCGTCGAATTGCAGGTCGCAACCTCGCGGGCCAGCTCCCCGAACTGCTCCGGCGTGCGGGCGATGCCCCGCCACTGTGCGCGCAGCTGTAGGATCTGAGGATTCGTCGCGTTCCAGAAAAACGCGGCGTTCGGCGTCAGATACGCCAACTCACCCTCGTTGTAATCGCCGAAACGCACGTCACGAGACCGCAACAGATCTCGAATGCGATCGGTGCTCACAGGTGAAGAAGTGGCCACTGACAACTCCCGACGTAAACGTGCAGAATCGGACACACCCACTCTAACCGAGGCCCCCGTCACGCGCGCGCCCACCTCCGTGCGCTGTGAGCGCAGCCCAGAGCCACGAAAATACTTGTGACGAGGTTGTGGCGGGGCAACAGGTTAGGCCCCATCGTCCCTGATCCCAGCTTTGAAACATGTCTCCAACCCGCATGTGACCCACCACCAATCCGCGATTTTGCGCCACACTCCACTACAGTGTGTACCTGAATGATTGCACCAACGCGAACGGAGGATAGGATGGACGACCCCAATTCTGCCCTGCCCTCCGACCCCACCGTCGACGAGTCCTACACCCGAGGATCACGCCCCGTTCAGCCCCGCACCCGCTCTGGTTTGCGCACATCCGGCAACGACAAAGACCCCCAGAAGAGCGCGACAAACCGCAAGGAAACAGCGGGAAACAAGACTCGCACATCCGCCTCATCCAGCGTCTCCACCAAAGAACGCCCCGCCCGCGCGCGCACCACAACCAGCCGCAGCGCGAGCGCGGACGACAACGGGACCGAACTAACGCCTCGTCCCCTCAGTGACGACAGATGGTACCGGCACAAACTGGCTCGACGTATCGCCGGAGTGACCGCCTGTCTCTCGCTTACCGCATTCATTAGCTATGGCGTGCTGAGTACCTCGTACGGACAGGTGATCGATACGATCCTCATGGAAGGCATGATGCGCTCAGCCAGACAGTATGCGGGATTCTCCACCCTCATCACTGGCCTTGTGTCCGTGCCTGTCCTGGTCGGCATCGGTGTCCTCGTCGCCATCGTCGCGGCCGCCAGGCGTCGAGCCACACTGGCCGGGCGGGCCCTCGGCGCGGTTGTCGGAGCCAACGTCACCACCCAAATTCTCAAGGACTACGTCCTCACCCGGCCCAGCCTCGGCGTGACCACCGGCGTCGTCAACTCCCTGCCATCCGGCCACGCGACCGTCGCCGTCACCCTCTCCCTCGCCCTCATCGTCGTCGCACCCCAATGGTTCCGCGGCCCCTCCGCATGGATCGGATGGGCATGGACCTCCCTCATGAGCGTGTCCGTCATGATGGAAGGCTGGCACCGCCCCTCCGACGCCATCACCGCCGCGCTCATCGCCGGCGCGTGGGCACTCGCCCTCTCACCCATCGAGCGGCGACCCCGGCACGGCATCAAAGTTCAGCGCATCATGGTCTGGGTGTGCATGACACTCGTTGTCATCGCCATCGTCGCGACGATTGCCGCCATGTGGGGGTTCAGCATGTCCGCCGCTGCACCCGGATCCGGCTACGGCTTCGAGTACTTCCTGGAAATCCGCCCCTGGCGCTCGCGCGTCCTCGGCGTCGCCGCTATCGCGTGGGTTAGCGCGATCTGCGGCCTCATCATCCACGAGGTCGACCGCCTCGCAGGCGAATAATCGCTGCTGTCTGCGACAGCCCGGGGTCCGCGTTTTCTCGCTTGTCTGCGTGTGGTGCCTGGGGGCGGCGGCCCGCCCGCGAGATCGCCACACGCGAACCTGCGGCTCGGAGTGGTCGATCTCGAAGCCCGGCCAGGCCCTGCCGCCGCCCCCAGGCACCGTAGTCGGGCTGCTCGCGGGTGGACTGTCTGCATGTCCGGCCAGGCCCTGCCGCAGCCCCCAGGCACCCTAGTTGGGCTGCTCGCGGGTGGACTGTCTGCATGTCCGGCCAGGCCCTGCCGCCGCCCCCAGGCACCGTAGTCGGGCTGCTCGCGGGTGGACTGTCTGCATGTCCGGACGCCGCCGTGGCCGTGCTCCTGGGATAATGGTGGAGTCCGTTGTCGCCTCCTGAAAGAATCGCCATGGCCCCCGCCTCCACTGTCGTTACGTCCACGTCGGCACGCCTCATCCTTGGCTTGCTGCGCCTCGCGGTCGGCTTTGTGTTCCTGTGGTCCTTCCTGGACAAGACCTTCGGCCTGCACTATTCCACGGGTCCGTCGCGCGCGTGGGTCAACGGCGGAACGCCCGCGCAGAGCTACCTGACGGGAGCCACCACCGGCAAGCCCCTGGCTTCCTTCTTCGAGTCCCTCGCTGTACCTGCGACCGACTGGGTGTTCATGCTGGGCCTGCTTGGCATCGGGGTGGCGATGGTGCTCGGTATCGGGACGCGCCTGGCGGCGCTCGCGGGCGTCGTCATGCTGGGCTTCATGTACGCGGCCGTCGCGCCGTGGGTGTGGGGTTCCCTCAACCCGGTCGTCAACGAGCACCTGGTGTACGCGCTCGTCCTCATCCTCGTCCCCCTGACCAACGCGGGCGACACAATCGGTCTGGGCACTTGGTGGAAGGGCTTGGGCCTGGTGAAGAAACTGCCCTTCTTGGTCTGATTAGGTCCGCTTTATCGACGAGGCCGTGGCCGGGTTTTCCGGTCGCGGCCTCGCTATGTGAATCAGCTTGTGTCAGCGGGGAGAGTGCGGCGCAATGGGACGTTGGTCCTCGAAAAGTCATTGCGAATCAGCGTCGTGACCAGGGGAACTACGCCTCCCGCGCGCCTCATTTCTGACGGACGAATGACACTAGATATAGTGTTAACCGTTCGGCTTAAACACTACATCTAGTGTGCGGCGTGTCTGCCCCTCCATGTCTGGGGATGGCGCGCGCCGGGCGGAGGGTAGCGCCTCCACCCACAGTGCCACGGCCTCGCCCCGCAAGGGCATGCCGTCCACGACGTGTCGAACACGCCTTGAGCGACAGCAGTACCTTCGCTCCCGCCGCCCGCAGTCGAGACTGCCGGGCACCGCAATGTCCACATAGCCCAGCAGCAGAAACCGCTATAGCGCACACAGCACCCGCGCAGCGCACAGAATCAAAATCAAGACAGGACAGGAACCATGACCGCACCCCGCTACGACGTTGACGCCATTGCAACCGTGGAGGAATACCTCGACCGCTCCGATTGGCGAGTCAACGCCAACGCAAACCAGGGGTATTCGCTCGGCGGCCTGATCCTGAATTCAGCGGGCAAGATCGTCGCCAACTACTGGCTTGAGCACGTCTACACGCCTGAGATCGGTGCCCCGCACCGCGAGGGCGACTATCACATCCACGACCTCGACATGTTCGCCGGATACTGCGCCGGCTGGTCCCTCAAGCGCCTCATTCAGGAGGGCTTCAACGGAGTGGGCGGCGCAATTGCCTCGGCCCCGCCGCGCCACTTCTCCTCGGCCTGCGGGCAGATCGTCAACTTCCTCGGAACCCTCCAGAATGAGTGGGCGGGTGCCCAGGCGTTCTCCTCCTTCGACACCTACATGGCCCCCTTCGTGCGCCTGGACAACATGGAGTACGACGAGATCGTTCAGTGCATGCAGGAACTCATCTACAACCTGAACGTGCCCTCGCGCTGGGGCAGCCAGTGCCCCTTCACGAACCTGACCTTCGACTGGACGTGCCCGGATGACCTGGCCGACGAACACCCCCTCATCGGCGACGAGGTCGTCGACTTCACCTACGGCGAGCTGCAGCGGGAAATGAACCTCATCAACCGCGCGTTCATCGAGGTCATGACGGGCGGCGATGCGGACGGTCGTGTCTTCACGTTCCCGATCCCGACCTACAACATCACGCCCGACTTCGACTGGGAGGGCGAGAACGTCGATGCCCTCTTCGATATGACCGCGAAGTACGGCCTGCCCTACTTCCAGAACTTCATCAACTCCGACCTGGACCCGCACATGATCCGCTCCATGTGCTGCCGCCTCCAGCTGGACCTGCGCGAGCTCCTCAGGCGCGGCAACGGCCTCTTCGGCTCGGCCGAGCTGACCGGCTCGATCGGCGTGGTCACGCTCAACATGGCGCGCCTTGGCTACCTGTACAAGGGGGACGAGGAGGGCCTCATCGCGCGCATGGACGAACTCATCGACCTGGCCTCGAAGTCCCTCGAAATCAAGCGCGAGACCATCCAGTACCACATGGACCACGGCCTCTTCCCCTACTCGCGTCGCTACCTGGGCACGCTCGATAACCACTTCTCGACGATTGGCGTCAACGGCATGAACGAGATGGTGCGTAACTTCAGCGACGACGCCTACGACCTGACGGACCCGCGCGGCTTCGACATGTGCGTGCGCATCCTGGATCACGTGCGCGAGCGCATGGTCCAGCTCCAGGAGGCCACCGGCCACATGTACAACCTGGAGGCGACCCCCGCGGAGGGCACGACCTACCGCTTCGCGAAGGAGGATCGCAAGCGCTTCGCCGACATCATCCAGGCGGGCACGCCCGACCAGCCCTACTACACGAACTCCTCGCAGCTGCCGGTGGCCTACACGGACGACCCGTTCCAGGCCCTCGAGGATCAGGAGGTCCTGCAGGGCAAGTACACGGGCGGCACGGTCCTGCACTTGTACATGGGTGAGCGCCTCTCGTCGGGGCAGGCCTGCAAGGAGATGGTGCGCCGCTCCCTGACCGCCTTCAAGGTCCCCTACATCACGATCACGCCGACCTTCTCCATCTGCCCGGTCCACGGCTACCTGGCTGGTGAGCACTTCACGTGCGAGAAGTGCGCGGCCTCCCGCCCCCATGCCGAGCCGCAGGCCTGCGAAGTGTGGACGCGCGTCATGGGCTACTTCCGCCCGGTCCAGTCCTTCAACATCGGCAAGAAGGGCGAATACAACGAGCGCCAGATGTTCTCCGAGGACGCCGCGGACGCGCACGGCGAACTTGTCAGCGCCTTCCCTCCCGCGGGGAGCCGCTGACGTGAGTCCGTCCCTGAATGACGAGGCCGGGGAACCCCGGAAGGGCGCGCTGAGCCTGAGCAGCCCCGGCCTCGTCGGGGGGCGGGCATCGCGCGAGTGGACACCGGACGACCTGCAGATCGCGGGCCTCGTCCCCATGTCGAGCGTGGACTGGCCCGGCAAGTTCGCGGCGTCCCTGTTCCTGCAGGGGTGCCCGTGGGCGTGCCCGTACTGCCACAACAGCGCGATCATCGACCCGCGCATTCCGGGCGTGGTCGCGTGGAGCAAGCTCGAGGACCTGCTGGCGCGCAGGCGCGGCCTCCTGGACGGCGTCGTGTTCTCTGGAGGCGAGGCGACCCGCCAGGTCGCGCTCGGTGCGGGGATGGCTCGCGTGCGCGAACTCGGCTTCGGCGTTGGCCTGCACACCGCGGGTCCCTACCCGCGTCGCCTGGCGGACCTGCTGGGCGCGGGCCTCGTCGATTGGGTGGGCATCGACGTGAAGGCGACTCCTGAGCATTACGAGGCCGTGGCTGGCCGGAGCGGTGCCGGCGAGCGGGCGTGGGAGTCGCTGGGCATCGTCCTGGCGCACCCCGAGGTGGACCACGAGGTTCGCTTGACCGTCTACCCGGACGGTCCCGGTGACGGCCTGGAGGTGGCGAAGAAGGCTCGCGCGATGGGTGTCGAGTCCTTCGCTCTACAGCAAGCGCGAAAATTTGGCACACCGGAAGGTTTTGAGGCCTCGCGCGCCGGATGGGATGACCAGGTGCGCGCGCTCGCTGCCGATATTACGGCGCTCAATTTTGACACATTCGTCTTACGATGCGACTTGTAGGTGTTTTGCCAAATGACAGGGTATTATCGTGGTCAGAAAATACCGCAAGTTTTCACCTGTGGCGCGCACGCGCGGTATTGTGTAACGACCGCGTGACCGATGAAGTCTGGAGCACCGATGGCAGAAGAACTGCATTTCGAGAATCCTGCGGCGGCAGCCCAGGACCCGTCGACCGACGCCGAGTCGCTGCGGCAACTGGCGTACCGCTACCCTGAGCTGCGTCCGCTAGTCGCCGCGCATCCCCATGCCTACCGCGGACTGCTGGAATGGCTGCACCAGTTCAACGACCCGCAGGTCAACGCGGCGCTCGAGGCGCGCGATGACTACGACGGCTACATTGACGCCAACGGCTGCCTGGTCATGCGCGGTGACGTATCCGGTGCCGTCGCGGGGTCAGCGATCCGCACCTCCGAGTCCGGCATGTACGTGCTGGGTCAGGGCGGCGTGGACTCCTACTCCCAGATTGAGCGCACGACCCCCTACAGCGCGGTGGCGGGCAAGAACTTGCCGGTCCCGCAGGTGGACAAGCGTGAACAGGTCGTCGCCCAGGTGCAACGCCAGTCGATCATGGGTGGCAAGGCCTCGCAGGATCCCGAGGCGACGGCGGTGTACCCCTCTCCCGTGACCAGTTCGACCTACCCGACGACCGCGTCCTCCGCCACGGCCTCGTCGAGTACGGAATCTACCGCGCAGATGCCGCGGGCCTACACGCCTACACCCGCCGCCCGGCAGCCTGCGCAGGCGGCGCAGCCCGCGGCCGCGACGGCACCGAGCGGGCGTCGCTCGTTCCCGATGATGACGATCGTGCTCGTCAGCCTGGGTGTCGTCGCGGCGATCCTCCTGGGCATCGTCATCTTCGTGTTCACTCGCGGATACGAGGGACCCACGGGCGGTTCGTCTCCGATGTCGTCGGCGTCCCCCTCGGAGAGTCCGAAGCCATCGGCGAGTGCTACCACGACCGAGGCCGTGAAGTACCCGGTACCTGCGGGAGCCGTGAAAGTCGATAGTTTCACGATGCCTTCGCGCAACATCACCTGCTCCTTCGCGGATGACGGCGTGACCTGCGGTATTGCAGAGAGCAACTGGGCCGAGGAAGGCTACCCCTCCTGTTCCGGCGGAAAAGTCGGCGTCCTGAAGGCCACGAAGGACTCCGCGACCCAGTCGTGCGAGTCCTCTATGCCGTCGGGCGGCGAGACCGTCGCGCACGGTGTGGCCGCCGCGAAGGGTGACTACGCGTGCCGCTCCACGGCCGACGGCGTGACCTGCTGGAACACGAAGTCCGGCAAGTCCTTCGCCTTGGCCCGCGCTGGCTGGATGACCGGCACGAACGGTGAAATCACCCCCGCGAATTTCGCATGGAATCAGTAGCCTGACGCGCTCGCAGAGACGGACCCCCGAGGATTTCCTCGGGGGCCCGCTTGTCTCTCACGCAGGATGAAACCGGCGCACGCTCGCCGGCTCGGGTGTGCTTCGATGCTTCCTCAGGGGGCGTCCCCGGAGGACACCCGAGGGCTACGCACGGACCCCGGCCTCGTCCCTGGGAGGCTATTGAGCCTTCTCGATGGGTCCCAGGATCAGGTTCGCCCACGCGGCGTGCAGGGACTCCTGGTCGGAGGGCTGGAAGAGGCCGGCGAGCGCGTCGCGGTACAGGCGCGAGAGCTCGTGCGTGTTGTAGTAGGCGCTGCCGCCGCACGCGCGCATTGCCTGTTCGACGGCGTGCAGCGTGGCTTCTGCGGCCGCGTTCTTCGCGGCAGACAGCTGGGGCATCCAGGAGCGACCGCGGTCCACGCCTGCGTCGATGTCGCGGGCAAGCTCGCGGATCTGCGGGCCGACCGCGTTCATGATGAGAGCGGCCTCCGCGATACGCCAGCGGATGTCCGGGTCGTTGGAGTAGGTCGTCTGGTTCTTCACCGAGCGGCGCGTCGCCACGTGCTCGGCGGCGACCTCGACGGCGCGCTCGCCCACGCCCTGGTAGGTGGCGGCCAGGAGGACCTCGAAGTGTGAGAAGATGCCGAAAATGACGGGGTCGGCGCTGGGACCCGGGTCCGTGATCGTCAGGATACGCTCCTCGGGCACGGTGACGCCCCGGAGGAAGGTGGTCATGGACTGGGTGGCGCGCATGCCCAGCGTGTCCCAGTCGTCCTTGATTGAGTAGCCCTCGTCAGAGCGGTGGACGATGCCGAACACGGACTTGGGGCCCTCCTCGGTTTCGGTGCGCCCGAAGATCAGCAGGCGCGTCCACACGGGGGATAGGGACGTGAAGATCTTGGTGCCCTCGAAGGAATAACCGCCCGCGTCGTTCGCGGTTGCGCGCGTCGTGGAGCCGAAGAGCACGAGGTCGTTGCCGGGCTCGGAGATGCCGAAGCCGAAGACCTCTCCTGCGACCGCGTCGCGCAGGATTTGCACGCCGCGCGCGTTGCCGTGGGCGACCAGGTAGCGCCCCAGGCCGACGATGATCTGGTGCATGTTGATGCCCAGCGCCGTGCCGGGCGCAGCTTTGGCGAGCGCCGTCTGTTCGGCGGCGATCTCGGCCAGGCTCAGGCCCGCGCCGCCGTATTCGGCGGGGACGAACGCGGCGAGGTATCCGGCGTCGCGCAGCTCCTCCAGGTCGGCTTCGGGGTAGGTGTTGTGCGCGTCCGCGTCGGCGGCGCGCTCGTGGATGCGGGAGAGCAGGTCGGTGTCCAGGAAGCTCATCGCGGTCCTCTTTCGTGGTCGGTGCATGGACGAGGCCGTGGCCGCCTCACGCTCGAACCGCACGCCGGGTGGGCGCTCTGACCGCGCATTCGGGGGTCCGCGAGGCGGGCTGCGCGGCGATTCTGGGCGAGGACGGGAGCCTGCGCTTAGGGTGTCCTCACTGTATCGCGGAGGCGGGCGCGGGCGAGATGTAACGCTCCCGACGGGGCGTTGTCTGGCCTCAGACCGCCCCTATTCGATAGTGTTGAGACCGTGAGTACACCGAACGAGCCCATCCACACCCTCACTCCGCGTCAGCGATTCCTGCGCGAGCGTCAGGAGCGTCAAAATCTGACGTTCGCGATCGTGAGCGTCGCGATGATCGTCATTGCGGCGCTAGCGGCCCTCGTGTTCTCGGGGATCGTGTCAATTCCTTTCGGTAACAGCTTCTCCGCGAAGGTTAAGTACGCCGAAGTGGGCGATATTCCCTGCCCGACGGAGGATTCGAAGCCGGTGGCCCCCTCTCAGGTGTCGGTCACGGTCATCAACACGACTCAGCATCAGGGCCTGGCCTCCAAGGCCACGGACATGCTCACAACCGCCGGCTTCCAGACGGAAGAACCCAAGAACGATGACATCGAATATACGGGCAAGGTGCGCATTACCGCCGGAGTGAACGGCGTCGACAACGCGTACTCGGTGGCCCGATTCTTCCCGGGTGCCCACGTGCGCCTCACTGAGGCGACGGACTCCACCGTCACGGTCGAACTGGGCACGTTCTACGACGACGCGATGAGCGCCGAGGACGTCCAGCGCGTCCTGAAGTCGACCGACCCCATCGAACAGCCCGCAAAGTGCCGCCCGATGTCGGGCTCCTAAGCGCGGACGCACGAGCAACGCGGAAGGCCGCCCCTCGGGGCGGCCTTCATGCGTCAGAGCGGTCGGGCACGGCTTGTTTCACGGACCGTTTCACGGTCCGGTCCCTCAACGGTGGGAGAGCGGACCGGCTGTGCCCCGGCCTCGTATATTCTCCAGCAGTGCGTAACCGTTCGACCCGTACCAGACGGGCACGCGCTCGGGTACAGTCCACAGCGCGTCGGGGACCATGGCCTCGAAGCTGCCGTGCGACATGAACTGCTCGATCTCGGAGAGAGAACGGATCGCGATTCCGGCCACGCAGTGCGGAAAATCGCGTGCAAACGCGGCGTAGATTTCGGGGTCGCGCTGCCCGTCGTCGCCTACCAAAAGCCAGCGCACGTGCGGGAACATGCGGGCCAGGCGGCGCAGTTCGCGACGCTTGTGCTCGGGGCCGGAGCGGAACCAGCCCGTGTTCGACGGGCCGAAGTCCGTCATGAGGAAACCGCCCGCCGGGTACCCGCTGCGCTCCAGGAACGAACGAAGCGTCGGCACAACGTTCCATGCGCCGGTTGACAGGTACATGATCGGGGCGTGCGTGCCCTCCGGGACCCCCTCCGACGAAGCTGAGGACATCGTCAGCGTCGTCAGCAGTTCCGCCATGCCGGGGACGGCCTCGCGTGAAGAAACGCGATCCAGGAACGCGTGCCTGGCTGCTGTGACCAGTCGCGGGAGCATAGACACCATGACGGTGTCGTCGATGTCGGAGACCACGCCGAAATGCTCGTCATCGGACACGATGCGTACGCGCACGCAGGCGGGGCGACCGGCGCGGATGCGACCTTTGCGGGGGCGCTCGTACATCGCCGAGGGCGGGGCCGGCAGTGGGGTCGCCGTGCGCAGGGTGGTCGCGAGCTTGGCGGCCGTCTCCTCGGACATGCCGAGCGCACGCACGTCGCCCGCGTGAAGGACTTGGATGGTTGCGTTATGCCAGCCGGGGTCGAGGCCGTGGCCCAGCACCGTGATGTCGACGAATCCACCGCGATCCGCGAAAGCAAGCCGACGCGCGTTGCCGACCGTGACGAGCACGGGCTGACGAGGGACCTGCGCATTGAAGAACTGGCGCCATCCTCGGCGGGTTTGCAGCCAGGAGCGGGTATCGTCGCCGCGCGCCATGAGGACGCGGCCTAGGATACGGGCGCTGCGCTGGGAGCCGATCCCCCCGAAGCCGACGACGCCCGGGTAGAACCAACCTTTCGACATGGCACCGACCAACAGTGTGGACGCGAACTCGCCCGCACTGGCGGTCAGTGCCAGGGCGAGCGAGGGAGACTCGTCATCGATGAGAGGGGGACGGAACAACATCAGGCCAATCATAGAGCCAATGCACCGGGGAAGCGCAAGCTCCGGAGCGACGGAGCCGCAGGTACCCTATGACAGTCTGACCGCATAGTCAAGACGAGTGTCGTGCGCTAGTTGCGCGCCTGTCCGCTGCGGTGCGGGCCTCGTCGTTGAGCAGCTGTCAGAGGGGACGTCATGATGCGGCGTCACGTGTTTGTGACCGCGGTTGTTCGCTTTATGAAACGGAGGCCGGGCACGATTCTCGGGCTGGTGCTCCTGCTGCTAGTCGGTGTGGGGGTGTGTAGCCGCGCTACGCCGCTCAGTCGAGGGGCAGCGGTGGCGTCGGTTGAGCTTCGCTCTTGCGCAGTGCGGGCAGGCCGATGAGCATGAGAACGACCATCGCCCACCCGGCAGCGGCCATGGTCAGTAGGCCGCCGCGCGCGCCGATCGAGTCGATTGCGGGCCCGGCGATCGCCGTGCCCAGGGAAGTGCCGAGGTTGATCGACGTCGACATCCAGGTCAGGCCCTCCGTGAGCTTCGCGGGGGAGACGGATTTCTGAATGATGACGTTGACATTCGTCATCGTGGGGGCGCAGGTGAGGCCCGTGATGAGGATGACGGCGGCCATTGTCCAGATGTTGAAGGCCACTGGGAAGAAACTCATGCCGATCGCCATCAGGATCACACCGAACACGAAGAGCTGCCAGGTGGGTCGTCTCCACGTGCGGGCACCGTACACGAGCGCGGCAGACAGCGAGCCGATCGAGAAGAGCGCCAGGAGGATGCCGCCGAGCGCGGGGACACCCAGCTCCTCGGTGAAGCTGACCATCGAGACCTCCATCGCGCCGAACGTCGTGCCCATGCCGATGTAGGTGGCTGCCATGACGAGGACGACGGGCTTGCGGATGACGGACTCGCGCGGGGCATTCGGGTCGTAGGGAATGATCGCGGGCTCGGAGGAGCGCCGCGACAGGAAGAGCGTGCCGCCCACAGCCAGGGCGACGATAGAGATGGCGAGGCCGGTGCCGGGGTGTAGGGCAGTGCCGAGGACCGTGGAGAGCGCGGGACCCACGATGTACACGAACTCGTCGACCGCGGACTCGAGGGCGTAGGCGGTCGTCAGCTGGCCCGGCTTGTGCAGGATCGTCGACCAACGCGAGCGCACGAGGGCACCGGGCGCACCCCACGTGGCACCCGCGAGGGCAGCCGGAATGAAGAGCAACCATTCGGGGGCGTGCATGAAGACGGCTGCGACGAGGCCACACATCGACAGGGTCGCGATGACCCACGCGGGACCCATGACGCGCAACTGTCCGTGGCGGTCGACGCGGCGCGCGAGGATTGGCGCGCAGATCGCCATGACGATGATGTTGACGGCTGAGACAGCGCCGGCCAGCGTGTAGTTGCCGTACTCGGCGCGCACCATGAGGATTGTCGACAGACCCACCATGGACATCGGCAGTCGCAGAACCAGCCCGGCAGCAGAAAACTTCCAGGCCTGACGGTAACGCAAAATGTCGAGATAGGTACCCAGCATCCCACTATTTTATCGTCGGTCGGAGGACGGCAGCGCCGGTCGCAATGGGGCGTAGCTAACCCCCTTCCGCGCGTGAGAGTGGGACGCAGCCACGGCCTCGTCGATGAGGGACGAGGCCGTGGCCGGGAGAGCGAAAAGGCTCAGTCGCTCACCTCGAAGACGCCGGTCTGGCCCTTTTCCGCCAGGGAGAGAGCGTGGTTGACGAAAGAGTAGTGGCCGGCCTCCAGCGGCGTGAATTCGACGAAGCCGCCCTCGGCGGCACCCAGGGAGAGGACCTGTCCCCAGCCGCCACCGCTACCGCCGCCGCGGATCACGTAGGCGCCCTCGCGCCACACGGTGTCGAACTGGGTGCCCACGACGTGGAAGGTGGTCGCCAGGTTCGGACCCGCGTCCATGACCCACACGCGCACGCGCTCGTTGGTCCTGATCTGGATGGGGTGGGCCTTGTACTGGAAGGGCACGCCGTTGAAGGCCATCGCATTGGGCTGCAGGGCCGACAGAAGTGAGGCGTCGGCGCTCTGCCCGTCCGCGCCCAGGTAGAGCTCGGAGGCGATCATGACGTACTCGCGATCAACCGTGTCCAGGTCGGTCGGGTCGATGATGACGGCACCGAACATGCCGTTCGCGATGTGCATCGACATCGGCGCGGTCGAGCAATGGTAGAGCCAGATGCCCGCGTTCTTCGCGACGAAGGTGTACTCGAGGCTCTGCCCGGGCTCGATCGAGTGCATGACGTTGTCGGGAGCGACGAGGCCCGCGTGGAAGTCCAGCGAGTGGCTCATCGTTCCGTTGTTGACGAGCGTGATGTGGAAGGTGTCGCCGATGTGTCCGCGCAGGATCGGGCCGGGAGCGTCCCCGTTGAAGGTCCACGTCTCGCGGGTCAGCGTGTCGGTGACGTTGGTCGTCTGCTCGGTGACCGTGAACGTGTAGGAGCGCTCGGTCTCGCTCGTGGCCGGTGGCAAAGCCGGGTCGCGCGGGGTGATCGTCGCCGCGTAGTCCGTCAGGGCCGTCGGGGTGGCGGGACCGGCGTCGGCGTCCTGGCCGTGGTCGTGCCCGTGATGCGCGTGGCTGCCCGAGGCCGAGGCTCCAGAGGAAGACGAGGAAGCGCCCGTTGCCTGCACGTGCAGGGTCATACCCATCTCGCGGTGACCCGGCAAGGAACACCAGCCCTCAACGTCCCCGGCGATGATGCCGAGGTCCAGCTCCTTCGTCTCGCCGGTGGCGAGCGACCCGGAGGATACGCCCGTCTCGAACATCAGATCGTGGCGCTGATCCCCCGAGTTTGTGAAGTCGATGATGAGGCGGTCGCCAACTGGCACTTCGATGTGGTTGGGAGTGAAGGCCATACCTTCGACGCCCACCGACACACGGGTCGTATGCCCGGTCGGCGTCACGGACGAGGCCGTGGCCGCGGTACCCGTTCCCGTGCCCTGCGTGGTGGGTGCGGTGGGGTTGGACAGGAAGATAGCGAGGGCAAGCGCTACGACGGAGACGACGCCGATGATTGCGCCCGCCGTGCGGCTCACGGGCGAGTGGTTGCCCGTCGGGCTCATGCGCAGCTTGTGGTTTCCCGTCGCACCGCCCTTCGACGCTGATGCCTTCGGGACGGACGTCTTCGGGTTCTTGCCTCCCGACGGCGACGCAGACAGGTTCAGGTCAGCCACGGCGGCCTCCTTGCGTGGTGGTGGGGGATTGGGCGGCGCGCTTGGCGCGCGCCTGGGCCACGCCACAGCGGGCCATGAGGACGATGTCGATGACGTAGGTGGCCAGCAGGACCACCCACGCGGCAACGGTGAGGCGCTCGGCGGGGATGCCGCCAAGTGACGCGACGGAGAGGGCGAACACTGCGGCCACGTTGCGAGCCGCTTCCCGGATGGGTGCCCCGGTCTCGAGCACGCCGACCCCGACGCGCACTGCGGACGGACCGCCGCCGATAACGACGGGCATCAGGTAGGTGAGCGCGCCGACGAAAAGCTGGCCCAGCCCGGCCGCGCCGAGGACCGGCAGCCACGGCAGGAACGCCGCGCGCAGACCGGTCGCATCCACGGCCTCGAAGGCGCGCAAGGACGCTCCCGCGCCCGCGACGAGAATCCAGGCGGCACCCAGCATGAGGGACCACGCGCCGTACTCGGCCGGACCCTTCGCCAGCGCGGCGCGAAGGAGCGGGACGCCCACTCCCAGCGCCGCCGCACCTACGACGACCAACAACCCCACGGAGGCCACGCGCATCAACCCGGTCACAGCTCCCGTTCCCGCGACGAGCAGCGCGGCCACCCACAGGGGCAGGGCACTCGTCGCGAAAGACACGGCCAGCGGATCCATGCGCGTGCGCATCGCCGTCGGCCCGAGCGTCACCAGGGTCCCACCCATCGTCAGGCCCACCCAGCCGGCGACACCCGCCAGCGCGTGGGCGACCGTCAGGCGATCACGAGCCGAGGCCAGCCACGCGGGAGCATCCGCGTCGAACATGGCCGCCGTGACAAAGCCAGCCAGCGTCGCGCCAACCACCAGGAAGAACGCCGCCGCAATGTAGTAGCGAATAATCACCGCGAAACGTGACGCTAGGCGCTCGCGGGACGCGGTGAGCAGCGCCCACCCGTGCCAGGCTGCGATCACGCCGACCGCGGTTGCGCCCGCGATGGTCAGATACCACAGATTCGACCACATGCCGCCGATGAGGAGCAGCAGGGAAAGGTTGAAGGCCATGATGCGCACGGTGTTGTCACGCCCGGCGCGCCGATCATCCGGGGCCAGGTGCGCGAGGGCACGCGTGAAGTACCAGGACCATTGGAAGATCCCGTTCGACAAAACGCCCAGGGTCACCAGGTGGATCGTCGTCCACAGGTTCTGCGGGATGCGGCCTCGTGCGACGATGGTGACCGCAGCGGCAACGGCCGCCACGCACATCCACACCGTGGTTACGCGGTCGGTGCGGGGGACGCGAGGCTTGCTCATCGAACCCCCGTTCCGCCCGAGGATGCGGAAACCGCGGAGCGGGAGTCGGCCTCGTCGATGATCCTGCTCTCACGCGAGGCAGCGCGCGCCCGGCGAATCGTCACCGTCAGCGTCGTGGCAACGAACAGAAGCACGCCCACGACCCCGAGCGTGCCGCCCAAGCGCCACGGGTAGGCAGCCTCGCGCGCGCCCGCGAGAAGGCGCAGGAGGAGGGAGACTTGCAGGAACGCGAAGGGGACCCACATGGCGACGTGGTAGGGGACCTCGCGCCGCGCGACCGCCGGGATGATGACGGGCGCGTGGGCCAGCAGCATGGAAACGACGAAGCCGATCGTGATTGCGTGGACGCCGGCGTCGTACCCGTATCCGTCGAAGGCCGGGGGCGCGACGATCCACATCAGCGCGGGCACGAGCGCCCACGCATACCCGCTCAGCATGCACACGGCGGCCAGACGCGGCAGGCCCTGCATGCGCACGGTACCGCGCGCGACGTCGTGCCACGCGGTGTCCACCATGAGGGCACCGAGTGCAAGCCCGATCAGCGGATACCCGACCGTGGGGGAGTAGAGCGCGACTGTCAGACCCACCATGAGCGCGGCACTTTCGGCGGTGATGCGTCGCTCGGTGGAGCCAGACGCGAAGGCGAGGCGCGCGAGCTCGACGCGCTCGCCGATGATCGTGACGATCAGGAACGCCAGCCACCACGGCACCGCGCGCGGCGTCTCGAGGCCTCGCCACCACAGGCGGATGCCGCCCAGCCCGATGAGCGCGCCTATCAGCTGGATGAGGACCGCGTGGGTGGCCTGCCTGCGCGCCCACACGTAGCAGTAGATGGACGTGAGCGCTGCCATGCCGAGCGTGATGAGGAAGCCGGGCATCATCCGCTCGGGCGCAAATCCGCTCAGATGGGCGGCCAGGAAGCGCGGGATCGGTAGGCTCGTGAGCGTGGCGCGCGCGCCCTCGTTCAAGGAGATGACGATCGCGCTGATGCCGCCGGCCCCGGTCAGCAGGGGAGCGGCGTACGCCCACGCGCGCCGCCCGTCGGACTGGAGGGCGACCGCGCGCTCCAGGCAGATCGCGGTGCCCAGGAACCCGTAGATCATGAGGAGTCCGTGCACGGTCCCCAGGCTCGTCGAGGCGAGGGGGGCGAGCGCTCCGAGGCGCACGAGGGAGGCGTCCAGGCCAGCGAGCAGCGCGACACCCGCGAGGAGAAGGAAAGCCAGGCGCGCCTTGGGAAGGGAGGGGATCGGCGGACTCGTGCGTGGTTTGCTTGACGAGGCCGGGGCGTGTTCGCGGGCTCTGCCGTCGCGGGCGGCAGGGCTGGGTGCCTCGCTCATGTGGGCGCTCCTGGTGTCGGTGGGCGGCGTCGGCTCACCGACGCGTCGAACTATCCCCACGGTAGCGGCCCGTGCCCCATATTTCTATGGGCAATCGCCGTGAAAATGCTCCCCGCGTGCCTACTGAGCCCAGCGGATAGCACGAAACCCCCAGCCCACAGGGGAGGGGGTTTTCAGGACCGACGTCAGTCTGCCGCTCACGAGTGAGCTATTACGAGGCCCTGTTTTGTCGGGTTTCGCGGTCACCAATCATCCGAAGATGGAAGGCCCATGTCAGCCCTTGTCCTGCCCGTCAGTTTAACAGGCCGGTTGGTGCCATCGCGCCTCGTAGGCTCAGCGCGTTTCCCCTGTGATTGCGTGGGCCTCGGCACGACCGTCGGCGGTGGAGTCGGCGCGACATGACAACGGGGGTGGCGCTCACACACGTGAGCGCCACCCCCCCAGCAACCCGCGTGAGCGGGCAGCGTCAGAGAATCAGCCGTTCAGGGCGTCAGACACGACCTTCTTCGCGGCCTCCTGGACCTCGGCCAGGTGCTCGGCACCCTTGAAGGATTCCGCGTAGATCTTGTAGACGTCCTCGGTGCCCGACGGGCGAGCCGCGAACCATGCGGACTCGGTCGTCACCTTCAGGCCACCGATGGGTGCGTCGTTACCGGGAGCACGCACCAGCTTCGCGACAATCGGGTCGCCGGCCAGCTCAGTCGCGGTCACGTCCTCGGGGGACAGAGCCGCGAGCTTCGCCTTCTCCTCGCGGGAGGCAGCCGCGTCGATGCGAGCGTACGCGGAGGCGCCGAAGCGCTCCACCTGCTCCTCGTGCAGCTGCGAGGGGGTCTTGCCGGTCACGGCCAGGATCTCCGAGGCGAGCAGCGCCAGGATGATGCCATCCTTATCGGTCGACCACACGGTGCCGTCCTTGCGCAGGAACGAGGCTCCCGCACTTTCCTCGCCGCCGAAACCGACGGCACCGGACAGCAGGCCAGGCACGAAGTACTTGAAGCCCACCGGCACCTCGATCAGCTCGCGGCCCATGGCGGCCACGACGCGGTCGATGAGCGCGGACGACACCAGGGTCTTGCCCACAGCCGCGTCCTTGCTCCAACCGGGACGGTGCGTGAACAGGTACTCGATGGCCACAGCCAGGAAGTGGTTCGGGTTCATCAGGCCGTCAGGCGTGACGATACCGTGGCGATCCGAATCCGCGTCGTTGCCGGTCGCGATGTCGTAGGGGGTGTTGCCCTCGGCGTCGGGGGTCATGGCCTCGCGCAGGGACGCCATCGCGTAGGGCGAGGAGCAGTCCATGCGGATCTTGCCATCCCAGTCCAGGGTCATGAACGGCCACGCCGGGTCGACCTCGGGGTTGACGACCGTCAGGTCTAGGCCGTAATACTCGCCGATAACCGCCCAGTAGTCGATGGACGCGCCACCCAGCGGGTCCGCGCCGATACGCACGCCCGCCTTACGGATGGCCTCAATGTCGATGATCTGGTCCAGCTGCGACACGTAGAAGTCCAGGTAATCGAAAGGCTTCACGTTCGGGTCGTGCAGCAGCTCAGAGCCGGTGACGCGGGGAACGTCCTTCCACTCGCCCGAATCCAGCAGCTCGTTCGCGCGCGCCGCGATCCAGCCGGTCGCGTCCGTGTCGGCGGGGCCGCCGTGAGGCGGGTTGTATTTGAAGCCACCGTCGCGCGGCGGGTTGTGGCTGGGGGTCACGACGATGCCGTCAGCCAGTCCGTCACCCTCCGTGCGCAGGTTCGCCGGTGCGCCGTTCGCGCCCAGAATTGCGACGGACACGGCGGGGGTCGGCGTGTAGGAGCCGCGCGAATCAATGCGTGTGTCGATGCCGGCGGCTGCGAGGACCTCCAGGGCGGTGCGCCACGCGGGTTCACTCAGGGCGTGCGTGTCACGACCGATGAACAGAGGCCCGTTGATGCCCTGCGACGCGCGGTACTCGATGATCGCCGCGGTGATGGCGATGATGTGCGCCTCGTTGAACTTACCGTCCAGCGAGGAGCCGCGGTGGCCCGATGTTCCGAATGCGACGCGCTGTCCCACGTCGGTCGGGTCGGGAACGATGTCATAGTAAGCGGAGATGACATCGTCGACGTTGATGAGGTCTTCTGGAAGGGCACGTGTGCCAGCTCGATCATGCATAAACACAGTGTTGCACGTTACGTCCACTTCTGTGTAGGTCCGTCCACGCCGTGAAACACGACATCGTTTCATCGTACGTATACGAGGCCGGGGTCGAGTATGCGTAAAACTGCAGGTCAGAGCGTGACTTGTCCCGGCCTCGTCCCTGATTGAGGAATGAACGTGTGGACGTATTCCCAAATGGGGAAAGGAACGTCTATCCTATGAGAGTTCGGTCACCGCAGACCGTGGCTGTTTTGGCAGGAGGAACACCGTGGGATGGTTTGATTCCATCGAACATAACCGTTGGCTGAGCGCCAACATGCAGGCGCTCATCGAAGAGGCCGAGGGGTCCATCGTGGCCACCGGTTTCGCACACCTGGACGCCGATGGCAAACCGGACCTGAGCCGGTCCATTGACCTGGCCGTCACCGGGCGCATGGCCTACATCTTTTCCCTGGGGGCTCTCATGGGCCTGCCCGGCACGCGCCGCTACGCCGACCATGCTGTCAAGTCGCTGACCAAGTACTTCACGGACCCCGTCAACGGCGGCATGTGGTACCAAATCAAAGCTGAACCGGACGAGGAGGGGCATGGTGTCCCCTGGGATGAGGCCTCCCGCGTTAAGTCTCAGTATCACACCGTCTACGCGCTGCTCGGTGTCGCTGCCGCGACCGTCGCCAACCGACCCGGCGCACACGAGCTGCTCGAAACCATGCTCCAAGAGCAGAAGGACTACTGGATCGACGACTACGGCCTCGTGTGGGATCAGTACGACGAGGCTTTCACCGAACCCGTGCCCGTCCATGCCCTCGGCACCCTCATCCATACCATCGAGGCCTACATGGCCGCCGCCGAGGCGACTACCGAACCCGAATGGCTGGATCGCGCCGAAAAGATGACGGCCTTCGCGTACAAGGTAGCGTCCAAGAACAACTGGCGCATCCCCGAGTACTACGACGAGGAATGGCAGCCCAGCTTCGAGGCCGGAAAGCTCTGCAACGACGGACGCCGTTACCACGAAGGCTATGTCACCGGTCACTCCATGCAGCTCGCGCGCTTCGCGCTGCAGGTGCGCGCTGGCCTGCGCTCTACAGGCTGGGCCGTACCCGACTACCTGATGGAACTGGGCACTGAACTTTTCGAGCGCGCCCGCGTCGACGGCTGGCGTCGCACCGATGGGGCCCCCGGTTTCTCCACCGCCGTCAACGACCAGGGCAATCCCGTCCCTGGCGAAGACGAGCACCAGCAGTGGGTCGTCTGCGAGGGCGTGTGCGCGACCGTCGCCGTACGCCGCGCGATGCTCGATGACGGGCATCGCATCGACGAAGTCGAGCACTTTGAGCACTGCTATCGCTCCTTCGTGGACTACATCCACGATTACCTCATCGCCCAGCCGGGCCGCTGGATCCGCCGCCTCGGCCCCCACAATGAGAGCGTTCAGCCCGCCAAGTCCTCCCGTTGGGATGTCTACCACGCGATTCAGGCGATGCTTGCGATCCGCGTGCCGCTGTGGCCTCCGACGGCCCCCGCGCTCTCGCGAGGCCTCCTCGACCACCCCGAGGAGCCGGCACCCGACAAGAAGTCCTGGAACTTCTTCGGCCTGCGAGGCTGATAGCTGCGATTGGGACCAGACCCGGGGCGCGTGCACCCCGGGTCCGCCTCTTTGTTCACGCTGCGCGGTGAGTGCTGGAGCGATCCCGCAGATGTGGTGCGCGCCCGCCCCAACCTCTCCCTCTGCCGCAGGGTGGGCGGTGCCTGTGCCCGTACCGTCGGCTTCGCGTGTGTGAGTCTGTTCCTGTAGGATGGGGCAGGTCTGGAGGGCTGTCTGAGTGGCCGAAAGAGACGGTCTTGAAAACCGTTGTGTCA
>ERZ772932.392-NODE-392-length-24330-cov-11.947024_pt1 | contig 24330 bp, 12 predicted proteins | sample MGYA00511684_ERZ772932 | MGnify/ENA primary metagenome ERZ772932 (study PRJEB29015, sample SAMEA2738078) | human oral metagenome | biome: human oral; feature: human-associated habitat; material: saliva | place: China | collected 2210 ...
CTCTCGCAGGTGAACGGCGAGAAGATTGTGAAGGTGCAGAAGTTCGCGCTGAAGAACGGCTGCCCGGTTATCGGCATTAACGATGGTGGTGGCGCCCGTATTCAGGAGGGCGTGGCTTCCCTGGCGATGTTTGCCGATATTTTCCGCATGAACGTGCGCGCTTCCGGTGTGGTTCCGCAGATTTCGGTCATTATGGGCCCCTGCGCCGGCGGTGCCGCGTACTCCCCCGCCCTGACTGACTACATCATCATGGTGGATAAGACTTCGCACATGTTCATTACCGGCCCGGACGTCATTAAGACTGTGACCGGTGAGGACGTGGACATGGAAACCCTCGGTGGTGCGCGTCAGCACAACTCTGTGACCGGTACCAGCACCTACCTGGCTGAGGATGAGGAAGACGCTTTCGACTTTGTGCGCGAGCTCCTGGAGTTCCTGCCCTCGAATAACCTTGCCGAGCCCCTGCCCCTGGAGCACGACCAGGAGCCCGTGGTGACCGTGGACGACCTGGATTTGGATACCCTGATTCCGGATTCGGCAAACCAGCCCTACGATATGCGCGCGGTCATTGAGTCCGTGGTGGATGACGGCCACTTCCTGGAGATGCAGGCGCTGTACGCCCCGAACGTGATGATTGGTTACGCCCGCGTTGAGGGCCGCACGGTCGGTATTGTGGCAAACCAGCCGATGCAGTTCGCCGGCTGCCTGGACATTTCCGCCTCCGAGAAGGCTGCCCGTTTTGTGCGTCATTGCGATGCGTTCAACATTCCGATTCTGACTTTTGTGGATGTTCCCGGCTTCCTGCCCGGCACCGACCAGGAGTTCAACGGCATTATTCGCCGCGGCGCTAAGCTGCTCTACGCTTACGCGGAGGCGACCGTTCCGTTGGTTACCGTCATTACCCGTAAGGCGTACGGCGGTGCGTACATTGTGATGGGCTCGAAGAAGCTGGGTGCCGATATTAACCTGGCGTGGCCCACTGCTCAGATTGGTGTGATGGGTGCTCAGGGTGCGGTGAATATTCTGTACCGTCGTGAGCTGGCTGCTCTGGCGGCTGAGGGTGGCGATGTTGAGGCTCGCCGTGCTGAGCTAATCGCCAAGTACGAGGAAGAGTTGCTGAACCCGTACCAGGCTGCTGAGCTGGGTTACATTGACGAGGTTATTGCCCCGAGTGAGACTCGCGTGCGCATTATTTCTTCGCTGCGTGCCCTGCACGATAAGCGTGCATCTACCCCGGCAAAGAAGCACGGCAACATCCCGCTGTAGGCTTCCGTTGTGCGTTGTGCCCGCGCCGCCTGTGGCGCGGGCATTCCCAGGATTTTAGGTTTTCTCAGGATTTTAGGTTTTAAGGAGGCGTGCCTTTGGCAGGCTACAACCCGCTGAGTTATTTCTCATTCGGTAAAAAGAAGGATAGTTCGGAGGCTACTGAGAGCACCGAGCAGCTTGAGCGTAGCTCCGCACGTTCTTCTGCGCACGCGGATACCGCCTCCAGCGCCGCGAAGGATTCTGCTCAGTCTTCGGTAGATACTGACGCTGAGCAGGAGCCGCTGCTGAAGGTGGTTAAGGGCTCCCCCACTCCGGAGGAGATTGCCGCCCTCACTGCTGTGGTTGCGATGATGCAGGCGAGCGCCGCGAAGCAGGAGAAGAACTTGCTGGTGGGTGCCGCTTCGCGCATCCTGAACCGCGGTCAGCGACTGGGTGTTTCGTTGCGTCCCGGTCCCGGTTCGTGGAGGCGCGCTCGCCCCATGTAGCGCGGGCTGATAACTCTGCTTCTTATATTCCCGTCACGCCGGCTGGTGTGGCGGGAATATATTGTTTTGCCTCAAATTTAGGATTTATATTGCGCTATTGAACATCTAATGCGCTGATTCTTGCGGTTTTGTCATATTAGAAACGATAAAGCGATGATGATACGCCCTGATGCTACGATGTATATACCGTCACATAAGTATTAATAATTGGCAGGGACCATGGCAAAGATGCTGAATAAAAACCATAGGCCCCCACCGGATGTCTATATCGCGCTTCTGTTGCCGACGCTACGGCGCTTGTCGAAGACTGTGCCCCGCACCGCCGCCTATGTTAGTGAGCAGTTGCGGCAGCAGACTAAGGCGTTGGGGTCGAAGAAGAACCTACCGGCTCTTGAATCTACCGATTTTGCGGTGGCTGTGCGCACCACCTTGAAGATCTTGGTGGCACTTCGTTATGCCCAGCTTATGCCTCGTTTGACTCCGTGGGAGAAGAGGAAGTACCTGCTCACTCCCCTGGGTGCTGAGCTGACCTGCACCCCGCATCTGCACGGTTCGGTGCCGCCGCGTGTAGTGAAGCAGGTGCAGGCGTTGTGCGCTCAGAGTTTGACGGCAAAGAGCGCGAAGAAACTGAAGAAGCAGGCGAACGCGCTATTGGAGAATGCGGAGGAGGAGCATCGCCTCATTTTTGGTGCTTCTGATACCGGCGCCCTTCATGCTCTGCCGCATTTCTCAGGCGCTGATCAGGCTCAGCTGAACCCCGCTGCCTATGATGCAGCCGATGCCGGCTACCCTATGCCCGCCCTGAATTCTGCTGGAACTGCGAATTCTTGGCCTGCCGGTCAGTCTCCGCTGGATATTATTTTGCGTGCCAGCGATTCGCCGGTGATTCACGCTCAGGCTGAGTTTGCTGAGCATTTTACGCAGGATTTGATTCAGCATATTCACGCGGTGACGCCAGAATATTTTGAGCAGATTGTTGCCGATATTTTTACGGCCCTTGGGTTTAGTACCGAGGTGACCGGCGGTGCTGATGATAAGGGCGTTGACGTTATTGCACGCTATTCTGATGGACTGGATTTTGCGCCGATTTATATTCAGGTGAAGCATTATTGCGGAACCATGAAGGTCACCCCTAACGAGATTCAGAAGCTTGCCGGTGCGGTGCTTCTGCACGGCGGTTTGCAGGGTGTTTTGGTGACCTGTGGTGCTTTTGCGCATCCGGTGCCTAAGTATTTGCAGGGTTTGCCGGGCGCACGCAATATTGCTCTGGTTGATCAGCACCACCTGGTGGAGCTGATGATTCGCCACCGTGTGGGGGTGCTTGATGGTGAGGGCGAGTGCGGTTACCGCATTGACGAGGAGTATTTTGCCCGCGGCATGGAGTAGCCTCGCGGTTTGGAGTAGCCGGGGTGTTTTTGGGGCGGGTATTTCCCGCGAAATATCCCCGACCTTCGCGCATTTCCTGCGTCATTTCACTTAATGTATTTTCACTTTTCCTTGAGGATATTTTTCACATATCGGCTGGTTTTAGAAATCTAGGTTATTTCTTGAACCAGCCGATACAATGGGAGGGTAATGCGTTATATATACTCGCATTATTTCACGAAGTGTATATACCCGCGACGGTCTAGACACTTCACCATAATTTAAGCGTTCTTTCGTAGAGTGTGCATCATTGAAGACGGTACGTGAGCGGGATGAGCTGAAGGCTCGGCCTTTCTTGCATCTCTTCACGAGGGGTTACCCAAGTGTCGACCCAAAAATAAAGATGGTGTCGCCCAGTATTGTGTGAATATTTTCCCGTTCGAATGACTGCACTTTATGAAGAATGCCCGCACGATAAATAACACCAGATAAGGAGCCCAGCGTGGCTTTTGTGAATAAAACAATGCTCCATATCGACCATTCCGAATTGCACTCTCTGCAGCAGGAAACCTCGTGGGAGGCCCTACCCGAGGAAGCACGCACTCTCAGCGTTGCGGCGGCTTTCTCTCTGCTCCGCCATTTTGAGCGCGCGCAGGACCGTGGCGAGAAGGTTTTCTTCCCCGATATGTACACCCCCGTAGGTGTGGACCTGGGTTTCAACATGACTCAGCGTTTCATTGCGGTCGGTGACAATGTCCTCTTCCGTGAGGCGCTCAATAAGCTGATTGCGGCACTGGTCAACGCTGACTATCTTGAGGTATCCCTCAGCCAGCTGCATCCGGGCAACCTGCACTACACGCTCAGCGAGGCTGGCCGTGAACTTTTGGGTACCCCGAAGGAACAGCAGGCGCAGGCTCTTCTGCCGGTTCTGCCCCTCCTCAGCGGCGTGTACCTCTACTACCTGAAGCAGTTCTACCCGGTTCTGCTCTCGCACATTACGGTGCGTGAGCTTCTGCCCATCGTTCTGAGCGTGACCCCCTCCTACCCCGCGGCGGCGCCCGTGAAGATTCGCGAGCTGGTGCTGCGCGAGTGCGGTTTTGTGCAGGGCTGGTACGGTCTGTCGTACCTGGAGCAGCGCATTATTGAGCCGGTGATTGCTCAGGCACTGAGCCTGCTGACCCGCGAGGGCTACCTGCGCACCAAGACGATTCACGAGCACACGGACTCTCCGCTGACTCTGTACTCGCTGTCGCCTTCCGCGAAGGACCTCGTGGAACGCTACGAGGAGACCGGCGTGCCGGCGAGCGAGCTGAGCTCCGTGCTGGCGCTGGTGAAGGATGAGGGCGCCTCCATTACGGCTGAGGATATTGCCGCAACCGATGCTCTGCTGACCCATATGGGCGTTCTTCTACTCGACACCCTCAACGACCATGGCGCCGATGTGGAGCTGAGCCTTCCGAGCCTGGAGCAGGTCTTTGACCGCGACGAGCGCATCCAGCAGGCCTCCTCGAACCCCTATTTTGTGCAGATTGACGCGCAGGATTACCTCTACGATGTGCTGACCGCCCACCACTACCTCTCTGAGCGCGAGACCGTCTACTCGCTGGGTCCTGCTTTCGCGCCGGCTCTGGCGCAGATGGTTGAGCCGAGCGTTCAGAAGCTGGTGGCTTCGGCTCTGCTGGATCCTGCGGCGGTGGACGCTCTGCCGTACCCGCATCAGCTGCTGTACCCGATTCTGAAGCTCGTGGAGGAGAACCCGCGTATCTCCTACTACGACATCTACGATGAGTTGAAGATCGCCCTGGATATCCCGTACCTGCAGGGTGAGGTTGCTCCGCACCGTTATAAGCTGACCCCGCGTCTGCGTAACCGCTATTCGGTGGCGATGCACGTGCTCAAGGGCGAACGCTACCTGAACGCTCTGCGTGAGGGTACGGGTCGCACCTCCCGCAAGAACCCTGAGCGTTATGAGCTGAGCGAGGCGGGTAAGGAGCTGCTCAAGCGATTCCCGGAGGGCGCTCCGGAGGCGGTGACCGCCCGCATGGCGCCGCTGCCGCCGCAGTCGCTCAAGCACAAGCTGCCTCAGGATATTGCGGCTGAGTTGCAGGCTCGTGAGGAGGCTCTTCAGGCTGCTAAGGAGGCGCGCGCAGCGGAGCGTCAGGCTCGCCTGGCGGCTCGTGAGGGCGCTTCGCGTGAGCCTTTGGCTCCGGTGCCGGGTGCTTCTCCGGCGTTGTTGGCGCGTCCGGCTGGTTCGCCGGTGGCGGCCTCCGCGCAGGTGCCGGTTGAGGTTCCGGCGGTACCGGTCGCTGAGGCTACCGCTCAGCCTGCTGTTTCTGCACCCGTTGTAGCTCCTGTTCAGCCGGTTGTTTCCGCTCCTGCTGTGGCCACTCCGGCTGTTTCGGCTGCTGAGCCCTCGGCCGCGTTGCAGGTGGCTGCCGCTCAGGTGCGTGAGGCGCTGAAGCGTTACCGTCAGGTCTTCCGCCGCGAGGCGCTGGCTCCGGCGCTGGCTCAGGTGTCTGAGGAGCGTTTCCGTAGCATTGGTTTCGATCTGTTCCTGATGCGCGGCTACACGGTAGAGGCTCTGGAGGCTCAGGGCGTGGACGGCGTGGCGACTCCCGCCACCGGTGAAAAAGAACGCGCGTTCTACGTGCGTACTCTGCGCCCGGTAGCTGGCGGTGTGCTCTCCGCAAGCGTTCAGCCGCAGGATATTACCGCGTTCTTCCTGGCGATTCACGCCCGCGGCGGTCAGCTCGGCACCTTCATCACGAACGCACCGTTCAGCGATGAGGCGTACGACGAGTTCATCCGCTGCTCGACCAAGTACCCGAACATTCTGGTGGATTTGGTCTCCGGCGATGAGCTGCAGGATCGCCTCATTGCGCACCGCCTCGGCGTGGTCGAGGGCGCGAACGGTCTGCTGGAACTCAACGGCGAATACTTCGCCGGCTAGCGGCTTTTAGCCTATCTGGGGGCGCCCCGGTCTTCTCTCTCCTGCACGTTCAGGTGGGAGAAAGCCGGGGCGTTTTCGCACCTTTACCCCGGTGAGTTGTCTACAAGTAAGCCGTTTTCCTCGCGTTCGGTGCCTCTCAGCCCGTAATATTGCAGGTTTATGCGACCCAAATCACCGAAAATCGTGGTTGAAGGCACACCCCTGCGTTAGGATATGAACATGAGCACTTACCAGGAACTTCCCAGCATCTACCGATTGAAGCGCTCGCTGACCGACGTCGATCAGATTGCTAACGAATACTTTGAAAAGGTCCTCGACCTGAACCCCGTCCATGCAACCGAGCTTGGTCGCAAAGGCGTAGAGACCCTGTACCCCGACTACTCGCCCGCAGGCGAGAAGGCTTATGCGCGCCTTGCGAAGAAGACGTTGAAGAAGGTCGATAACGTCCTGCCCATTGATGACGTTGACCTGGTCACCCTGGATGCTCTGCAGGAGCGCCTGAGCCTGTACCGCAAGCAGTACAAGGCTGGCTTTGGTGGCTGGCAGCTGAACAATATTGCCTCCGTCCCGCAGGAGGTGCGCTCGGTCTTTGACCTGATGAAGCGCAACACCCAGCAGGACTGGGAGCACATTATTGGTCGTATGCACCGCGTGACCGAGGCGCTGGAGGGCTACATCCAGACTCTTGAGGCGGCTCGTGAAGAGGGCAAGGTCGCCCCGCGCCGCCAGGTGGATATTGTCATTGAGCAGACCGCCGCATACTACGCTCCCGGTGGTTTCTTTGACGAGCTTGCCGCCGAGGTCGCCGAAGCGGTCCCCTCCTTGAAGGATGAGGCTGCCGCCGGTGCCGAGGCTGCCAAGGAAGGCTACCGCCGCCTCAACAGCTACCTGGTGGAGAAGCTGCAGCCGGTTGCTCCCTCCCGCGACGCTGTGGGCCGTAAGGCGTATAGCCTGCACTCCCGTTCGTTCCTGGGTACCACCATTGACCTAGACGAAACCTACGCCTGGGGCGTGAAGGAGCTGGAGAGCATTATTGCTCGTCAGCGTGAGGTTGCCGAGGAGATTGAGCCGGGCGCAAGCATTGAGCGTGCGAAGCAGCTGCTCGATGAGGATCCCGCACGTCAGCTGCACGGCACCGATGAGCTGAAGGCGTGGATGCAGAAGCTCGCCGACGCCGCGGTGGAGAACCTGGCGGGTAGCCACTTCGAGATTGGCGGCCCCATGCGCCGCATTGAGTGTTGCATTGCGCCCACGAACGAGGGCGGTATTTACTACACCGGCCCCTCCCCCGATTTCTCGCGTCCGGGCCGCATGTGGTGGTCGGTTCCCGAGGGTGAGGACACGTTCACTACCTGGCGTGAAACCTCCACCGTGTACCACGAGGGCGTTCCGGGCCACCACCTGCAGATCGCTATCGCAACGGCTCTGCAGGGCACCATGAACTCCTGGCGCACGAACATGCTGTGGGTTTCCGGTCACGGTGAGGGCTGGGCACTGTACGCCGAGCGCCTCATGGAGGAACTGGGCTACCTGAAGGATCCGGGTGACCGCATGGGCATGCTGAACGCTCAGCGTATGCGCGCCGCCCGCGTGGTCTTCGATATTGGTGTTCACTGCGAGATGCCGATTCCCGATGAATGGGCTGAGCAGCTGGGCGTTGAGCCGGGCACCATCTGGACTTCTGAGCTGGGTTACGAGTTCTTGAAGCTGAACCTGGACGAGTCCGAGGGCCACTTGCGTTTCGAGTTCCTGCGTTACCTGGGTTGGCCGGGTCAGGCTCCGAGCTACAAGATTGGCGAGCGCCTCTGGCTGGAGCTGCGCGATCAGGCTCTGCGCCGCGGCGATGACATGCGTGCGTTCCACACGCGTGCGCTTCTGCTCGGTTCGGTGGGCCTGGACACTCTGCGTCGCGCCCTGACCGATGAGATGATGCTTCCTCTGGATACTGAGGATGACGACGATGAGGACGACGAGTAACCTCTGGACTAGAGCCTCCGCATAGGAACTCTATAGATGAAGCCCCCGCTTCAGCTTTGGCTGAGGCGGGGGCTTCGCTGTATTTTCGTATCTTCTGGGGGCTATATCTTCTGAGGTCTATGTCCTCTGGGGGGGGCTACCCGAAGTTTGCGGTGCCGGGGTCGGTGGTGCCGAATCCCATGCCGGTAGAGTCGTTCAGATCCACCAGGTGCGGGGCGAAGCGGCACCAGTAGTCGGTGAGCGCGCCGTTCGATTCGCGGATACCCACGCCTACGGTGCGTCCATCGACCACCCACACGCCGAGGATGGGGTGGCTAACCGGGTTGATAATGCCTTCGTAGCGCGGTGCCGGGATGTACTCCTGGTAGACGAATTCGCTTTCGGGGGCGTTGGCGAAGAAGTCGTCGTCTTCGGGTTTGATGAAGACGTCGTAGTCGGGGGCGTAGATTTCTACGCCGTCGCCTTCGCGTCCGAAGATGGGCTTGCGAACCCAGTTGCGCATGCCGCCGCGGTGGCCCGCGTAGGTGGGTACGAGGTTCGGGTGGCCCGGGTACTTATCCCAGAGCGCGGCGAGCAGCAGCTTATTGGAGAGGAACATCTTCCACGCCGGCTCGATCCAGCGGTCCATGGCACCGTGGTAGGCGAAGAGGAGTTTGTCGTAGCCTGCTTCGCTGTCGGTGACCAGGTCTTCCCAGGGGTAGAGCTTGAAGAGGTTGGTGATGGCGCGCCCTTGGGCGTCTTCCCAGCTCTTGGTTTCTTCGTTGAAGATGACTTCGTCGATGGGAATCATGTGGGTTTTAATGCCCGCCTGCTGTGCCGCGTAGGCGATGAGCCAGAGGTTGTTGTAGTCCTCATTGTTCTCGTCAATCTCGGGGCTCACGTGCGCCAGGTGCAGTACGGGCTGCACACCGGCGGTGATTTCGGGGGCGAAGATGTGGCGCCAACGGTTAGTGAAGGCTTCGCCAATTTCGCCCCAGTGGGCGTAGCCGCGGGTGTCGAGGCGCTGGTCTTTCGCCCAGGTTTTCTGGCTGACCGCCGCCTCCACTATGCCGGTGGGGGTGTCGGCATTGTATTCGAGCAGCTTCATGGGGTCGCCGGGCACGCCCGAATAGGTGAAGTCGAAGCGTCCGTAGAAGTCAGCGTCGCGGCGGTTCCATGATTCTACGGCGAGGTTGAACGCCGCCTGGGGCAGACCAAGGGTGCCGAACGCGCCGGAGGCAATGTACTCGACGGTTTCCAGGCACATGCGGTGCATTTCTTCCGCCTGGCCGCGCACAGAGTCCATTTCTTGCGGGCTGAAAATGTAGGCGGCGTATTCGTTCCAATAGTGGTCGGTGTCGTGGGGGCCGTCCACGCTGTAGGTGAGGCCTTCCTCAACGATGACGTTCTCCCAGTCGGGTCGGCCGACGGGAAATTCTTCACGGCGCATGAGGGGCTAGGCTCCTTCGAAGTAGTAAATGGAAAATAGTGAGGAAAATGCGGGCGGGACCGTTCAGTCCCTGCCCGCATTCAGCGTGATGGTTTATGGCTTAGCCGCCGGAGGTACCGCCACCGGACTTGGAGCCGCCACCGAAACCGCCCTTGCTGCCGGACTTCGAGGACGAGCCAGACTTGGACGAAGAACCGGACTTCGAGGAGGAACCCGACTTGGAGGTGTTCGACTTGCTGTAGGAGCCGGTGCTACCGCTATTGCTGGTGCCCTGCTTACCGCTGGAGACCGAGCCGGTGGTCTTATTACGCACCGAGGAGGTCTTACCGGAGTTGTTGGTGCTGGTCACCTTACCCGAGGAGACGGTGGAAGACTTCTTCGCGCTGCGGTAGGAGTCTTCAAAGCCGCCGCCCTTGGAGGACACGCCGCTGTAGACGGTGCCATTGCTGGGGCGGGTGGTGCTGCCTCCGGAAAGCTTAGAGCCCACGGGGGGAATGTAGTGGGATCCGGAAGAATTCGCAGCGCTCTGGCGGCCCAGGTAGTACCAGAGGAACGCATTCGAATTATTGTGGGTGGTGGTCGAACCAGAAGTGCCCGAAGACCCAGAAGAGCCCGAGGAGCTGGAGGAACCGGAAGAACCAGAAGAGCTTGAGGACTCCGTAGAAGAGCCCGAGGGCGAGTCGGTCGGCTCCTGAACGCCTGCCTTCTCACATTCGCTATCTTCCACGCGCAGGCCGGTCTTCGCGTCCTGGCAGACGCGGGCGTACTCTTCGCCCTGCGACAAGAACGCGTTCTCTTCCTGGTGCATGGAGTTGTAGGCGAAGATGCCACCGCCAACCAGCAGCACGCCAGCGCCAGCTACGGCAATCATCTTAGCGATGCCGGGGCGGGTCGCGCCCAGGTTCAGGGTCTGCTGGGCAGAGGTCTGTGCGGCGCGGGCAGCGAAGTTGGCGACTGCTTCCATGCGGTTGCCGGGCTTCTTCGGGCCGTTGGGGGTGGTGGTTCCGCCGGGGTATTGGGGAGCAGAACTCATGCATCTCTCCTTGAAAGGTGGTGCGTGGCGTATTACTCAACGCGTACATGAAGCTGAGTGGGTACAGCATCATCCGGCGACTTTCGCCGGATTATCGGTGTGGTTCCAGCATATCAAGCCCTAGCTTTCGGATTATTCGCTGACGGCAAAATCTCAGCAAGCTTCGCCGCATGTTGCGCAGTTGTTTCCTTTCTGTTTGCTTTTGGGGTGATTCCCGAATAATTCTCAGTCGATTTAACCGCTATTGGGAAGCAGCTGGTGGATGCGCTGGCAGATGCACTGGTGGCAGTACTGCCAGAAAGTACCACCGAAAGGTGCCGCCAAAAGGTACCCCCGGAAGGTACCGCAGAAAAGTGCCGCAGAAAGGTCACGATTCGTCACACATCCCCTACACTGCACCGGGTTGCAATACTTCTTCACACAAACTCGCGCCGAAGTGCGCAAAAGTTTTAGAGTATGCCACATGTCTACACCGCATGCATCATCTCGTTCACGTCTGCCCAAGTGGGCTACTTCTTTCGGCAACCAAATCATTGCCTCCCTCATTCTGGGTATTGTTCTCGGCGCGCTCGCCCTAGCACTGGGCGGGGACGCGAAGAGCAACCCGAACTGGCTCATGGTGACCTTGGATACCATCGGCTCCTCCTACGTCACCCTGCTGAAGGCGGCTGTTGTTCCGCTGATTTTCACCGCCGTGGTCGCCTCCATCTCGAACCTGTCGCAGGTGACGAACGCGGCGCGTCTGGCGGTTAACACGCTCATCTGGTTTGCGATTACCGCGTTCTTCGCGGTGCTCATTGGTATTGCAATGGGTCTGATTGTTCAGCCGGGCGTGGGCGCGCAGGTGCAGGGCAAAGCGTACACCGGCTCGACCGGTTCGTGGACCGCGTTCCTGACCGGTCTGATTCCGGTGAACTTCCTGGGTCTGGGCGTCAGCGCTAAGTCCGGTGATTCCGGCATCACCGCCTCGGCGTCCTTCAACGTGCTGCAGATCTTGGTCATTTCGGGCGCGGTCGGCATTGCCGCGCTGAAGGTCGGCGAGGCCGCTAAGCCGTTCATTGACGTGGTCAAGAGCGCCCTGGCGATTATTCAGAAGATTCTGTGGTGGATTATTCGCCTGGCACCGCTGGGTACCGTGGGTCTGATCGCTAAGGCGGTGTTCGCGTACGGTTGGGCGTCGATGGGTTCGCTGGTCGCGTTCGTTATCGCCCTCTACATTGGCCTGCTGCTGGTCTTCCTCGTGGTCTACCCGATTATTGTTCGCGCGAACGGTCTGTCGGTCCGCCAGTACTTCTCGGGCGTGTGGCCGGCGCTCCAGCTGGGCTTCGTGTCCCGCTCCTCGATGGGTTCGATGCCGATGACCCAGACCGTTGCCGAACGCAACCTGGGTGTTCCCCGCGCCTACGCATCCTTCGCGGTTCCGCTGGGTGCGACCACTAAGATGGACGGTTGCGCCTCGGTTTACCCGGCTCTTGCCGCGATTTTCGTGGCTCAGTTCTACGGTATTCAGCTGGACTTCACCCAGTACCTGCTGATTGTGATGGTGTCCGTGCTCGGTTCGGCTGCGACTGCCGGTACGACCGGCGCTATCGTGATGCTGACCTTGACCCTTTCCACTCTGGGTCTGCCTCTGGACGGTGTGGGTCTGCTCCTGGCGATTGACCCGATCGTTGATATGGGCCGCACCGCTCTGAACGTTGCCGGTCAGGCTCTGGTTCCGGCGATTGTGGCTCGCCGCGAGGGCATTCTGGACGAGGCGCTCTACAACGCTCCCCGTTCGGAGGGCGGCTTCGTGGCTCAGGAATTCTACGATGAGCGCATCGCCGGTGAGGCGCAGCGACTTCACGAGGTGGAGGACGCGGTACGCCGCTAATCTGGCGAGCTCATCAGGCAAAGGTTCACGCGCACGGCGCTAGGCGGTACCGCTTAGCGCCGTGTAGCCTCTCCGCCGCCCACGCCTCCCCAGCATGGGCGCACAGCACGGGCGAAATACATTTGTCAAACGTCATAAAAACGTCACGATTGATTCTTCTTTTCTTTAATTCTTGAGAAGAGTTATGATTTTGAACGGCGTGTTCCATCTCCTACGTGGTTGAGGGGGATGGGACACGCTCTTTTTATGCCTCCTGACCTTCCCGCCCCAGCTTCTCAGCAACCCTCATTCTGCACCCGAGAGTAAAACTCACCGGCGACGCTCTAAAATAGAACCCATGACTACCAGCGCTTCACCGACCCGACTGATTCTTGCCTCCGCCTCCCCGGCGCGCCGCAAGCTCCTGGAAGACTCCCGCATCGCGTTCACGGTGCGCGTCTCCTCCGTAGATGAGGACGCCGCGCTCACCGCCGCCAACGAACAGACGCGAGCGCAGGGACGTGCCGGGCTCACCCCGGCTGAAACCGCCTCCCTGCTGGCGCAGTTGAAAGCGCAGGCTGTTGCCGCCGAACTTGCCGCCGAGGGCGTGCGCGATGCGCTGGTTCTGGGGTGCGATTCGGTCTTCGAGTTTGAGGGTGTTGCCTACGGTAAGCCTCACACCGCCGAGGCGGCACGCGAGCGCATCAGCGCTATGAGCGGCAACTACGGTGTGTTGCATACCGGTCACGCGCTCGTGGATTTGCGCGACATTGAGCTGGGTGCCGAGCTGCCCGCTGCTTCTGAGCTACCCACTGTTTCTGAGTTGCGTAGCGCTACCGTCCACTTTGATGAGCTCAGCCCCGAAGAGATTGAGGCGTACATTGCCACCGGCGAACCGCTCTGGGTAGCCGGTTCCTTTACCCTGGACGGCTACGGTTCGGCATTTATTCGCGGTATTGAGGGCGAGTTCCACACGGTGGTGGGCCTGTCCATCCACGCGCTACGCGATATGCTGCGCCGCCGCGAGGTTGCGGTGACCGAGTTGTGGCTAGCACCCCACAACGAGGATTAGATCCAGCGTAATCGTATAAATCTGTCTCAAAGCGCGCTCTGGAATACACATTATTGAACACCAATCGATAAGATAGAACAGTATGATGCGCGTTATATTCGCCAATCCTGCCGATGTATCCTTGGAGCAGGAGATTAAAGGAGAGCTTTAAGTGACTCAGCACCAGGCAGAAGCCGCCAAGAAATTTACTGCAGTCCCCGGCCGTCACACCGGCCCGGTCAGCAAGATTCTGATCGCTAACCGCGGTGAAATTGCTGTCCGCGTGATTCGTGCAGCCCGCGATGAGGGCCTGCAGACCGTCGCCGTCTACGCTGACCCCGACCGCGATTCCCAGCACGTGAAGCTTGCCGATGAAGCCTACGCTCTCGGCGGCGCCACCGCGGCACAGTCCTACCTGGTCATGGACAAGCTCATTGAGATTGCTCTCCGCTCCGGCGCTGACGCTGTACACCCCGGCTACGGTTTCCTCTCTGAGAACGCGCAGTTCGCGCAGAAGTGCATTGACGCGGGTCTGACCTGGATTGGTCCTTCCCCCGAGTCCATTACCCAGCTGGGCGATAAGGTGGCGGCCCGCCACATCGCGCAGAAGGTGGGCGCTCCCCTGGTGCCCGGCACCAAGGACCCGGTCAAGTCCGCCGATGAGGTTGTCGCCTTCGCGGATGAGCACGGTCTGCCCATTGCGGTGAAGGCCGCATTTGGTGGCGGTGGTCGCGGCATTAAGGTGGCACGCGACCGCGAGAGCATCGTTGAGATGTACGAGTCCGCTGTTCGTGAGGCTACCGCGGCGTTCGGTCGCGGTGAGTGCTTCATCGAGCGTTTCTTGGATTCGCCCCGCCATGTTGAGACCCAGTGCCTGGCGGATGCGCACGGCAACGTCGTGGTGGTTTCCACTCGTGACTGCTCCCTGCAGCGCCGTAACCAGAAGCTCGTTGAGGAGGCGCCCGCCCCCTACCTGAGCGATGAGCAGAACGAGCGCCTGTACGAGGCGTCCCGCGCGATTCTGCGTGAGGCTGGCTACCAGGGTGCTGGCACCTGTGAGTTCCTGGTCGGCACCGACGGCACCATCTCCTTCCTTGAGGTGAACACTCGACTGCAGGTGGAGCACCCGGTTTCCGAGGAGATTTCCGGTCTGGACCTGGTTCGCGAGCAGTTCCGTATTGCCCGCGGTGAGAAGATTGAGGAGAAGGACCCGGTTCTGCGCGGTCACTCCTTCGAGTTCCGTATTAACGGCGAGGATGCGGGCCGTTCCTTCATGCCCGCCCCCGGCACCATCGAGAAGATGACCGTGCCCACCGGCCCCGGTGTTCGCTGGGATTCCGGCTTCGTGGCTGGCGACGTTATCGGCGGTAACTTCGACTCCATGCTGGCTAAGCTCATTGTCACCGGCGCGGACCGCAAGCAGGCTCTGCAGCGTGCCCGCCGTGCCCTGGCTGAGCTGACCATTGAGGGTATGCCCACCGTCATTCCGTTCCACCGCGTCGTGCTGGATGATCCCGCTTTCGCGCCAGCTGAGGGCGGCGATTTCAAGGTGCACACCCGCTGGATTGAGACCGAGTTCAACAACACCATCCCCATGTACTCCGGTGCGCCCGGCAGCGTGGATTCCGATGAGGATGAGCGCACCACCGTGGTCGTTGAGGTCAACGGCAAGCGCATGGAGGTGTCCCTGCCGGACCTGAGCGGTGGCGCGAAGCCTGCCGCTAAGCCCGCTGCCAAGACCCGCAAGTCCCGTTCGGCACGTAGCGCGGCGAAGGGTGGCGGCGACGAGCTGACCAGCCCCATGCAGGGCACCATCGTAAAGGTGGCGGCTTCTGACGGCGACACCGTCGCTGAGGGCGATCTGATTCTGGTGCTGGAGGCTATGAAGATGGAGCAGCCCATTACCGCCCACAAGGCGGGTAAGGTTTCGGGCCTGTCGGCTAAGGCTGGCGATACCGTCACCTCCGGTGCGGTGCTGGCAGTCATCAAGTAACGCTTCGCCTCGATACCGCGGTCACGCAAGCGCTATAGGCTATACGAATCCCCCGGAAGGGTATGAGGTCCTCTCTCGTATCTTTCCGGGGGATTTTCTATGCCCACTCCTGTCTGTTTCTGCGCTCCTGTCTGTTTCTGTGGGGTTTGAGCGACTATCTATTGCGATTACGTCCAAATAGTGGCTGTATTTGTTGGGTCTTTTCTGAACAGAGTTATAATGTTGCACTTTAGAGGGGCCTTTCAGATTCCTACGCCCGCCGCACCCCACCCGGTGCGGTCGCGGCACCCGGTACGCGCCTACGGCACACCCGCCTCACGCGCTGATCGGTAACGGACGCCCCGGCTCCATCTGTACACACAGTTCACCTTTTCGGGAGTTTTCCTCATGAGCACCTCTGCACCCGACGTGAAAGCGTCCGCTGCATCGGTGAAGAATACGACTCCTCGCAGTCGAGTTATTCTCGCCTCGCTCGTTGGTACCACCATCGAGTTCTACGATTTCTACATTTACGCCACCGCAGCAGTGGCCGTCTTCCCCGTGCTGTTCTTCCCCTCGAAGGACGCAACCACCGAGCTTCTGGCATCCTTCGCAACCTTCGGCGTCGCCTTCATCGCGCGCCCCCTCGGTTCCATTGTCTTCGGTCACTTCGGTGACAAGATCGGTCGTAAAGCAACCCTCGTCGGTGCGCTACTGACCATGGGTCTGGCGACCTTCATCATCGGCCTGCTGCCCACCTACCACCAGATTGGCCTGTGGGCACCGACCATGCTGACCATTATGCGTTTCTGCCAGGGCCTGGGCCTGGGCGGCGAATGGTCCGGCGCGGCACTGCTCGCCAGCGAATACGCTGAGGATGGTAAGCGTGCACGCGCCGCCATGTGGCCGCAGCTCGGTGCGCCCATCGGCTTCGTCTTCGCAAACGGCTTCATGCTGCTACTGACCAGCTGGATTTCCTTCAACTCTGCAACCGACGCTAAGAACTTTGATCACCCCTTCCTCATCTGGGGTTGGCGTATTCCGTTCCTGATGTCCATCGTGATGGTCGCCGTGGGTCTGTACGTGCGTTTCAAGCTGGAGGAGACCCCCGTCTTCGCCAAGGCTGCCGCTAACAACGAGAAGGTTAAGACCCCGCTCGTTGAGGCGTTCAAGGTCGCCTGGTGGCCCATGATTCAGGGTACCTTCATCATGGTGGCGTGCTACGTGCTGTTCTACCTGATGACCGCCTGGGTTCTCTCCTACGGCATCGGCAAGGTTGATAAGGGCGGTCTGGCTATCCCCTACCGCGAGTTCCTGATTATTCAGCTGATTTCCATTACCGGCTTCGCGATCTTCATCCCGATCTCGGGTTGGCTGGCTGATAAGTACGGCCGCCGCACCCAGCAGCTGTGGACCACCGTCGCTATGGCGGTCTTCGGCCTGTCCTTCGGTCTGTTCATCTCCCCCTCCGTCGTTGGTACCGGTCAGAACGCGAACGCAACCGTGGTTACCCTCTTCATCTTTATCGGCATGTGCCTGATGGGTCTGTCCTTCGGTTCCATGTCCGCATACCTGCCGGAGCTGTACCCCACCAACGTGCGCTACACCGCCAGCGGTATCGCCTACAACGTGGCGTCCATCCTCGGTGCGGCACTGACCCCGTTCGTAGCAGTGTGGCTGAACACCTCCTACGGTGTGGGCGCTGTGGGCGGCTACCTGGCGTTCGCTTCGATCCTGAGCGTTGTCTTCATCCTGCTCACTCACGAAACCCGTGACGTGGACATGAACGCTGTCAGCACCACGAAGTAACGCTTCGAGCAGCTAACGCCTCTATACGGCAAAGCGGTGGGGGTCGCCTCCTGAATTCCTTAGATTTCAGGAGGCGGCCCCACCGCTTTAATGTTTTCTTCCGGGGTACTGCGCCAGGCGGGCAACGCCCGGCTCAGCACCTCGTATGCACGGATTACAGGCCGCGAGTGTGCAGCTTGCGAGCCGCCTCAGCAATAGAGCCAGAGAGTGAGGGGTAAACCGTGAAGGTATCTGCCAGGTCATCCACCGCAAGCTTCTTCTCCACCGCCAGGGCAATGGGGTAAATCAGCTCAGAAGCACGCTGACCAACCACCACGCCACCAATGACAGTGCCGGAGTGGCGGCGAGCAAAAATCTTCACGAAGCCATCGCGCATCGCCATCATCTTCGCGCGCGGGTTGGTGCTCAGCTGCAGGGTCACAGCATCACCACGGTAGGCACCCTCAGCCAGATCCTTCTCGCTCACACCAACGGTCGCAATCTCCGGGGAGGTGAAGATGTTCGCGGCAACCTTATCGGTGCGCAGCGGGCGCACCGCGTCACCGAGGATGTGCGCCATAGCAATACGGCCCTGCATCGCAGCCACGGAAGCCAGCGGGTACACGCCCGTGCAGTCGCCAGCGGCGTAAATGCTGTTCACGCTCGTACGGGACACACCGTCCACCTTAATGTGGCCGCTCGGGGTCTGTTCAACGCCGACATTTTCCAAGCCCAAATCTTCAGTGTTCGGAATTGAACCAATAGCCACCAGGCAGTGAGTGCCAGAGACCTTACGGCCGTCCGACAGAGTCACAATCACGCCGGTACCGTCCTCAGTGCGCTCAACAGCAGCGGCACGAGAACGCGGCATCACTCGCACGCCGCGACGCTCAAAGACGTCCTCCAGCACGCGGGCTGCATCCTCGTCCTCACCCGGAAGCACGCGGTCACGCGAAGACACCAGAGTCACCTTAGAACCCAGGCCGTTATACGCCGAGGCGAACTCTGCACCGGTCACACCAGAACCAATCACAATCAGTTCCTCGGGAACCTCGGAGAGGTTGTACAGCTGAGTCCAGGTCAGGATGCGCTCGCCGTCAGGCATACCGGTCGCCATTTCACGCGGATGCGTACCCACCGACAGCAGCACAAAGTCCGCCTGCAGGGGGTAGACCAGACCAGCTTCATCAGTCACCTGGACGGTGTGGCGGTCCAGGAGCTTACCGGTACCGTGAATAATCTTCACACCCGCAGAAGCCAGGGCGCGCTTAATGTCGGCGGACTGCTGCTGAGCCAGGTCGCGGACTCGGCGGTTCACGCGGTCCATATCAACACGCAGCTGAGGTGCCTTGCCCTTCGTGTTCTCAATGCCCAAGCTACCCGCCTCGGAGAAGCGGGTCATCATATCCGCCGTAGCGATCAGGGTCTTAGAGGGCACAACGTCGGTCAGAACGGCGGAGCCACCAATGGCATTGCGTTCAATCAGAGTCACGTCCGCGTTGGATGCGGCAGCCACCATCGCTGCCTCGTAGCCACCGGGGCCACCACCAATAATTACAATTCGCTGAGATGCATAGTTCACCTTTGAAGTCATGCCTTAATTGTGAGCTATGCCGCCGCTACGGGGCAAACGCACTCGCCGTGCAGATATGCCATATTGTGGCAACCTGCACGGCGAGCATTTACTTGAGGCATGCCGGTTAGCATGCCGGTTAGACGGGGCGCTCCCCTACTCTTCGAGAGCCTGCGGTTTCTCGGCATAAATCGAGTTGATGAACTTCTCGGCCCACTGTAGCATCGCGCCGTCCACCAGGTCCTTGCCGCCAACCGGCATGGTCTTCGGGCGCGGCACCAGAGTCAGCCAGGTATCCATACCCTTCGGCTGGGCGTGCGTGGAACCCGGGTACACGCGCTTCAGGCGCATCTGGCGGGACTCCGGCAGCGGCGTAGCAGTCATCACGCGCACCTTCGGGCCCAACACCACCAGCTCGTGAATACCGGCGGCACGAGCGTGCATACGCACCGTCGCCACGGCAAGCAGGTTCTCTACCGCCTCCGGCAGTTCGCCGTAACGGTCGACCAGTTCCTCGCGTGCCTCCGCAATCTTCTCTTCGGTATCGGCGGCAGCGATCTGACGGTACGCCTGCAAGCGCAGACGCTCAGAATCAATGTAGGTGTGAGGAATATGCGCGTTGACGGGCAGGTCAATCTTCGTTTCGACCTCGCGCTCTTCCTTCTCGCCGCGATAGTTCGCCACGGCCTCGCCGACCAGGCGCAGGTACAGGTCAAAACCAACACCGGCAATATGGCCGGACTGTTCGCCGCCGAGCAGGTTGCCGGCGCCGCGAATCTCCAGGTCCTTCATGGCCAGCTGCAGGCCCGCACCCAGCTCGTTGTGGGTCGCCACAGCCTTCAGACGCTCATGCGCAATCTCGCCGAGGGTCTTATCCACCGGGTACAGGAAGTACGCGTAGGCGCGTTCGCGGCCACGACCCACGCGTCCACGCAGCTGGTGCAGCTGGCTCAGACCGTAGTTCTGGGCGTGATCGACAATGAGGGTGTTCGCGTTCGAAATATCCAGGCCGGTCTCCACAATGGTGGTGCAGACCAGCACGTCAAAGCGGCGCTCCCAGAAGTCCACAATAATCTGCTCCAGGCGCGATTCACTCATGCGGCCGTGGGCGGTGGCGATGCGCGCCTCCGGCACGAGCTTGCCGATTTCCGCGGCAACATCATCGATATCAGCCACGCGGTTGTGTACGAAGAACACCTGTCCTTCACGCATGAGCTCGCGGCGAATTGCGGCAGTAATCTGGCTGTCGGTTCGCGGTCCCACGAAAGTCAGCACGGGGTGGCGTTCCTCCGGCGCGGTGGCAAGGGTGGAGGTCTCTCGAATACCGGTGAGCGACATTTCCAGGGTGCGCGGAATCGGGGTAGCGCTCATGGCGAGCACGTCCACATTCGTGCGCATCTGCTTGAGCTTTTCCTTGTGCTCCACACCGAAGCGCTGTTCCTCGTCAATGATGACCAGGCCCAGGTCCTTGAACACCACGCTGTCCGAGAGGATGCGGTGCGTACCAATTACCACGTCCACCGCACCGGATGCGATTTCTTCGGTAATCTGGCGGGTTTCTTTCGCCTTCTGGAAGCGGGAAAGCACGCGAATCTTCACGGGGAAGCCCGAGAAACGCTCACTGAACGTCTCGTAGTGTTGCTGGGCGAGCAGGGTCGTGGGCACGAGCACCGCAACCTGTTTACCGTCCTGTACCGCCTTGAATGCGGCACGTACGGCGACCTCGGTTTTGCCGAAGCCCACGTCGCCGGAGATGAGGCGGTCCATGGGGATTTCTTTCTCCATGTCTTCCTTCACCTCGTGGATGGCGGTGAGCTGGTCGGGTGTCTCGTTATAGGGGAAGGATTCTTCCAGCTCTCGCTGCCAGGGGGTATCTGCGGCGAAGGCGTGACCGCGCGACGCCTGGCGTGCCGAATAGAGTTTCACCAGGTCGGCGGCGATTTCCTTGACTGCCTTACGAGCGCGGGACTTGGTCTTAGCCCAGTCGCTACCGCCCATCTTGGACAGGCTCGGGTTCTCGCCACCCACGTAGTTGGAGATGAGGTCCAGCTGGTCGGAGGGCACAAAGAGGCGGTCGGGTGCGCCGCCGCGCTTGGCGGGGGCGTACTCGATGACCAGGTATTCCTTCATGGGCTGCACGCCGTTGACCGGGGATGCGCCAGCCACCGGGCGGGAGGTCATTTCGACGAACCTGCCGATGCCGTGGCGTTCGTGCACCACGTAGTCGCCGGGGTTCAGCGCGAGCGGGTCGACAGCGTTGCGGCGGCGGCGTGTCTTGAATTTCTGTCCGGCGGCACCTCGGGGTGCGTAGGTTCCGCGGCGGCCGAGCAGTTCGGCTTCGGTGAAGACAGCGAGCTTCGCCTCCTCGATTAGGAAGCCTACGGAGGCAGGCGCCTCGCACACCTCAACAATGCCGTGTTCGATGTCGCCGGCGGGGTCCGCTTCGAGGCTGGTTCGGCGGGCTGCGGGTACGGCGGGTGCCCCTTCGCCGGAGTGGAAGAGGTCGATGAGGCGGTCGGTGGAGCCACGGCCGTTGGTGAGGGCGAGGACAGTCCACTGTTGGCGGATGAGGTCGCCGACCTGGCTGAGCATGCGTTCGACGGAGCCGTTGAACGCGGTTGCGGGGGTGGCGTTGACGGTGTAGGTGTCGATTCCGTCTTCGATGGCGTCGGCGATGCTCTGATTCTGGAGTGCCCCGGCGGCGTCTTCGAGCAGGTCCGCGTCGGTGACGAGTTCGGTGATTTCCCACCAGCTGAGTTTGGCTTCGAGTGCCTGTGCGGTGGTTTGGTCGATGGTGCGGAATCCGCTGTCGCTCATGCGGAGCTGTCCGAGGTCGATGGGCGAGACGGCGTCTGCTTCCGCGGCAGTGTCCCATGCGGCGGCGAGGAATTCTTCGTTGGTGGCGACGAGGTCTTCGGCGCGGGCACGCACGCGTTCGGGTTCGACGTTAATAATCATGGACCCAGCCGGCAGTAGCTCGGTGAGGGTATTCATGGATTCGATGAGTAGCGGGGTGAGCGATTCCATGCCTTCGACGTAGATTCCGCCGGCGATCTTTTCGAGCATGGTTGCGGCTGCCGGGTAGTCGGCTTTCAGGCGTGCGGCGCGGCTCATGACCTCGGGGGTGATGAGCAGTTCGCGGCAGGGCAGCAGGGTGAGTTCGGTGAGCTCTTCTCCCCCGCTGAGGGTGCGCTGGTCGGCGACGGAGAAGTGGCGCATTTCGTCGAGTTCGTCACCGAAGAATTCGAGGCGGACGGGGGTGGTTGCGGTGGGCGGGAAGACGTCGATGATGCCGCCGCGTACGGCGTATTCACCGCGCTTAGCGACGAGGTCTACGCGGGAGTATGCGGCGTCGCTGAGGCCCCGTACTACGTCTTTGAAGGGGTATTCTTCGCCGCGAACCAGGTGTACGGGTTCAAGTTTTTCGATGCCGGTAACGATGGGCTGGATGACGGCGCGTACGGGCGCGATAACGACCTGGGGGCGCTTGGTCGCTTCCCCGGTCATGGCGCGCAGTACCTGCAGGCGGCGGCCTACGGTGTCGGAGCGCGGTGAGAGGCGTTCGTGGGGCAGGGTTTCCCAGGCGGGGAAGAGCGCTATGTCGGCGACGGGTAGGTAGGCGCGCAGGGCTGCGGCGAGGTCTTCTGCTTGGCGGTCGGTGGGGGCGATGATGAGGCTGAGCGCTTCGGGGGTGGTTGCGCGTACGGCAGCGGAGATGTCGGCAATGAGCGCGGCGTGGGTTCCGGCGACGGCGCCGATGAGGGTGCGTGCGCTACGTTCAGCGGGCTTCGCGGAGGCGGCGGTGCGGATCGCGGCCCAGCTGCTGAGTTGATTGAGGGTTTTCAGGAGGGGGTGCAGGGGTGCTTCGGGGGGCTGTGCGGTAGCTTTTCGGGTGGTGCTCACGGGTTCTCCTGAATCTGCGGTCCTCGGGGTTGGCGGGTTCGCCGGTTTGGGCGAGTATGCCGGTAATACGTGCTGGGTCGGGTACCTGAGTGAGGTTGGCTACCTGGGCGTTCAGCACCCGAGTGTTTTGCCTTTATTTCACGGTACTTTTTGTGTGTTTTGGGGTGTTTTATGCGGCTTTTCCATTGTAGGTCGTGTCTGCTTTTTCTGGCATTTTTCTCTGGTGTTCTTCTGTGATGGAATATATTCCTTTTTGCACTCGGTTGCCGCTTTCGTGGGTGATATGTGAGTATGGTTTTCTTCTGTATTTTTTCCTGCGCCACAACGTTCATTGCATGGGGCGCAAATCACATATTCACGGGCATCTTTGCACTTTGTGCACCATTATTTTCACAGCTTAATCCTGTACCCTAATCATTAACACTTACAGAAAAACCACACAGTATATCTCCTTCCGGATTCTGATTACCTCTTCCAACCAACCTCAGGTTTTCAGTATTTACTGCGGTTTTTCTAGTGCAATAATTCACCGTTTCTTTCGATGTTTCTTCCGGAACGTCGCATCAGAAAGACACAAATGACAACCACATACACGAACAATCCCGCTGAAAAGCCCCATGCCCGTTCATGGTCTGCTAAGAAGTGGGGTACTTTTGCACTCGCTTTTGGTACTGCTTTTACTGCGGCACCGCTTACTCCTACTACTCCCGCCTCGGCTGCGACCGGAACCCATGACGGTTCCAGCAGCGATAAGGCGGCTGCTTCCTGTTACGAGGTCAAGCAGGTTAATCCTTCTGCCCCTTCTGGCACGTATTGGCTGTACACCCCGCAGATGAGCGGCCCGGCACAGTTCTACTGCGATCAGGAAACTGATGGCGGCGGCTGGGTCATGATTGGCCGCGGTCGTGAGGGTTGGACCGAGTCCTACAATGGCACCGGCGACCCGAATCAGCTGCATCAGAACCCCACCGGTCCTGCCGCTTTTACTCCGGTCCAGCTTCCCGCAAACACTGTCGATGCGCTGCTGAACGGCATTAAGCCTCAGGATCTTCCCGACGGCATGCGTCTGCACCGTGCTCACAATGCGAGGGGCACCCAGTGGCAGAACCTTTATGTTCAGCGTCCTCAGACTGAGCAGTGGACCTGGGCGATGAGCTACGGTCAGCGTTGGGGCACCGTAAAGTTCACCGGTGCCGGCATTAACCGCACCGCTTATATGGGCGGTTCCGCTTCGGAAATGGCTCCGGGTATTACCACCAGCTCTGTTCGTTTCTTCGCGAACCCGAACCAGGGCTACCAGATTGGTTTTGCGTACGGCGCACTGGTGAACTTCGGTAATGAGAATTCTGATTCGTATATTTACCACAAGCGCGGTTCCTTCGGTTACTCTATCCCCTTCACTCAGGTGTTCCTGCGCCCGAAGCTGACTCAGCGTGACTTGAACTTCTCGCAGATTGGTTCTGGCTCTGCCGCCAGCAACCGTCGTGCTCTGCCCAATAGCTACACGATGCCCGTTCGCTGGCGCACCAGTGAGCAGACTGGCACCGGCAAGAAGAACGAGATGAACACCTACGTTCAGGCTATTACTCAGGTGGGCGACACCGTCTTCACCGGTGGTGACTTCAAGTATGTGGAGTCGGCTGGCGGCGAGCGCGTGGACCAGTCGTACCTGGCTGGCTACAACGT
>ERZ772932.396-NODE-396-length-24261-cov-4.303520_pt1 | contig 24261 bp, 20 predicted proteins | sample MGYA00511684_ERZ772932 | MGnify/ENA primary metagenome ERZ772932 (study PRJEB29015, sample SAMEA2738078) | human oral metagenome | biome: human oral; feature: human-associated habitat; material: saliva | place: China | collected 2210 ...
CGTTAAAGACAATTTCCATATAATCCGGCAAGTATTTTGGGTTCACATACTCCACATCAAAACCATCTTCTGTTTCTAAAGTATATCCAGGGATTTGAGCTACAAATTCTCGTCCTTCTTCTAAAGTCTCAAATAAGACTAAATCCTTTGAATAATTGTTTTGGTACAATTCTAATAGATACATCATTAATCCTTCCAATATTTGAAAAACCAACCGAGATTTAAGCGACTTACAACCTAATTATCTATCCTTAGTATACACATATATTTCATAACGAGGATATTTAACTATAGTTTATCCAGGATCCACATCTATAGAAGTTATTTTGTAACCATCCTCTTGGTACAAAAATTCTAATTGTAGGGTTAAATCTACTAATTCAGAATCGGAGGTCATCTGATATTCAACAGCAAAACCAGTTTGATCATTGAATTCATAAACTTGTAGTTGAGAATACTCATAATTCGGATGGAAATTACATTCTACACCATATTCATCAATTTTATCAAAATCATTTAATTGTAGTGAATCGGTAATATATTCAAGCAACTCTCTTACATCATCAACTTCTGAACCATCAACACAATCCATAATATCTCTATAATTATTTAGATGAATTGCTCTTAAAATCTTTTTAAGTACTTCAATTACTTTTTCTTCATCTTGGTAGTTTTCTTTGTACTCAAAATCTTCGAATATTCCCATGATAATACTTCCTCGTTTTGTAATCAACTTTAAAATTTATGAATATTAAAAATGTTTCACTAACAAGCTCACTCTCTCCGCGGTTCGCTGTTACCGTATTGTTTCGTCGTAAACTCCTTACTCTACGACAGCTATCCCATGAGCAGAACATCTGTTTCTACTTCGCTGATGCCTCAGCTCGTACAAGCAGTGATACGGCCTCAACATGGTGCGTTTGCGGGACTCAAAAGGTCCGGGGAACCTTTTGAGGATTAACTGCGTTTTACCAACAAGCTCACGCACTCAACGTGCGTTGAAAGTACACTTTGTATCTTCCTACTATAATAATGGTTGTTTATGATTTTTGAGTTGATAGATTGAATAGGTTTGTGGGAACAAATCACTCAACCGTCACTTCTCTTTTGCTTAAATTTGAAAAGATAGCTACTTGCCTGTTTCAATCCATCAAGTTCATCAAATTTATGACGACTTATTTCTTTGGTATCACGATTGACTAAAACGACCTCGTAAGAGTCAGGGTTATCTAACATAGAATTATATTCATTAATCGACATTTCAAATTCTGTAATTGATGATTTTACCTCAAAGTACATATTCCCATTCTCAGGGTCATGAACCCACATATCACAAACAATTCCGTTTGGTGGCTGCTTATTACGATCTGAAGATTTACTAGAATATTTCGAGTTCCAAATTACATTAAGTTTTTGATTCTGAGTCAATTCAGCGTAAGCAATTTGTTCTGCTGTTTCACCAGCATCATCATTTGCGGAGTTTCTATTATCATAATCTCGTTTACTTCTTTCTCCATTTCGTGTGTTCTTACCTTTCCTACTAACACTATTCGATGGTTCAAGAATGGTTTGAACAGTTGATGTTCCTTCAATAGAGATGCCAGATTTTTCTCCGTTCAAATCAACTTCATTTTCTTTAGTAATGAATTTCAGTATATCTTCTCTTAAATTGGACGGAATACCAAAATACAGTAAGGAAGAAACTTTTTGATGACCTCTAATATAATAATCAAAATCATCTTTTGTGATGCCTGCCTCCGTGACTAACTCTTCGACATTATTATCATACAAGGCATCAATGTCAATCTTATCAGTAATTGACACACTTAGCTCTGGAAATCTCTTCTCGCTTTCTTTCTCAATGTCAACTTGAACTGAATTTGGAATTTCAGAAATCTCAAATTGATAATCTTTGTATCTATCAATTTTTTCTAGGAATGTTTCTTTTAGTATTTCATCATCGCTCTTATTTGCATTGCTATATAAAATCTGGCGGTAATGTTCCGCTTTCTTATCTAGATAAGATCTTAATTTCAGTTTCCAAAATTCACAAATATCCAAATGAATCAATTCTGACAATCCATTCAAATCCTCAATATCTTTTGAAATGCTTTCTAGAGCTATCACCAACAATTGATACTCTTCTTCTTTTAATGCATATGAATAGTCAATTTCAAAAATGGTAGGATATTCCTCTTCATTTAGTCCATTTGATAACAAAAAGTCATTAACTTTTTTATTTAACGCATTTTCGCTAAACAATAGCTCAAACGATTCATTCCACTTATCTACACCGAATTCTTCAGTTATTTTTCTTTGTTTATGTTCCGTATCTCGGGAAATTAACAATTCAATCAAATTCAAATCTAAGCTTAGATTTAACACCTGCTTGAATATGTCTACGATTGTTGATGAAAACGTATCAATCAAACGTAATTGATTAATTTCAATAGAATTAGCAGGTAATTTTAAGTAGAATTTTCCTTTACTTTCCACAAAATAATAATCTTCCAAAATGATTGACTGACCATCTTGCTCAACATCTTTAGAAGATATTTTGCTGCATGGAATAATCTGAATACGTTTTAATGAACTAACATTCTTACTATTGTCATCTATCGTAGATAATACCGCAGTTTTGATATCATCAATCTCTTTTTTGAAATCCTCAGAATAATCTTCTAATAACTCAAATGCTTCCAATTTTAAATTTGTTTTGAAGCGTTCAACCCCAAGCCATTCATATATCGTAGTTGTACTAGCTTTTTCAGGCACGTAAATAAAACGCATTTGTTTTTCTATTGATTTAGGCAGTCGCTTATCAGCATACCTTAATTCTTTGTTTGGGTAAAAGAAGCCATCTTTAGCTAAGACTGATAATCCTTCGGTAGAATAAGTAGGATTCATTCCTTTTTTATTTCTGATAAGTTCATTATATAATCTGCGACTTATTTCACCTTTATCGAATTTTGGTAACTCAACTAATATAGCTCTTATTTCATCATCCGAAAACATCGCCATATTTTTTCTAAAATCCAACTGTTCAACAATGCGTTGCCCCAAGAGTTCCATTAAGCTTTGTTCAGAAACTCCATACAATTCCGGAACGTGTGCCTGGAGCTTTTCATATAGCACAATTTGTCTCGGGCTATATTTTTCTCCATCAATCTTAATCCATGCAGTTTTATTCAAAATGTATTTCACATACTCATTTGAATTAAAGTACAATCCGCTCCAGTTCGATTGTTGACTTGCACTTGATTCTTTTTTTACCGAAGATAATAAATCTGTCAATTCTTCGTCTTGATTGAGCCAATTGACAATGTCTTTCGTATCTAATTTGTCTATTAATTCTTCAAAATTACTGATGTACTTAGAAGTTAAATAATTAATATTCGTAAATTTTATTTCATTCTTATATTTGTTATAAATAAAATTTTTAAATCCAACATCATTTTTTAAAGAATCGTTATCATAAATCTTAGGATATTTGGAAACACCACATCGAAGAATAAATGACAGAAAATCTCTCTCCTCAGCAAAACTAGAGCAATCTATTTTTTTCAATGCCGTGTAATCTGTATCTTGAAAAAGCTTATCTCCTAATTCATTGCCATACTCTTTTCCAATATACATTTTATTGGAAGGTTGAACGTCTCCAGCAACGTTTGGAAGATTAAACGGAACTTTAGACAGCTCACTTCCAGCTGATAGTTTTTCATTGTAGTTATCATAAAACCAATTAATGAAACTGATAGATTTTTCAACAGTGTCAATTTGTCGATTAATCGTTCCAATGATCAAATCTGAACTGCTTTGCTCAGTGAATTCAATTGCAAGATATTTTTCACTGAATGCATCTAGAATACGTTTATCTCCTGTACGTTCAGCTTTGTATGCATTAGCTGTTTCTTCCCATTTATTTTGCCAACTTGATGAAGTCTTAATCTGATAAATTAACTCATCAACATATGTTTGATTCAAAATGCTTAAACTAACCCAAGAAGACAGCTCTTTTGGAAGCACAGTAACACCTGTATCGGTCGGTAAGAATACCTTATCTGATTTCATCAACCAATTGTCACTATTGTCCTTTAATAGCTTAGGGACAATCGGAGAACTTTTATATTGCTCACTCCACCATAAGAACACTTTTGTCCTTATTCTATTTTCCCAAGAAGATGAAAGGATATTGATTTTATCAGATAGTTCATCTACATCAAACGACAGGCCAGTGTATTCATTATAATTAGCAAGTTCTTGTACTAGTTGGGCATTTTCGTTTGTTTCTAATAATTGCAACAAGGTTGAAAATGTCTCACCTATTAGCTCCTCTGGGAATTCTTCAAGGAAAAGCTTTGGATTATCTTTGATAGAAATATATTGCCAATTTACAGTCGGTAGTATTTGGGCATTAGATAAATTATCCAGGAATTCGTTCTTTAAGTCAAATACATCTATGTCCCATAGTTTATTCTCTTTAAAAGGAGTTACCATTTTTAACGCTATATCTTCATATTCAGGCTTAGATAATTCTTCAGCTACTTCAGATATAAATTTGAGCACTTCAATAAATATTTTCTTATTTATTTGTTCGCTATCATCCGGGACATCGTCACGTGAATTATTAGTTATAAACGGTGCATTTATAAGTGCATGAATTGGTGTACTAAAGTTACGTACTGGAAAGTAACAATATAGTTTTTCTTTGGAGTAATCGTAATCAGAATCTTTAGAAACGGCTACTGCAATTTTAGCAACTTTATCCCCTATCCTAGATTCTTTATCGAAAACAAAATATTCTTCAGACGGTGCTTGACCTGTGACATCACTTTTTTCTATCAGCACGTCATGCCCATCGACAATTTTCTCTGATATTTTTTCATCATCAGATGTCTCAATAACTATTTTTGTTATATTGGGTAAAAATAACAAAGACTTATAAAATGGTTGCTGAAGTTGTTTAGCGACACTCGTGCCTTTACTTAAATTAGTTTCTTTTAGCTTTACTCGGATTAACGTATCAAAATCAGAATCAACTTTGTTTATTGGTTGAGGACAGTTCATTATCGGAAAACATAGATCGTAATCTTCTTTTTTCCAATTTTTCTGCTGTTCAAAAATTAGTTCACTGAATTTGTCTGACTCTCTAGATACATATTGTTCAAACAGACGTTTCGTGAATTCTTCACTAAATCGAATAGCAAATTCTCCCGAATACAATTCAACCCACTCAGCATCGTTTAGCAAAGAACGGAAACCAGTCCCTTTATTTCCAATATTTTGTGAAGATTTGTTGCTTGCTCTTCCTAAGCACAGTCTTTCAATTGTATCTTTTGAAAATGACGTACCTGTATTTCCAACTTCCAAAATATTATTTTTATAGGTTATCCGAACTTTCACTTCATCATTGCTGGAGTCGTTTTCTGATTTTATATCTCCATAGGCATCGTCTACATTCTGTAATAACTCTAAAATCTGACGCCCATTATAATCACGCATCAATTCATATTCTTCGCTGCAGGCTTTTTCAAGTTCATTACTCAACTCAGAATCCGTATATTTACGAATAAAAATATCCCTTAATTCATCAATCGTATTCCATTTACTCACAGAACCTCGCCTCCAGCCTATTTTTTATATAATATATTATATCATAAATCATTTTATGAAATCCAATCAATAAAGACGTTAATATGGCTACCCACATTAACGTCTAGTTCTATCTATTCAAATTAAATTTCTACAGTCACTCTCACCCCACTTTTGAAATCAACAACAATGTTCTTTTCAAAAATGGTGACCTTAGCTTTGTCTTCTTTGAGGAAATGCTGCGATAGCCGAAGCGAGATTGATTGTCCGGCAGCCTGTCCAACATATCGTTTATTCCCACCTATCAAAACGTAAACAGCTTGATAATTTGCGAAATTCTGTTCTTTCAAATATGGAAGGTCACTTCGACTCATCGAAACCAAAATTGCAGGCTCACGTTCAAAATATGAAATATTGTCTTTCTGTGTATCCGAAAAAATAAAAATCTGCTTCATGATCATGTCTCCCTTGAAAGTTCGATAATATATTATATAACGTAACCGTTATCTAAATCATCTAAGCTATCAACTCTACGGTATAAAACCTGTCAAGTCAAGGCTTGAAAGCATTTCTATCAAGTCTACGGTTAGCCCCTAAATCGTCATTTTAGACTAAAAAAGAGCAACCTAGGAATTACCCTAAGTTGCTCAAACCCTTATTATATCAACGTTCCACGCGAGTGAGCATACCTACACACTCAGCGGTTCGCTGTTGCAGTATCGTTTCGTCGTAAACTCCTTACTCTACGACAGCTATCCCATGGGCAGAACATCTGCTTCTACTTCGCTGATGCCTCAGCTCGAACAAGCAGTGATACCGTCTCAATGTGTGGTGCTAGTAAACTTATATATTATAGAGTGAAAGTGTTAAAAACAATATATAAATAACACTTTAGTACAAAAGTATATACTGCCTTGTATTAAAGACCTTTTTAAAATAAATGAGTAAAATGATTTATTAATAGATTAGTTAATCATTTACTTCAATCACGCTACGCTTTGTAAAAACTTTAATAACAAAGTTACCAGTAGTACATTTTCTTATTTAGATATTGTTCTCTTTGTTCTCTAGAATTTTCATTATTAAAAACAGTTTCAACTATTGTTTTAGCTTTCACATGTACTAGAAGTTTAATCTGATGATACTCATATGAAAATGGGACTATCTTGATAATATATATTTTCTAAACTATTCAATTAATCAACTAAACACTACTGCTACCTTTTAATGTTTCAATTACTTTATTAAGTGGGCTTCCCTTTAAATATGCACAATAAACTTCAGCTACATTCAACTTAATAATATAAATAGGACTCAATTTCAAAGGGTTGCCTGTAAAAATCTCCATGGTTACTGAACCAAAGTCGAGATCTGTTTCTGACTCAGTTGGCATCACAAAGAAATTTTTCACAACTAAATCTTTTTCTTGGGTAGAAACCAAATCTTTATAAGCTAATTGATACAAGAATTGCTTCGTGACATCCCCAATCCCTGGATTATTGTACAGTCCCTTTTCTTCAACTTTTAAAAGATAATACTTGGCATCGAAAATCATAAATAATGAATCTTGTATAGATATTGTATCGGGTACAAGAGTTTTAGAACTATACTGAGTTATTCCTTTAGATGTCCATTTTGGTTTTTCTAAAAATTCCTTCAAGGATTGTCTGCTATCACCCAGTCCAAGAAATTCGAGTGAATAATCAAGATGGTTTTCAAAAGCCACTGCACAAGCTTTCTCCCAAACTACATGGAATGAGTTCGTTCCAAAGAAACTGATATCACTTTTTTCTGATGATGTATCCTTCTTATCAACATAGATATAAAGAGCTTTCAGCAACAATTGATTTCTAGTATTAAACTCTACTGAAAGCTGCTGATTGATTCGATAAAGAATATAGTCTTTTTCAGCTAAATAATCCAGCTCCTCCTCTGTCAAAAGAAGTTCTGGTAAGCCTAGTAAGTTATGCAAATCAGCATGCTGTAAAGTCTTAGTCGTTTGAGTCAAAATAATTTCATGAAGTCGTTTGACAAAGTGTGTCTCATCATCAATCTTACGTTGAGTAACCAACTCTGGATAATAAGGTCGATTATTCGAAATAATGGCAAAAGTGTCATTAATAGTTTTATCCCAGTTAATATCCCCATAGCCATTGATTTCTAGAATTGTATCCTCAACATTATACAAACCATACTCAAAATAATCATTCAAGAGATACATAATTAGAGCTAGTTCATTGAAAGAGCTACCTGAATCATACTCTGAATAAATCAATATTTCTTGTTCCTTCTGTTCAGCTTTCTCAATGACTCGGATAACCTCTTTGAGCTTGATATCGAGATCTTCTTCCTTATCTATATACTTAGGATAACACTTAAGAACGAAATTTTGAATCATCACAAGCCCGACATAAGTAAAGACATAGAGTGACTCACTCCCACCCGAAGATAGTTCCTCCAGTTCAGCATCTTCTTCAAACAAATCTAATAGTTCCTGTTGTTCCTTAGTATTTTTTACAGTTTTTAAGATACCGAAGGATTTCAAGCGTTGGAGTAATTTTTGAAGTGGCTCTTTATCTAGATTAAATCTAAATTGAAGTTCATGAAAGGTATATCTCTTTTGTTCACGAATAAACACTGATTTCATATAGTCTATTCCTTGTCATTTGAAGCAAACAATTCATATTTTTTAGAGACTTTATGATCAAAAATTTGCAACCCATTCTGTTCAAACTCTTTACAGATAACTGAGTATCTGTTAGAATTCTCTACTCCTTGGAAGAAATCTTCCCTCTTCTGCTTAGCTGCATCATCAAAGAGATACATCAGGACCTTGTTCTTAAAGACATCAATGAATTTATCATCTAGCATCTTTTCAAAAGAATCTTCAACTTTATAAGCATCTAACTTAATGAAAAATGGTCCCATCAGTTTATCCTCATTGACATTAAAGTCTTCAGACAAAACTTCATTCAGTGCTTTACGTAAAGCATTCCATTCATAAGTTTGACCCGCTACTGTAAATTGATAACCTGCAATCTCATCTTCTCCACCGTCAAGTTCTAAGTATTCAAAATCCCAGCGTCTCTTGAAGGCTGTATCCATTGGGAATACACCTTGGTCAGCACTATTCATTGTTGCCCAAATATAAAGGTTGTCTGGCAAAGTTAGTGTAGCCACTTGAGCTTCAGAGACATTTAGTTCTTTTGCAAGATACTGTCTTAGATCTTCAGAAGTACGGATTGGGTACTCACTTACGCCATCTTTGCGATCTAACAGTTGGAAAATATCACCAAAAACTGTTGCAACTTTGGCACGGTTAATCTCCTCAATCAACAAGAGATAAGGTTTAGGATTATCTGTTTGAGCACTCTTAAGAGCCTCTACATAAATACGAATGAATGGTCCTGGCACATACTGATATGAAATCTCCTCTTTTCCTTCCACGTTAATTACAGGAACTGGCTTATAAGTACCAACAAATTGAGAAAAGGCATAATCTGGATGAAAAGTCACACGTTCATAGTCTTTTTCAGCATTTTCAAGTAACTCGACCATATCTTCACCTAACTTATGACTCTTACCAGTACCAGGTGCTCCAAAAAGAATGCGATTTAGTGGCTTATCTGAATATACTTGCTCAGTCCCATATTTTAGTGAATCTAAAACAGGAGTTGACTCTTCAATTTTAAGTGTAGTAGGAACTTTCTTGGTTGCTACTTCAAAATACTTATCTAATCTGTTTCTATAGCTACTAAGTACAGAAATATCTGAAACTGAGGTTAAAATACCTTTTTTAATCTGCAAATACTGATTGAGTCCTTCATTAAGTATTGAACCAAGAATCCTTAATGACCCCTTAGCTTCTACATCACTTGTGATATCTACTTCAGTTTCTCCATCAACTAACAAATCATAGATTACCATGTTGTTAAAGTATACATCATCTCCATTTTTTACTACTTTATAAATTGCTTTCTCGGAGATTAGAGTTAAGAAGTTGATTAATTTTTCTTCGGCAACACTTGAGTAATTAACATCATATCCTAACCAATTCAAAAGAACTCTATTTAGAATTGATAAATCATCAGCAAAAATTAGAGAAAGATAGTCAAAATTTGAGGTAAAAGAAATTTTCTTTTCAAACCTACTACCACCTGTTCGTTCTGCACTAAAAGATTTTGCTGAATCAACAAAAGTAAATCTTGCCAATTCATAGCACAATTCAAAAGTAACAATCAGCGACTCAATTTGAGAAGATAGTAGGGGATTACAATCTAGTGTATTACTGAAGTCTGAACTATCAATATCTTCATTACTAAAAATATCTTTTACTTGACTAAATACTTTACTATAAACCGTAGTTTTTAAAGTAATCCCTTTCCCATTTGCATTGGAACAATACTCGATCTCATACTTGTTGTCTGATGCCTCCCATAGTAATATTAAAAGAGCCACCGCAGACTTAACTTTAGGCATCGAAGATTTAATACCTAATTTTAAATCAATTGGTTCATATTGTTTCAGATTACCCACCTTAACCATTTTCAATCTCCATATCTTTTTTAATTAATTCTGCAATTGCATTTGCTAATTTTGGAGGAACTGCATTTCCCACCTGTTTCATTTGTGATGTCTTAGTACCATGAAAAATAAAATCATCTGGAAAAGACTGCAATCTTGCGGCTTCACGCACAGTGATAGCTCTATGCAAAAATGGATGTGTAAACTTCCCTGAGGAAGGGGTATCAAAACGAGTAGTAATCGTAACTGACTGTTCTGATTTAACCATACGTTCCCAAGTCCCACTATAAATAGATTTAGTCAGATGCTCTTTTGGTAAAGCCGCTTTACCTGAATTTTCAGGTATCATCCTCAGACGCTCCAAAGCGATTTTAGAGTGATTTGTCGCTTTATGGTTATAAAGTCTAGATGACTTGGAACGCATTTCTTCTTGATATTTAGTTAGAGCATCTGATATATAAATCTGTTCTTCATCTCCTTCACCAGAATTTAAAAATGCTAAATCACTAATTGCATCCCAAATAGTAACCGTATCAACTTGTTTCAGCTTGAAATCTACTGCATTATCACCTTTTTTACCGATAATAATAGCTCTCCTGCGTTTCTGTGGTACTCCAAGCGTACTAGCATCTACAATATCCATGGAAAGACAGTAACCTAAATTCTCAAATAGTTCAACTAACTCTTTTTTGAAATAGCCTTTTTCTGCAGTCAGGAGATTAGGAACATTTTCCATAACAAAGTAGTCAGGAGATACCAACTCCACAACCTTTACAAAATACTTAAATAAGAAATTACGTTCATCATTAATCGTTTTTCTACTTCCTTTCTGGGAGTATCCTTGACAAGGTGGACCACCAATGATAACTTTAATTTTTCCTTTTAATAATCCAAACTCTCTTTCTAGATCGAGCGAGGTTATATCTCCTACAATCATATTAGTGGTAGGGTGATTCTTTTTATAAGCTTCAGCAATACTTTCGTCAAACTCGTTTGCAACTAGCGTATTAAAACCAGCTTGCTCAAAACCAAGTGACATACCACCTACACCAGCAAAAAGATCCAGCACATTGTTATTCATTATCCAAATCCTCTATTCTTTGAGTAGCAATATTAAAATATCCCTCTTCAAGCTCAATACCAATAAAATCTCTTCCCAAGCTTTTCGATACCACTCCAGTTGTACCGCTTCCCATAAATGGGTCAATAATTAAGTCACCTTTATTTGATAACAGCTCAACAAAATGACTAATGAGTTGAACAGGTTTTTGAGTAGGGTGTTTCCCGAAGGATTTTTCATTCTTTGTAACGAGAGAAGTTTCAATAAAATCATGATACAACTTACCTTCATTATTGAAAGTACCAGTTCTAGTTTTATAAGTGAAATAGAGCCAAGCCTCTGTGGAGTTCACAAAATGAAGATTCATATTTCTTGGCATTGGGTTAGTCTTATGCCAAATGCCAGTTGTTTTATAATAAAATCCATGTTTTTCTGCAATCTGAATCAAGGTTTCTAATTTAATTAGTGACATGAACATAATCATACTAGCCCCTTTTTTTGAAACCCTAGCCGACTCTTCAAAGAAGTTATCCATTGACATCAACCATTCTTCATAATCTAAATCATCCCAACCTGCTGAACCAAAGAAATTTTCTCTCATTTTATGTAGATTGGTATCACGATTTTTCATGAACATTCCCAAATTATACGGTGGATCAGTTAAAATCAAGTCAACTGTATCTGACTTAATCTGTTTCAAATAGGTAGCACAATCACCATTATACAAATTAATTTTTGCCATACTAAACACCACTCTCAATTAACTCTGATACATCACAACACAAATAGGTTGATATTTTTAGCAAGGTATCAGTAGTTACACTCTGATTCTTAACTAATTTTGAATAAGTACTTGAACCAAGCTTTACAGCTTCTCTCAACTCAGTTCTGGAAATATTTTTCTCTTTTAATTTTTCCCATAAAGGGTTATAACTAATATTCATCTTCACTCCAACAATAATATTCTTATAAATTATATCACATAAGTACCTAAAACGGTACATACAACTCGTCTATTGTCGAATTAAATTATTTTTGATAAACTATTGTTGTTTAATAAAACAACAGGAGTATTATATCATGTTTTCAAAAATTCGTCTAAAAGAAAGACGACTTGCAATTGGATTATCTCAGGTCGATATTTCAAATAAGCTAGCAATCAATCGTTCTTCCTACAGTAGTTGGGAATCTGGACGTGCCAATCCCAATCAAAAAAATCTAGCAGCACTTGCTAAAATCTTAGACGTCGATGTAACCTACTTCGAGTCAGAGTACCACATCGTTAATAACTTTCTTAAGCTTACTACTGCTAACCAACAAAAAGCTGAAGAATATATTGAGGAGCTTCTTCAATCTCAACACTCCGATAAAGTAGTGCAGCTTTATCCTGTCTCAGTCTTTTCTGAAGTTGCTCTTTCTGCCCCTCTTGAAGAATCTTTATTTGATGAATATGAAACTGAAACTGTCTACTCAGATGAAGAACAGCTTGGATATGATGTCGCTGTTTGGATTAGTGGTAAGTCTATGGAACCAATCTATCAAGATGGTGAAGTAGCTCTTATTCGTTCCAGTGGATTCGACTATGATGGCGCAGTATATGCTCTATCGTGGAATGATTCAGTCTTTATCAAAAAACTTTATCGCGAAAAAGAGGGTTTTAGAATGGTATCCTTAAATGATAAATATCCAGATAAATTTATTCTTTATGAAGATGGGCCACGCATTGTTGGCAAAGTCGTAGGTCACTTTATGCCCATTGTATGAGGTTATGATACGTTTAAAGGATATTTTAGAACTTGGTACTTATGACCATAATCCAGGAGCTCGTGCTTAAATTTTCGATATGGAGAATTTCGAAGAAACAATTGAAAAAAATCAATTCTCTCAAGTCTATATTCCAAACAATTAGAACTGCGAAATTTACCAATATGCTTTCTTAGTAGATGACACTGTCTTCTACGGAGGTTTGACTCAATGGGCTATATCGAGTACTCTAAAGAACCTAGAAACGATATAGCTTTCATCGACATGAAGTCTTTTTATGCTAGTGTAGAGTGTGTTGACCGTGGACTCAATCCACTTCACACATCTCTCTGTTTGACGAGCCGTGCAGACAACTCAGCTGGACTCAATCTTGCTTCTTCTCCTGTTTTCAAGAAGGTCTCCGGTAAATCTAATGTTGGTCGGTCTTATGATCTCCCCTTTGACATCAAGACACGAAAGTTCAATTACTACAATGCTAGAAGGATAGGGTTACCGACCACGCCCCAATATGTTTCTTATATTGAGAATCGGGTCAAACGTACCCTTATCCTTCCACCACGGATGAATCGATACATCGAGAAAAATCTTGAAATCCAACAAATCTTTCAGAACTATGCAGCAACAGAGGATATTCTCCCCTACTCGATTGATGAGGGTTTTATTAACCTTACTTCTTCGTAAGGAAAGAATACAAAAACTTATACTGGTATCATTCCAAAAATCACTCAAAAACATGTTCTTCTCAAATCGAACCTTGGACACTTGAACTTAGAAATGGAGAATGTTATCAGTATTGAACTAGTGGAGGACACTCTCTATGAAGCAACTTGAATTCCACCGCAACGAACTTCAGATGAATTACTTCAGTGATAGTAATCGTAAATTCGAAATCGACTTCTATCGCTATTCTGCCTTGGATACCCCTTTAACCTTTCTTACAGACGATATTCTTCTAACCATGGCCAAATCAATGAAATACTACTTCAAACTAAAAAAGGGAAATGCAAAAGATAATCGTGATCACTACTTCTTGTTTCAGATTGAAACCTTGGATAAAAGTAAACTGACTAGAAAATATACCTATCTGAAGACTGTTACTCCCATCACCCCTATATCTTTATAAGTTTCTTTGAAAGTGATGAAATAGGAGATAGATAAGAAAGACAAAAGGATGACAAATGGAAATCAATGAAGAAATTTATGACAATCTAGCAGATTTTATCAATAAACTTGTTGTAAGAATTCAAAAGAATGGGTTCAAAGTCGACCAGATTAATCAACTTTCAAATTTCAGTGAGGACTTCTTTTAGTTGTGTAAAGCTAAAACACTAAAACTTAGCTTGGTAGACATTACGAATCTAGACAGCTATCAAATACTGTACACTGCAACTCCTGAAGCATCGCAAGAATATCTTACAGAAAGCATTAAAAGCTTCTATACGGAAATAATAGAACTTAGTAAAATTTAATTTTATAGCTAATAATCAAAGGAGAATTTAATGGTACTGACGATTGAACTGGCTTCTTACTTAAAAAAATGATTATGCTTGGTATAGAGGTGAAGAAAATTTCAAACTACGTCGCGTTCTTCGCCAATTCAAACGATATGGTGTGAGTAAGGAGAGAACCTTAGATTTGGATTATAACGCTCTATCCTTGCTACATCTCATCTCTCTTAAGTCAGATTACTTCTTAGATAGTGGAGAGAATTAAAAGATGTCACGAAGGAACTCTTGGATACCTACTGCGATTTAAAGATTACTCGCAATGAAAGAGGAAAACTGCTATCTAGTCACTCCTGCATTACCGAAAGAGGATATTATTTGGTTCCTTGATATTCTCGAACGAATGCTACGACTCTATCAATCCTATGCATCAAGAATTATTGATATGACATGGCACAAATTTGATGTTTGCATTACTTCACCAGTCAAAGCACGAGTTAAGGGAAATGAACGATTTATACTAGACTGGTTGCTAGAACGTATTAAAATTCTTAAGGCAAATCATTTTTCAGACAATGACATCCAAATCTTTTTCCAAGCTTGGGCAGGGGTCAATCCTGCTTTTTGGGTGTAATAAATAAATTCCATAATGTGAGAAAGTTAGCCAAGGCATCCCCTTAACTGACTTTTTCTTATCTTAGTCTTCAAGCTTTACTTGTTCTTTTAGTAGATTGAAGAGTTTTTCATCACTCAATCGGCAAAAATCACAATCCTCTTTTTGACAAGCTTGAGATACATTACCTTTGCGAATAGACTTCCAGAAGTGTTCAATCTCTGCCCTTACTTCAGAAATATCATCTTCAGTAATAGCGACTGTATGAACTGAATAGTTAGTTTGACTACTGTCATCATCTAGGAAGACATACTGAGTTTCAATGGTCTTGCCATCTGTGTCAATCTCAGCGGACTCTTGCAAGAGGAGATTATAGAAGGCTGCCTGACGATGGTACTCTCCACCTTTTTCGAGGGCTTCTACACCGTGTTTAGCAAATCCTGTCTTGTAGTCAACGACACGGATAATATCGCCATCGTACTCCAACTTATCGATGATCCCTATGATTGGCATACCATCTAGATTGACATGGAACTCACGCTCAAGTTGTGTATCCTTGCAACTATTTGGAATGTATTCCTCAAAGAGATTTTTCAATAAGCGCTCGCCATTAACTTTCATCTTTTCAGCAGTCATCACATTGCCAGTGATTTTCGCTTTATGGTTTTCGAGAGAATTGTTAAAGAATACTAGAGCATCGTCCAGCGAAAGTGTCTGTTTCTTATCTTGGTAGATAGCCTCCATGGTCTTATGAATGACTGTACCAAATACTGGACCTGTCGGAGCATGCTTAACTTCTAATTTTTCTTTATATTCCTTCTTAGGGAGTTGCAAACCGGCAGTATCTGTCAACTGAAGGACATTGTCAAAATAGAAAGTTGCTGAACAGGCCAAGAAACGATTGAGGCTGCTGACACTAATTGCCTTGAAGTTTTTAACTGCTTGCTCGAATGTTGCGACTTCAATTTTCTCGGTGTTGTCAAACTCAGGTGTTACGTTCAACATGACTTGTGTGCAGTATTCGCATGGATAGCTATCTTTCGAATGGTCGCCGCCACAGATAAAGTTTCCTGCTTTTAATCCTTTCAAGCATTCTACAATTTGCTCCACAACTATATCTACATCAGATTGCGTAATTTCAATATCCGGAGTTGTAGAGAAACCTTTTTCATCATCTGTATTTTCTACAAATACATACTGAACAAGGATTTTCTTATCCGTGATATCGACTTCTAGACCTTTGAAATTGGTCAAAAGGATATAGTAGATAACAGCTTGACGCCAGTAATCTCCACCAAGTGGTTCTTTCTCGCTTGGACCTTCTAATTTCTTAACTGCTTTTATCGCATTTCCAGTCTTGTAATCAATAAGACGAATGTAGTCTTCTCCAAGTTCAATTTTATCAATTTTACCAGTCAATGTACAATCAGCTACCTCTGAGCAATCAACAGAGGCGTTCGTCAAATCACCGAGCTTAATCCCTTCAATAGACTTCTCAAGGGCGATTTCTCCATCTTTTAGGTAGCCATCTGCCTTATAAAGATTCTCAATGATTGACAAGCCACGCGCTTGGTCATCACGACGAGCTCGATCACTTGGGAGTTTCCAAGATTCATTTTCAAAGATGGTTTCAAAGCGTTCAATAGCTTTTTCTTTTGGAAGGACTGTCTTATAATTAAGGACTGTCTTATCACCTTCTTGAGTAACAAAGATTCCTTCTAAGGTCTCATGGATGATGTTCCCAAATGTCAGCGCCTCACTACTTTCTGCCGGAAACTTAAGTCCCTTATTGAAATAGAAACTCAAAGGACATTTGAGATAACTATTCAAAGAGCTGACGCTCAGACTGAAATCAGATAAGATTGATTGGAGACTATTAGTAGAAAACCTAGGTACTTCAATCGTAGCACCAAGATTGAAATCTGTCGTATCTACTTCTACAAGCTCTTCAACAATAGAATCGAATTCTCCCAAGAAATGAGTTGCTGGATATTCAGCATTATATGAAAGATGTAACTCCTTCTTGGCACGTGTCATAGCAACATAGAAGAGTCGGCGATTTTCCTCTTCTTTTAATTGAGATTCATTATCCTCTTTTCCATCAAGAGATGGTGGATAAGAGAAACTACCTGACTTATTCTCGCCACCAGGCCATTCAGATCCTTTTTTCTTACCATCATTACACTTCATCATGAAAACATGGATAAACTCAAGACCTTTAGAACCATGTGCTGTCATCAATTGAACACAGTTTTCTGGTACAGCTGCAATGTCTTCAATAGGAAGCTCTACTTTCATTTCTTGAAGACCTGACAAACTGCGTAAGAAATCTGATAGTGATAGGCTTGGAATCATTAGGGATTCGACTTCCATCAACTTGTAAATCTCACGCCAAATAGAAACCAAACGATATTTTTCTTTGGAATGCATCACATACTGATCAATTTCAAATGTACGCATCACCTCTTGTAAAATAAACATCGGTGACAAGGTCTTTTTAGACTTGGATATTTTCAAGCGCAGTGATTCCAACTTCTTGTAGATAGCTTTAATGGTTTCACTTGTGATTTCTCTACTTGTTTTCACATTGCGAATAGCTGCGATTTCATCAACTGATACATCAAAGAAATCAAAATAGAGTAGTTTTCTCAGTTCACTAATATTATTATGGGAACGATTGATGTACTTCAAAATAGCAAGTATTTTCTTGAAGAAGGCTTCTTGGAATAAATCTTCTTTTTCCTTGATTTGAACAAAGAATCCATTTGAGCGCAAGAGTTTGGCAAACTTACTACCATAGTCATTTCGACCATAAATCACACCAATTTCACTTGGCGAAACACCCTTGTCAATCAAGATTTGAATCTCATTCATAATCCCCAGCATTTCTGCCTCTTCAGACTCATAGGGGGTTACTACTGGTTTTAGATTGGCATAGTCTTTATTAACACCAGCGGAAATAAGAGCCTTTTCTTCGCGAGGATTTTTGCTAATCAACTCTTTAGCTGCATCGATAATCGCTTGAGATGAGCGATAGTTTTCTTCCAATACGATTTTGGTTGGGTTGTATTTCTTTTCAAAATCTCTTACATTGTCTGCACTAACGCCTTGGAAACGATAGATACTTTGATCATCATCTCCTACGACAAAGAGATTTGGATTTTCTTCCCCTTTTACAAGAAGATCCACAATTTGGTTTTGGACAACCGATGTATCTTGGAACTCATCGACAAACAGATACGAAATTTTTTCTGCGACTTGCTCTTGGAAACTTGGGTTTGACTCCAATGCTTGAATGGTCCAGAGAATCATATCATCAAAGTCAAAGAAGTTTTGCTCAGAAATTTTTTCCTGGTATTTTTTAATGATGTGAGATCCAGAAAGCAATTTGTCGTATTTAGCCTTCTCTTTCTCAAAGTTAACATCGTGGAATGAAAATGGTTCTTTTCCTAACTTCTTATTACCATTTTTACCATACCAAAAATTTTTAAATTTTTCATCCTCCGGAGAAGACAACTCAATAGCTTTTAGATAGTCATCAACCTCTTGTTTAATAGTCTCTTTTGACAAGCCATGTTTTTTCATTCTTGAAAAGAGGTCAAGCAACTGCTCTTTAGCTGAATAACGTTCTCCGGAATTTTTGAAGAGAACATCCTTTTCCTCAATATGTTTATCCATCATTTCTTTGAGTAACTCAAATTGAGCTGCTGTAGAGATGACCTGAGGTTGTCCATCAAACTGTTCTGGATTTGACAAAATTAATTCACTACAGAAAGCATGAATGGTAGATACACGAACACGGCGACCACGCTCACCAATCAGTTTTTCTAAACGGTCAAGCATTTCAGATGTACCAGCTTCAGTGTAGGTCAAGCAGACAATCTCATTTGGTTCTACTTCATAATTGGTCAAAATGTTGGCAACACGACGTGACAAGATTTGAGTCTTACCAGTACCAGGCCCTGCGATAACCATGACAGGACCTTTAACAGTTGATACCGCCTCTTTTTGTTTCTCGTTCAACTTCTCAAATTCTTTTTGGAATTCTGCTTTAAAATCTACTTTATTCATCAAATTCTCCATTTTTTTCTAAAACTTCATTCTTACATCTTCCGGTGCAATTATATCATATTGCCAAGCTTTTTTGCTGTCGTAACTGTAGGGTCTTGAAATCGGCTCTATGCTTGTCATATCAACTATTTCAAGAATCGTATTGTACAGGTCAATAACAGCCTTATCTCCGTCTATTTCTGCATCCTCATCAGAGACTTGCATACCATGTAATTCAATTTCTAAGATTGTTTCAACATACTTTTGAAAGATAGTAGAATCAAAATCAAAACGATATTCGTTAACTATTTTGAAATCATCAGTATGACGGATTGTAATTTCAGATTGAACAGAAAATGGATAGGTCAGCCAAAATACAATTTCACCACTATCCTCAGTACGAAACATCGCATTTAAGTGATAATTGACCCAACTAAAATGATTGAGTTTTAATTCATAGTTGAGCAAGTCATCCCACATTTCCCTTCGAATAGTTAGTTCTTCGAACTTAATAGGTTTTAAGGTCATTTTTCTTCCTTTCTACTGAATGAGTTTTCGTACCATTTGTTCCATGTCTACACATAAAGAGCGACCACGTTCTCCATTACTTTTCCTGTCAAGCATGGCTTGAACAGAATTCATACTTGAAAAGTAAGTCAGAAAACTACCTAATCGATCAATCTTCTTCCAATAGGAATACTCTTTAAAGATACTATAGTTAAAGATGTCCAGATACTTTTCCTTCAGATGATTTGCTTCAACAATAGCATTTACCTTATCATAAAAGATTTTGAATCTTTCCTCCTGGATGGCTTTCTTTTTATCCAGTTCTTCCTTCTCTTTCACTTGATTAAGTTTTAGTTCTTGTGTAACTTTTGATACCATCAAAAAACTTTCAATTGATCTCAAGGTGTCTTTATCAGAAAGTTGCCAATCAACTGGAATAGAATATGAGACTTCATTTTCATCATGCCAATCCAACAAGTCTTGAATGTTTGATTTAAACAGTTGGATTTCTTTTTCTTCCTGTTGTTGTAACAACACTTGCTCACGTTTAACACGAAGTTCTTCCAGTTCATCATTCCAATTTTCAATCAAATGGTAGAGAGCCTGTAAAGAAAGTCCTACAAAATCAGCTAAATTCTTCTCTACACCAAATCCACTAAACTTAGGCAGAAATGATTCCAATTGGTTAAATACATTCTCTCGATCTAATTTCTCCAAGTATCTCTTATGTGCTGCTAAATCAAATTTTTGTAGAATTGCACTACGAAGATAAGTATTAAGGACATACAGGATTCGCTCCTTCTTATCCCAAGCTAGATTCTTCTTGCGTCCTTTTCCTAACATCATCTCAAATAGACGATAGTCACTCTCGGGCTCGCGGTCATTTTCTTGGTCCTCTACAAAATAGCCTTTTGATTTGTATTCTTTCAATTTATCAAGTGTGATGTACTCTTTCAAGTGCTCTAGATTTTCACCTAGATCAGCCATAATCAATTCTTTATCAAGTAACTTTTTCTCAGCCTTTCTTCCCCTATCCTTAGTTTTGATATCATCTCTGAGTTCCTTATCTGCAAAACTTATAATACAATCTTTTCCAACTGGATAAATTTCTGCACTATTCCCTCTTCGGTAAATGCGATAAGCATTTTTTAGCCAGGCACCACAAAGATAACACTGTCTTAAACTATCATCACTACTTTTCACCAGCTCAGAACGGATCCATTCTTTCCTTGCATCTTCTAAGTTATCAGCTAGAGAAAGTTGTAACACCAAGTCATAATTTGGTTTCCCCATATACTATCCCTTTCCTATTCATAATACCCCTTAAACTCACCACGCTTCTCAATAATACGCATCGCTGCTTTAACAGTATGGAATTCATCAACCAATTGCTCAATCAGATGTCCTCTAAAATCGAATAGTTAGGATCTTTCAATTTATTAGAGAAACGAGAATTGACTCTTTCCTGTTCAGTCTTTTCTTGCTCTCTCTTACCATCTAATAATTTTCCTCTTGGATAACGAGAGGAGGCAAACAAATCCTTTAAATTTTCATCGCTGTGGAAATAATCCCCTGTTGTCAAAAATATCTTTAGGATCATATGATGAGCATTTGCTTCAGAATCTTGAGCACTCCCTACCAAAATCCAATAAGAATCAATCGTGTCATCAGGGTTATTTTGTTCACGCATTTCATCTGCAAACTCAAAAATTTGCAGAACAGACTCAGATAATGGATATTATTCGCAATCTTCAAGGTAAATTCTAGAACGTTTTTCCTTTATAATTTCTATATGATTTTCAACTACCAGCTTTTTAAGCTTACGCTTTTTACTATAGTCTGAATATTCATCGTCTAACTTTTCACGATAATCTTTACGTTTCGTAACTAATTTCGCTTCCTCTAAAGAAAGTTATAACTTACTCTTCGTAATTGAATAATAACCAAGAGGATAATTCATACCAGTATCAGATGTAGACAGGATTGCCATCGTCTCTACTACCTTATGAACTTTTTTTCAGCCACTAGGCCTTTCAGTTTCTTCAAAGCCATTTTAAGCTGACGCGTAACCTTATAGTGAAAGATTGTTTTCTTTGTTGACATTTGATTTCATTCTTTCTTTTTCTTAAACTGCATATTCTAATGCGAATGCGTAAAGATCATCTAGATAATTTCGTTTTTCTTTTGAAGTGGTGTGATAACCAGAACAAGACTTGCAATAGTATGTTCGACAAGTATCGTCTTCGAGCAACTCTACAGCTCTCTGAGCTTTTGTTTCAGTCACATAGATAAGTTTGTGTTTTCGAGCTGAACTACAATAAACTCCATGAGTTGATCGTTGTTCTTCTTGACGTTTCATCTGGTATTTATAGGCATGTTTACTAATTTTACACATATGGAACCCACCCTTTTTGGAATAAATGATGTATTTAAATAGCCGAGTCTTTATTTCTTGACTCTATTGTATCACTTTAAGTACATATTACAATAGGTAAGATACATAATTTTAGTGTTTTTGTTTGTTACAGTATACTATCGATAATTCAAAACAAAAAAAGATACATCATTCATGTACCTTTTTAATTCTAATTATTATATTTGATATTCCTAGAGAGAATCAAAAATTTAAAGTTTTTCAATCTCTAAGATGGTAAATTTACCATTAAAGCGTTCAATATAGTGCTGAAAACCTTCTCTTCCATAAGTTGTCAACTCATACTCAATCGTTTCAATATCTCCCTTAGAGGTGCGACTGACTACCTTTAAAGCTGGAATATCATCTTCTAGCACATTAGCATATCCCCCGATATAACGGAAACGAATCCGATATTTTTCTGTATTTGAAAACATGGAGAAAGTATGGTAGCGAACTTCACTATCCGTCATTAGTCCTTCTAATTCAGACTTACTGAACTCAATATTTAACTCATCGTTTTCTCTATGAACAGTTTTGAAACGATCCAAACGGAAATGGCGAAGATTCTTTTTATCAATAATATAGCTACCATTTTCTTCTAGCAACTTATAAGCAATACAATAGAAATAATGATCATTAAAAATAATAGAGACTGGCAAAACTTGATAAGATTGTTCTTTATTTTTTTGTCCAATATAATTAAAAGAAAGAGGTTTTTTATTTTCTATCGCGTTAAAAATACGAGAGAGATGAGTCAAAATAGATTTCTTGCCATCCTCTTGATAGATTGATAACTCTTTATAGTGATCAAGTTCCAACTTTGTTAAGTTAAGAATACGATCACGTTCACGATCATCGACTGCCCTATCAACAAAAGTCTGAATTATATCGTTCACCTCTTCCTTACGAAGAGCACGACTCTCTAAAAGGATTTTAGATAAAATAACAGCTTGATTGTACTTTAAATTACCATAACCTTGATCATAGTGCGCCTCATAATACCCACCCTTGCGTGAATATTTGATTTGCATGTTCGGACGTAATTCAGCAAGATTCTCTTTTAGTTCTTTTAAATCCTCTTTTAGAGTTCGCTCAACAATTTGATAACGATTGAGGTATTCATCTTTGTTAACTTGATTTCCTTTCTCAAGCTCAGACATAAAATATAAGAGGCGACTTGCTTTACCTTTTAATTTAGTACTATTGTTTTCGGAATTCATTATCAAACTCACTTCGTTTAGATTTCTTATTAACTATTATACCACACATTGATTTTACATAAACAAAGAGAACTAATATCTAAATTTAGAAAAATTTCTACAACTCTGACTATCGATTTTCAGACTCGAAAAATAAACCGTCTAAATCTAATATTTCATCTTATGGAAATTACTACTTATTCAACTTTGATTCCAAATAATTTACAATAGCAACTAGGTAAAAGATAAAATATAGAGCACGAAAAAAGAACCCACCAAAATCAAATTTTGGTGGGGTATCGGTGCGGTTTGAAACAAATCTAGCCTCATTATCGCCATTTGATATCGCGTTAAACCTTGCTATGCTAGGGTTCTGCAATCAAATTGCAGTACTCTCTTATTTAAGAGTAATAAGATCAGATAGTTAGATCATCTCAAACCAAGCCAAAGCATCTTTGATTCTTTCTTCTTTTTCAGGTGGACAAGTTGGAACATGTTGATCGCCTTCCTCTTTGCTTGATTTGTTGAAATTATCACATTCAATCAAGTCAAACTGTCGTTTCACTTGTACAATGTAAAAAATAGAAACCTTAAAACCATATTTCTTCAAAACATAGTCTTTGATTTCTGGATAAGTCGCATCCTTTCTGATGGAAAGTGACTCAATATCTTCTTCATTAATTTCAAGTTTGATATGGTTGTCGACATCTAGTTTGGACAATAGCGAAACATGATGCGTTTGTGGACTCAAAAGGTAAGGGGAGTTCAAAGCTCCAGTGGAGCTTTGAAGCATCTCGCCTTGAAATGTAAAAGCGAGATGTTTAGCTGCGTTTCTCTAAGAAACTTACACACTCGACATGTTGTAATATTCTGCTTTTATACTAATAAACAAAAGGCAATTAAAAACATTTTAAAATGATACTGTGGAACGGAAAGTTGATCACTTCTTCCAAAAGAAACATCATCCATTCTATAATTTAAAATCCATTTCTCTACTAATTCTATTACTAGCCAATATCGTATAAATCAAATAACCAATAAAAATAACATAGCAGCCAGTCTTACAACTTACTACTTTTCATATGATAATT
>ERZ772932.397-NODE-397-length-24254-cov-11.395016_pt1 | contig 24254 bp, 21 predicted proteins | sample MGYA00511684_ERZ772932 | MGnify/ENA primary metagenome ERZ772932 (study PRJEB29015, sample SAMEA2738078) | human oral metagenome | biome: human oral; feature: human-associated habitat; material: saliva | place: China | collected 2210 ...
CCATGCCCGCCGGCACGGCCACGGGCAGGATGATGTACCCGAAATCCTTGCCCTCAGCGCGGCGCATTACGCGTCCCACCGCCTGAATCACATCCACCTGAGAGTTACGCGGCGATAGGAAAAGCACAGCGTCCAGCGTGGGAACATCTACGCCCTCGCTCAAGCAACGGGCATTAGTGAGAATCCGGCAAACCGGCTCCTCATCCGTGCCCGCACCCTCGGTCAGCCAGTCCATCTCGCGCGCACGCACCGCCGCGTTCATAGTGCCATCAACGTGGCGGCACTCAACCTGCAGATTATCGCTGGCATCGGCATTAGTCAGATTACTAAGCCCACTGGTGCCATTTACCAGGTCAGGGAACTGATCCGTTACCTGCTTAGAAGCTTTAATGTCACGGCAGAAAGCCACAGCGCGGCGCATAGGGGAGCAGTCACTGCCATAGTCCACATCTGAGCCAGGGTTTTTACGCTTAGCCAGAGCATTCCAGCAGCCAGTTAGCTTTGCGGCAGTATCGAGATTTAGCTCGCCATCCATCTCAGCGATCAACTGATACTTCTGGGAGACCTCCTCCTCACTAACCGTCAAGATAATTACTTTGTAGTCCGTCAGCAGGTTCTCCTTCACCGCTTGGCCAAAGCCCAGGCGGAAGAACACCGGCCCATAGGTGTCCTTATCATCCATTGAAGTGAGGATTACATCCTTCTGAGATGCCTTACTCTTAGCGTTCTCCGCGAAAATACGCGGGGTTGCCGTCATGTAGAGAGTCTTAGAGCGGCGAATAAAAGCGTCATCATGAATCTTGGTGAAGGCACTCTCGTTTGCGGTGGTTAGCTTTGCGCCGGTGGTGCGGTGAGCCTCATCGCAAATAACCAAATCGAAATCATGCCAAGTCTCACCAGCTAGCTCCTGGACCTGGTGGATAACCTCAATGGACTGGTAGGTGGCAAATACAACCTGCAACCCTTCAGCGTCATTATTGGCGCCAAGTGAAAGCGCTAAACGCTGAGCATCCGTGGTGGCCGGGATAGGTAGATCCACTCGGGATAGGTAGATCCACTGTTGAATCTGCCGGGGCATCAGAGCGAGCAGAAACTTTAGTGTCAGAGCATACAGCCCAAGCGGTGAAAGCAGAATCAACCTCAACGGACCAGTCATCTAGCGTCTGCTTCAACAAAGCCAAAGAAGGCACCGCAAACAGAATCCGGGCACTACCGCCCTCACGCTCCATAAACTCGCGTGCAATGATCAAAGAGGTGAAAGTTTTACCGGTGCCGCAGGCCATAATCAGCTGGCCTCGATCACTGGTATCAAAACCAGCCATTACCGCACTACGGGCACGCACCTGGTGATCGCGAGGCACCTTACGTTCACGTGTAGTGGGGGCCTGCCTTGAACCCAGCGAATAGGTGCGCCAGTCAATATCCGAATCACGCAGGTCAGCTAGGGTAATGCGGGAAACCGGGATGTGCTGGCCCTCAATAGCATCCTGAGAATTCTTACCCCAAGCAGTGCCTGAAGTATCAACCAAAATACGTCGGGTAAAAGGCGCCTTACCTGAAGCAGTCAAGAAAGAATCAATATCGCGCTTATGGACCGTGTGACCAGGGGCGTAGAACTTACACTGAATCGCTACCAGCCCAGCGTTTTCATCGGCAGGAATAGCCACCAAATCAATGCCAGTGTCACCAGTTTGGCGCTCAGGCCACTCACTCCACAGGTAAACCTCTTTGAACTGGTGAGCAAAACGCGCATCGTGAAGCAAGAACTGACGCGTGAGCTCCTCAAACATGGCGCCCTTTTCACGTTCACTGGTTGCCAGAGTGCGGTACTCATTTAAAAGTGAATCTAGGGCAGAAGCCGAGCTTGCGGTGGGGAGAGCTTCAGTGCGCGCATTCGTCATAAGCCTGAAGTTAGTGGCCAAGTACGCTACTAGCAACCCAGAAACAGTAGATTGGGTAACAAATTGAGTAATGGTTTAGATTTTGGCGGTAGCTATAGCGCTGGCTGAGTTGGCGGGGTTAGCTGGAGTTTGCGGCCCTGCCAGTGTTGAATCAGCCAACGGTCATGGCTGGCCAGGATCAAGGTGCCACGCCAGGCGCGCAGCGCATCTTCAAGCACATGCATGGTTTCCAAGTCGAGATAGTTTGTGGGCTCATCCATGATCAAAACAGCTGGGCTATTAGCAAGCGCAACAGCTAGCTGTGCTCGCCTTTGATTACCCGCCGAAAGCTGCCAGATAGGGGTTGACCACATAGAAGGGTGCAAAATTCCCTTACCGCGCTCACCAATACCCTCACGCCAAGACAGTGGCCCAAACCCCGCATCGCTCTCAAGTGGTAAACGTTGCGGGATGAAACTAACCGGCTCGGCGCGAGAAATAACGCCGCTAGCTTGCGCACCTACAGCAGGTGCCGCCGTCGCAATCCAATTAAGCAAAGTAGATTTACCAGCCCCATTAGGGCCAGTGACAAGCAAATGCTCGCCAGCAGACAAATCAAAACTAACCGGGCTCAGCCTGCCACAAACACTCGCCTGCCTAGCACACACCGCTAAAGCGCCGCCAACGCGCCCCTCAAAGCGAGGAAAATCAAGCTGATAGAAACGCGGCTTACGCACCTCCTGCTGGGCAAGCCGGCTAAGGCGCACGTCGTCATTGCGGGTACGTTTAACAGAAGTAGCCGCAGCCCTATCGGCAAAAAACTTCTTAGCCATGCCAGAAGCAGTTTTTAAACGCACCCCGCCCTTAGCGATATGCATACTTTCCTGCCGGTGTTCACGCAGCCCACGCTTTTGAGCCTGCTGATCAGCATAGATGCGGGAGCGTTTAGCTTGGGCAGTAGTTTTTGCTTCAAGATAGGCGCTGTAATTACCCGCATTACGCACCAGACCTACCAGCTCACCTTTGCCCTCGGCCCTAGCCAGCTGCTGCCACACACTTATATCCAGGTCATAAATGACAGTGGCGCTCTCTTCAATAAAAGCTCGGTCATGGCTGGTGGCAAGCACCGGGCCAGGCCAATTTTTAAGAGTATGCACCAAAAAACTAGTGGCCTGCTCATCAAGGTGATTCGTGGGCTCATCCAAAATCAACACTTCAGGGGCCAACAGCAACAAAGCCGCCAGCCGTACGCGCGAGCGCTGCCCAGGAGACAAGGTAGCTAACTGCCGGTTAAAACCTGACTCTTTAAGATCACTTAAGCCAAGGCCGCTAAGAGTCTCACCAATACGCGCCTGCAGCGACCACACGTCGCGGGCGCTCATCTGCGCCAGCAGCTCGTCATATTCGCCTTCACAGCCAGCTTCACCACTAGCAAGCGCCGCTGTGACCTGCTCAAAACGCGCCGCCAAAGACTTTAGTGGCGCCAGGGCCACATCAATAAACTGCTCTACCGTTCCCTCAAAACCTTCATCAGGGATGGTTTGCGGGAAAGGGCCAGAAACTAGCTGCCCGCTATCAGGGGCAAGCTGGCCGGTCAGTAGCTTTAACAAAGTAGTTTTGCCGCTACCATTTGGGCCCACCAAAAAAGCCCGCTCGCCGGCGCCAACCTGCAGACTTACACGGTCAAGTACCAGGTGAGAGCCGTAAGAAAAAGAAACGTTAGTAACAATGATTGAGGGCATAGTGATCTTCCAGACGCGAAAAAACTTCTGACACGTCTCAGCAAAGCTGAGTGAAGATCACTTGATCATGGCGCCGAAAACCCCTTAAAAACATGTTCCCTCAGGCAAAACCAGTATAACTGGCGCGGCGCCTGAGGGAACAGGGTGCTTAGGTTGGCTAGTGTGGTGATGGTGGCCCTCGTTAGTGCACAGACGATACAGGGCCTCGCCGTCGTCGGAACGGACCGTATCTACCAAATCCTCCTCAGCCAAAGACTGCAAATTCCGGTAGACCGTAGCCAAACCAACCTTAGTGCCCTCCTCCTCAAGCTCGGCGTGAATCTGCTGGGCAGAAAGAAACACCTGGCTGTCGAAACAAGGGCGGTTGGATTCGCAGTGGGGACGCCGCTGTGTGATGATAGTGGCTGTCTTGGCGGAGATCCCGCCGCGTGCATTCGGGGAGATCGTGAGGGGGTGTCGTGTTGGATCGGAGTATTTCCTCGACTATTACGGTGGGTGGCGCGACGAATGCTGGGACGTTTGAGGCAGCGGAGCTGATGGTTGCCGGTATGAATGCCCGCGAGGCGAGCGGCGTGTTGTTCGAGCAGAATCTGGTGGTTGCGGATTCAGAATCGACAAGGAGGCGCTTGGCGACTGCGACGACGAAGCATCTGTCGTTCCTTGAGGATGATGCTCTTCGTTTCGTTGCGAATCGCGAGTATGGTTGGGAGCTTGTCATGTGGCTGGCTCTCGTCACCGAGTCCTACGTGTTCGCGGCCTGTGCGCGCGAGGTTGCGTGGCTGCGGCTGGTCGTGGATGAGGCTGCACTGACCTCGTCGGATATCGGCGAATTCGTTGAACGTCAGCGCATGGTGGACCCCGCGATGTCGACGCTGACGGTGAAGAGTGGGCAGAAAATACGCTCGGAGATCGATGCGAAGGTCGCGGAGGTTCAGGGCTTTATTGACTCGGTCCTGCAGCCCCTCGCTCAGCGCCGCACCCGCCTGGACCTTGACGACGGCGTGCGCATCAACCGCCTCAAGCTCGCCTACGGCTGGCGCTCGGACCTGGCCGACCTCCCGCAGTCGGCTATCGGCGCTGCCACATCGGAGGTCAAGAAGGGAATCGCGACTGACCTGAAGTGGGCCCGTGGGGAAATCAAGAAGAACAACGTGTGGTGGTCCTGACAGTGCCTCCACCCCGTGGGACACTGGAGAGGCACCCGGTCTGGCAACGAAAGGACACAACGTGAAGCTGACGCACATCGCCATCACGAACTGGCGCAACTTCGCCCACATCGAGTTCGACCTGTCCTCGCGCCTCTTCGTCGTCGGCCCCAACTCCTCAGGAAAGACCAACCTTCTCGGCGCACTGCGATTCCTGGGTGATATTGGGCGCCGTGGGCTTGTGGCCGCTTCGGAGGATCTGGGTGGCCCAGACCGATACTTTCGTTCTGGCGCGGATTCTGCCGCTTTCGTCGCGACGTTCAACGATACCCAGAACTCGACGGAATTCGCTTTGTTTCTTCGGCTGATGTCGGCGGGTCCCAAGTCGACGAAACGCGGCAGTGATGCCGATCAAACGTTCGCGTTTCCGATGACGGATCCACTCACTGGTGAGCCCAACGACAGGTATCTGGACGTTCATCAAACAATCACGGCAGGGGGCAAGAAGCCTGCAGATGAAGGCGAGTCCTTCCCGGTTGAAGATGAGGAAGCGCAGCGAACAAGAGTTCGTCAAACCCTCGCGGGCATCCGATACATCCATCCGAATCCCAAGAAGATGCTTGAGCGTTCAGATCGCTACGACCCCGACCACGGGACGGGCTTCTTCCAGCACGTGGGGCGCTTCTCGGATCAGCAGCTGGATGCCGTGGTCGATCGTATTCGCCCGATCATGGCCTCGGTGGTTCCGGAAATCCCGAACCTGTCTTACCAGCGGATGGGGCTCGGCACGGAGGTAGTGTTTTACAGCGATACTCCCGTTCGTGGGGCGAGCGGCGTCTACTCGCACGAGCAGTTCTCCGAGGGAACGCTGCGCCTGCTTGGCATGCTTTTTGACCTGGCGACGCTACCGCGCGACACGAGCGTCGTCCTCATCGAAGAACCCGAGACCTTCCTGCAGGCCTCCGTCGTCCGTTCGCTCCCCTCGCTGCTGGCAGAGGTCGCCATGAACCGTGACGTGCAGATGGTCATCAGCACCCATTCGCCGGAACTCATCGACTCCGAGCTGGTGCTCCCCAGCCAGGTCCTGATGTTGCGCTCGGAGAACGGGGAGACGACGGGTGAGCTGCTGTCGGAGTCGAACGACCCGCGCATCAAAGCCGTGGTTAGCGCTGGCCTGCCCAAGTCGCAGGGCATCGACGCTGTCAATGGTCGCACGATTCCCCTGGGAACCTGGTAAGCGATGGAGGGCTACGTCTACGCCCAGGTCATCGTCGAGGGCTCGACTGACATACCGGTTGTTACCGCGCTGATGTACGCGGCGGGATGGGCCGATAGTGAATTCTCTGTCACGAGCGCCAACGGCAAGGGTGCGATTGACAGGGATATCAAGAAGTACTGGGAAGCCGCTCGCGTTCTCCCATACGTCATCTTTCGTGACCTCGATCAGGACGGTGAGGGATGCCCCGTGACACTTCGTGCGGAACTCGTCGAACACACTCCGGGTGAGTCACCGGATCTGCTAATTCGTATCGTCGACCAGTGTATCGAGTCGTGGATCCTGGCGGATCGGCAGGGCGTCGCAGAGTTCTGCGGCAGATCGGTGGCGAGTGTAAAGCCGCCCGCCTCCCACCACAAGCCCTACCTGCTCCGCATGATGAAGGACGCGAAGCTCAAGGATGCTGTCGAAGAAAAAGGACGCGAGCTGGATTTTGGTCCCGCTTACGCGCTACACCTACAGCGCCTCATGACGCGCCATTGGAGCATCGAGCGTGCCGCCGTCGAAAGCGATAGCCTCAGGCGTGCACTGGAGCGCCTGACGGACCTGCATGACCGACTCGGAGGAGGCACACAAGGAGCGGAATCGATGCCTCTCGGCTGGCAGAGGAACTGAACGCCTTGCTCGAGCAGGGGCGTATCGTCACGTGGTTGGATCGCAACAGTGAATATGCGGACGACCTTGACGCCGTCCAAGAACTGCTCGACGACGCCACCCTGATCACCATCAACGCCAACCTCTTCGAAACCAAACTCCGCATCTTCGCCGAAGACACCAAGTCCCGCTACGCGCCCTTCTTCAAATCCAGCGCGCGTGTTGCCGACCTCAAGAAGCACCTCGCTGGCATCGCTGACGCCGACAAACGATCTGACCGCAAGACCTTCCTTGCCGCAATGAGCGCCGTCCTGCTCAAAACCCAGCAGCGTTCCTTCTCCGTCCTCTTCGCTAAGCTCGCCACGGCCTCCTCCGTGGATGGCAATGATCCCCTCAAGGCCCTTAAATGGGGTCTTGACGCGTACTTCTGGGAAGGCGCTCACGCCATCTGGGGATACGAAGGTGAACACACCTTCGACGCCCTCATGACGTGGCTCTTCGTTATGAACGCGCGGGGGTGGGACTACCGGCACAACTCCGCGCAGCGCGACTTCAGTACGTGGACCCACGATGTCGCGACGCGAGACGACGCCCGCCGATGGGCTAAGCAAGTCGACGAGGTCACCGGAGCCAGCTCAGCGCTGCACGGTGCGACTACCGATTCCCTCCTCATCGACACGACCACGCCCGGCGTTGATCTAGAACTCATCTCCCGCCTCGTCTGCGGAATCATTGACGGATCCGTCGGCGTCGCTCAGGTCGAAGAGCAGCGCGAAAGGCGCCGCAAAGAGCTCTGGTTCGACGATACGAAGGCGCTGTGGGATGCCGCCCGCGCGGGGGCACATCTGCTCACCCACCTGCGTGCGCTCCCGGGTATCGCCTTCTCGGACGCAGCCGAGGGCTTCGCCCGCTACACGGCCCCGGACGGCGGCCTGTGGACCATCGATCAGGAGTATCGCCACTACGTGCGCGCCTCTAGAGCCGTTCACGTCAACGACGTCCTCACCGACCTCGACCGACACGTCGAAAACGCGTACCGCGACGATTACCTGCGTCCCCTCTCGCGCACGTGGGATGACGCGCTGCGCGGCATGCGCACGGGACATTACCGTTCCGCCGTCCAGTGGGCGCATCGACTCGTTCTATCGGCTGCTCCTCGCCGGCTCGCACAGGCGAACGGTCGTCATCATCTCTGACGCGCTCCGCTACGAGGCCGGTGTCGAGCTCGCCGACAAGCTGCGCTCCCTCGGACGAGGCGCTGTCTCCGTGAACCCCTGGTACACGATGCTGCCGTCGATCACCGCCCTTGGCATGGCCGCGCTGCTCCCGCATCGAGAGCTGACCCTCGGTGTGCGAGGCAAGGACCAGGTCGTCGTCGAAACAGATGGGCAATCCAGCGCCGGGATCGATGTGCGCCGGACAATCCTCGAAGGCGCCGATGGGCGTGCGTTCACCTACGAGGAGCTGAAACAGGACACCATTAAGGTGATGCGCTCGAAGTTCAAGGGCGCCTCCGCCGTGTACATCTACCACGACGTCATCGACGCGACCGGCGATCACGCGGCCTCGGAAAGTGGCACCCCTGATGCTGTCAACCGCGCGATCGATGAACTCTCCGCCCTCGTCAGCAAGCTCATCTCCGCCGACATCACCCGCATCCTCGTGACTGCGGACCACGGATTCCTCTTCCAGGACAGCGAACCCGCCAACGATGACACAGCGAAGCAGGGCGGCGTCCCGCGTGGGCGTTCCATCTCTGTGAAGAAGCGCCGAGGACGTCCGCGACGTCGGCATCGCCCTGCACTACGACGACACGTCCCTGAAGGTCAACCGTTTCAGCCCCCGCGTCATCCAACAAGAGCCCATCAGTCCGACGCGGCGACCGCTCACCGTCACGATTAGGCTTGAGAGCATGTCGAGTGAGCAGCTGTCGAGCACTCGTGTTCTCACTTTGGATGCGGGCGAGCGCTCCGAGGTGTCGCTCAAGCAGAGCAGCGAACTCATCCTTTTCGACGGGGTGCTGCAGAGACACTCCGGGGAGGCTGTCCGGATCGTCGCCTACAAGACTGTTCATGGACAGGTTGTCGGCGATCCCATCGCGATACATCAGCTGACTCTCAACGACAACGGGTTCGGAGGATTTGGAGGATTCGACCTATGAGCATCCCGCCGGAAGAAACGGTAGAGCGCGTGGATTCCCAGGCCTCGTTCCCGGTCGAGGACAGCAAGAGGGGAGTGCTCGCTGGTTACGAGGAGACAGCTGCCCGTGCCTTCGACGGCTTTGTCGTTCGAAAGGACCTGGTCGGGCAAGTCAAGGGAAACGCGATCGTCCCCTCCTACGTGCTCGAATTCCTGCTCGCGCAGTACTGCGCGACCACGAGCGAGGCGGCCATTGTCGAGGGCATCGAGAGCGTCCGTCGCATCCTCGCCAAGCACTACGTCAACCGCGGAGATTCCGAGCTCATCAAGTCTCGCATCTACGAAGCCGGGCAATACCGTATCATCGACAAGGTTTCCGTCACTCTTGACGACATACATGACCGATATAGCGCGACCTTCGAAAATCTCGGGATCACCAACGCGCTGGTGTCTGACGAGACCGTCCGCGAGAACGACCGCCTCCTTACCGGGGGTGTGTGGTGCATGGCTGACGTGTCCTACGTGTCGACAGGAGACGCCGGCGCGAAGGCAACCAGCCCGTGGATCGTCTCTCGCCTTCAAGCCATCCAGCTGTCGCGCTTCGATTTTGACCGCTACTGCAGGGGGCGCGCCTCTTTCAGCGCCGACCAGTGGATCGACCTGCTCGTTGCCTCGGTCGGCCTCGATCCTGCGAAGCTCAGCCGCCGCGCGAAACTCTTCCAGCTGACCCGCCTCGTTCCCTACGTCGAGCGTAACTACAACCTCGTCGAACTAGGGCCCAAGGGCACCGGAAAATCGCACATCTACTCCGAGTTTTCACCCCACGGCATTCTTGTGTCAGGTGGCGAGGTGACGCTGGCAAAGCTCTTCGTTAACAACGCGACCCGGCGCATCGGCCTGGTCGGATACTGGGACGTTGTCGCTTTCGACGAATTCGCGGGACGCAAGCGCGTCAAGGATCAGATCATCCGACTCGACGACACGATGGCTGCGTCCGGCTCTCACTTCACGTACATGCTGGGACGCGTGGACCAGGATCGCTATGACGCTGCGCGTGCGTGCATGGTGCCCACTCAGGAGGAGCTGGATTACCCGCAGTACTTCACGTCGCACAGCGATGCTGATGAGCAGGGGAGCGGTCAACGGGGTGGCGAAGAGCTTTCCGACGGTGTTCCGAAGTCGGACGGCGTTGTCGATGCACACGGAGACAGCAGGCCGGCCTCGCCCGTCTTTGACCGTCGAGCCCTGTTGAAAGCGCGCGCCATCCCCATACGCTACAAGATCGAGCCGAGCATGGGTCATTCCATGCCGGGCATCCTGCTTCCGTACCTGTTCGATGCGGCTGAGATTCGGATCCGTGACCCGTACTTGCGTCATCCGTACCAAATCCGGAACGTGCACGAGATTTTGCTACTGCTGATCCAGCATGCTGACGCTGCTAGGCTGCCGCGCGTTGTTATCGAGACCTGCGCGAGCGATGAAGATACCTACCGCGCGAAGCAGGAAGCGACGTTCGAACAGCTACAGCAGTCGTGGGGACAGTTCGGGATCATCATCTACTGGAGCATCGTTGATGACTTCCACGACCGTAGCATAGTGACCGATACCGGCTGGGTGATCGATCTTGGTCGCGGGCTGGACGTTTATGAGAGCTTCACCTGGTCGTCGCCCTTCGATCCGCGTATTACATTGCCACACCTGCGGCGGACGAAGGAGATCACGATTAATGTCAGCCGGGATACAGAGGGCCACGCGTGAATCGTGGGGATGCGACGAGATTGTTGATGGAGCTTTGTTTGTTGGCTAGTTATTGGCTTGTTTTTGGGAGCAGTCATTGCACAGGCCGAAGAATTCGGCCACGTGCTCTACCTTGGTAAAACCATTGGCTGAGGCAATGTCATGCACCCAGTTTTCAAACAAGGAGCCGGCAATCTCCACCGCCTTGCCGCAGCTGCGGCACACCAAGTGGTGATGGTGGCCCTCGTTAGTGCACAGACGATACAGGGCCTCGCCGTCGTCGGAACGGACCGTATCTACCAAATCCTCCTCAGCCAAAGACTGCAAATTCCGGTAGACCGTAGCCAAACCAACCTTAGTGCCCTCCTCCTCAAGCTCGGCGTGAATCTGCTGGGCAGAAAGAAACACCTGGCTGCGCTCCAACAAATCCACAATCGCGCTGCGCTGCCAAGTAGAGCGGCGCTTAACCTCAGCCACGGCTAGCCTCCACCTCAGGTAAACGTCCATCCACTAGACGCTCATCCTCCAAATCCTTGCGTTTAAAAACTCGCTTAGCGCCCCACGTCAACACAGCCGTCAACGCGTAGGTGGCCACCAACAGGCACACAATCATGGCGCCGGGCGAGACCGCCACCGCATAGGTGATAAACAAGCCAGCCAGGCAGGCACACACACCCAAAACCATGGCCAGATTCATGGTGCGCCCAAAAGAATGCGAAACCAGCTGGGCAATCGCCACGGGCACAATCATCACCGCGCTCACCAGCAGCACGCCCACCACCCGCATAGAAACAGACACTGTCAAGGCAGAAACCACGGCCACCAAAATGTTGAGCACACCCACCGGCAAACCGCAGGCGCGCGCAAACTCCTCATCGTGGCATAGCGCAAACAAGGGGCCGCGCAGGCCAATACCCACCGCCAAGATCGCCAGCGCCAACACGGCGGTGGTGCGCACATCGTTTTCAGAAACCGTGGCGATAGAACCAAACAGGTAGCTGTTCAAATTAGTGGTGGTGCCGCCAGCAAACTTAATCAGGATCACGCCCCCGGCAATGCCGCCATAAAACAAGATCGCCAGTGCCACGTCGCCGCGTGTATGGCCAGCCTGACGGATCAGCTCAATCAGCAGCGCCCCCGCCAGGGAAGCCACAATCGCGCCAGGAACCGCCAAAGCATCGGCGGGGCTAACTCCCAGCCAGGCGCCCACCAGCCAGCCCAGGGCCACGCCGGTTAGGGAAACATGCCCAATACCGTCACCCATCAGCGCCAGGCCACGCTGCACCAGGTATGTGCCCACCACCGGGGCGGCCAGGCCCACCAGCACGGCGGCAATCAGGGCCCGCTGCATCAGTGGGGAAGCAAGCATTTCAGTGATCATGTCGGCCTCCTCAATCAGCCTGGTTTAGATGCAGGTTAGGGGCGTGGTGGTGCACATAGGCTGGGGCGGCCGAGTGCGGGTCTAGGTGGTCACAGTCCGACTCGCCCTCTGGCGCATGGGTGGCCAAGGGGCGGCTGGCAACCACGCGCCCATCGGCTAAAGTCACAGTGCGATCGACCAAACCAGCTAGTTCACCCATCTCATGCAGCACCGTGACCAGGGTGATGCCCTGCTCTCGCAGCTGGGCCAGGCAGTCAGCTAAGCCCTGACGGCTGGCACGGTCCACCCCCGCCAAGGGCTCATCCAAAAACAGCAGCTGCGGGCGGCGCACCAGGGCGCGAGCAATCATCACGCGCTGAGCCTGGCCACCAGAAAACACCTGCACATGGTCATTGGCGCGTTTAGCCAGCCCCACCTGGGCTAAAGCCTCCAGGGCCTGTGCTTTAGCGCCCCCGCCCCAGCTGGCAAAAGGCCGCCCCGGGCCCAGTAGCCCCGAGCGCACCACCTCCAGGGCGGTGGCGGGCACGCCCGCTGTGGCCGAGACACGCTGGGGCACATACCCCACCTGCATCCAGGGCACTTGGCGGCGTTTAGACAGCGAAGCGCCAAAAAGCTGCACGTCGCCACCCGCCAAAGGGTAAAGCCCCAGGCAGGCCTTAATTAGGGTTGATTTTCCACATCCGTTAGCGCCCAATAACGCCACAGACTCCCCGCACTCAACCGTTAGCGACACCTGATGCAAAATATGCGTGGAACCCATGACTACATCAATGGAATCCACCTTCAGGGGTGGTTGAGCGGGGGAGTTGGCGTGGGCGTGCTTAAGTGCAGCGCTCACTTGCAGTTCAAAGCCTCACGTAGGTTAGTCAGGTTGGTGGTCATGGCGCCCTCGTAGTCGCCCTTTTCGGGGGCGGACTCGATGGGGCTGAGTACCGAGGTCTTAGCGCCGGTTTCCTTAGCTACGGCCTGGGCGGTCTTGGGGGAAACTAGCTCTTCAGTGAAGATGGTGGTGGTGCCGGTCTGCTTAACCACCTGCTTGACCTTGGCGATGTCTGCGGGGGAGGGCTCGGAGTCGGGGTCAATACCCGAGACTGAAACCTGGGTTAGTCCGTAGCGCTCAGCTAGGTAGCCAAATGCGGCGTGGCTGGTGACGAAAGTCTTGCGGGTGCACTGGCTCAGGCCCTGCTTGTAGCTGGTGTCGAGTTTGGTCAGCTTAGCCAGGGTGGTTTTGAGGTTGGCGTCGTAGTCAGCCTTGTGGGAGGGGTCAGCCTTTACTAGCGCCGCGTGCACCTGCTTGGCGGCGTCAGCCATGCGGGTGGGGTCCAGCCAGAAGTGCGGGTCAGTGCTGCCGTGGTCATGGTCGTGATCGTCGTGGGCAGCTTCGGTGGCCGACGACGACGCCGCAGCCTCGTGGTCATGATCGTCACCGTCGTGGTCGGCGTGCTTTTCCAGCTTAACCGAGCTGGCCAGGTTCACCACGGTGGGGCCAGAAACCTGCTTGACCGCATCATCTAGGGAGGACTGGAAGCCGGCTACATAAACCACCATCTTGGCGCCAGATAGCTTGGTGACGTCCTTGGGGGAGAGCTCAAAGTCGTGCGGCTCTACGTTGGCGGGAGTTACCGAGTTGGCCTCAACGTGGCTGCCACCTACCGACTGCACCAGGTAGTTAACCGGGTAGAAGGAAGTGGCCACCTTGATCTTGCCGGAGGAAGAACCCTCAGAGGTAGTGGAAGAGCCACAGGCGGCCGCTGAGAAGGTCAGCGCCAAAACTCCAGTGGCGGCTGCCAGGCGACGTAAAGCAGTGCGATTAATACTCATGACAATCATTATCAGTAACAGCTTAGGGTTAGTCAATTTGTGTCCCCAATGTGGACACGAGCGCGAGCGGCGCGGGCGGGGCGCTGTGGCCTGGGCGGGGTGCGGCGGCGCGGGCGCCTAGACCGCGAGCGCGAGGCTGCCCGCTCGGCCCGCCCGGCGCGGGCAAAGACGCAGCCCGCCACCCACAGGCGCAAGCTCACAGCCCCAGGGGCGAGCGGCGTCGTCGGCAATAAGCAAAAGCCACTAAACTAGATGGAGCGCTGCGGGTTTGTTGGCCCGGGCGCATCGTTCCCGCCAGCCAGGCGTGGACAACGAAACTAAAAGGAGAACTCGTGGCTTCAACCCCCTCGCGTCTAGATAACGTAATCAACCTAGCTAAGCGACGCGGATTCGTATTCCCCTGTGGAGAGATCTACGGCGGTACCCGCTCAGCTTGGGATTACGGCCCGCTCGGCGTGGAGCTGAAAGAAAACATCAAGCGCCAGTGGTGGCAGTACATGGTGCGCAGCCGTGCAGATGTGGTGGGGCTAGACTCCTCCGTGATCCTGCCGCGCGAGGTGTGGGTGGCCTCCGGTCACGTCAAGGCCTTCACCGACCCGCTAATCGAATGCACCTCCTGCCACAAGCGTCTGCGTGAAGACACCCTGCAGGAGGCCTACGCCGCCAAGCACGGCGTGGAAAACCCCGATGAGGTGCCGCTAAGCGACCTGGTGTGCCCCAACTGTGGCACTCGCGGCCAGTTCACTGAGCCCAAGGCTTTCTCCGGGCTACTCAAGACCTTCCTGGGCCCGGTAGATGATGAAGCCGGCCTGCACTACCTGCGTCCTGAAACCGCGCAGGGTATTTTCGTTAACTTCGCCAACGTCATGAGCGCCGCGCGTAAGAAGCCGCCGTTTGGTATTGGCCAGGTAGGTAAGTCTTTCCGTAACGAAATCACCCCCGGTAACTTCATCTTCCGCACCCGCGAATTTGAGCAGATGGAGCTGGAGTTCTTCGTGGAGCCGGGCACGGACGAAGAATGGCACCAGTACTGGATTGACTACCGCAAGGCCTGGTACGTGGGGCTGGGTATTGACCCCGAAAACCTGCGTTTCTACGAGCACCCCAAGGAGAAGCTCTCCCACTACTCCAAGCGCACCGTGGACATCGAATACCGTTTCGGTTTCCAGGGCAGCGACTGGGGCGAGCTGGAGGGTATCGCCAACCGCACCGACTTTGACCTCAAGACCCACGCTGAGCACTCCGGCAAGGACCTAAGCTACTTTGACCAGACCAAGAACGAGCGCTGGGTGCCTTACGTAATTGAGCCCTCTGCCGGTCTGACCCGCTCGCTGATGGCCTTCCTGGTGGATGCTTACACCGAGGATGAGGCCCCCAACACCAAGGGTGGGGTAGACAAGCGCGTGGTGCTCAAGCTTGACCCGCGCCTGAGCCCGGTTAAGGCTGCTGTGCTGCCGCTGTCTCGCAAGCCTGAGCTGACCGGCCCCGCCTCCGAGCTAGCTGACCAGCTGCGTCAGTTCTGGAACGTGGAGTACGACGCCGCCGGTGCGGTGGGTCGCCGCTACCGTCGCCAGGATGAGATCGGTACCCCCTTCTGCATCACCTACGACTTTGACTCCCTGGAGGATGGCGCCGTCACCATCCGCGAGCGCGACACCATGGTTCAAGAGCGTATCGCGCTCGACCAGGTGCAGCGTTACCTAGCTGAGCGTCTTGTAGGCTGCTAAATGTCTCATGCTCACGGGCATGGCCACGCACCCGAACTAGCCCCCCAACAGGCTAAACGGGTGCGTGTGCTATTAGCGGCAATTGTTGTCCCGCTGGTGTTGGTGGCCCTGATTGGCCTGGTGGCTATCTACCCAAGCACAAACACCAAGATGGGTTCGCGGGCGTTTTTGTCTCAGGGCTCTTCTTTGGCGCGCCTGGAGGTCACTAGTTTGGATGTGACTGGCTGCCAGGGTGTTTTTGGGGGTATGCAAAGCGGTTACGGCACTACTGGTTCCGCTGGCTCTAGCGGGGCCGACGGCGCCGGGACTGGTAGCTCTGGCTCTAACGGCTCGGGCGGCGTCGGCACTGATGGTGCCGGGACCAACGCGGGCACTAGCGGGGCCACTTCCAGTGCAGACAGTAGCCTGCTTAAAGACGCCGTGTGCGCCAAAGTTATCAAAGGCAAGGGCAAGGGCCTGGTGGTGCCAATCCACGTGCCCACCGAGTCACGCAAGTTTGTCTCTGTGGGCGATCAGGTCAACGCCATGTACACTCCGGCTGCTATCAGCGTCGGCACGCCGTTCATTTTCATTGATTTTGAACGCGCCCAGCCGGTGGGGATCCTAGCCCTGGTATACCTGGTGGTTGTGGTGGCCGTAGCCGGGCGTAAGGGTGTGCTTTCCATTTTGGGCCTAGCTGCGGCGCTGGCGGTGCTGGTGGGGGTAATGATCCCGGCCCTGCTGGCGGGCACCAACCCGGTAGTGGTGGTGTGTGTTTGTGCGCTAGCCATGCTGATTTTGGCTCTCTACCTGGCCCACGGGGTTAGTGTGCGCACCACAACCGCGTTGCTGGGAACCGTGGCCGGGCTGGTGGTGACGGTGAGTCTAGCTCAGCTAAGCGCCATCTACGCCCACCTAAACGGGGCTAGTAGTGAGGACGCCATTGCGCTGACTACTTCCGTGCCGGGGCTCAACATGTCGGCGCTGCTGGTGTGTGGCATGGTGCTGGCTGGTTTGGGTGTGCTTAACGACGTAACCATCACCCAAGCCTCAGCGGTGTGGGAGCTGCACGGCGCTAACCCCACTATGGGCACCTGGAAACTAGCGCGGGTGGCGATGCGTATTGGCCGCGACCATATTGCCTCCACCGTCTACACCCTGGCTTTTGCCTATGCCGGTAGCGCCCTGCCGCTGATTATGGTGGCGGCCCTGATTGACCGCTCAGTTTGGGCCACCATTTTGAGTGGGGAAATCGCTGAGGAGGTAGTGCGTACGCTGGTTTCCTCTATCGGTTTGGTGCTGGCTATCCCGGCGACGACGTTCATCGCGGCGTTCTTGAGCGTGCGCACCGCCGACAAAGCTGGCATTGCCGACGGCGCTGGTGTGCCAACCGAAAGCTCTGGCGCTAACACTGTAAACGCCGGCAGCTCCCATCGGGGCTCCTCCCATAGGGGCTCCCACCGCGCTGACAATGGCGGCGCTAGCGCCAGGGGTGCTAGCGGCGCCGGCGCGCCTGACGCTTAGCCGCCAGAAACATCGCTTTCTGCCAGATGCAGCTGGCGGGCTTGGGCTTCAGTTAAGTAAGGCGAGTCCAGCCAGCCATCAGGCAGATGCGGGCGTTTAGCGTGACCAGCCCGACCCCGGGGGCGCTCAGCGGCGTCGCCGGGGTAAGGGGCTGAAGCATCCAGGGCGGACAGGCGCTGCTCTAATTCTTCACGGGTGCTCACCCGCATCAGGGCGTTACGGGCCTCGCCGCCCACGCTGTAACCCTTCAAATACCAGCCAATGTGTTTACGCAGGTCCCGAATGGCGCGGTCGGGGCCAATTTCGTCGCTAAGCAGATCCGCGTGGCGGCGGATCACCTCAAGCACCACCGCCAAATCAGGGTGGGTGCGTTCACTGCTGCCGTGCAAAGCATGTACCAGGTCAGCAAACAGCCAGGGGCGCCCCTGACAGCCCCGGCCCACCACGACGCCGTCGGCGCCGGTAGCAGCCAGCATGTTAACGGCGTCGTCACCAACCCAAATATCCCCATTACCCAGCACGGGCACACTAACCGCCTGCTTAAGGGTGCCAATGTAATCCCACTGGGCGCTGCCCGAATAGTGCTGCTGGGCGGTGCGCGCATGTAGGGCAATGGCGCTTACACCCGCATCCTCAGCCTCCCGGGCACTGTCTAGATAGGTGATGTGGTCATCATCAATGCCGATACGCATTTTGATGGTTACCGGCACCTCAAAGTCGCGGCTCTCGCTAGCGGCCTTGGCTGCCTGCACCGCCGCATTAACCAGGGCTTTAAACAAGTCACGCTTCCAGGGCAGGGCTGAGCCGCCACCTTTACGCGTCACCTTGGGTACGGGACAACCAAAGTTCAAATCAATATGATCGGCCAGGTTTTCGCGCACCAAAATCTCTACCGCCTGGGCGGTTACATTAGGGTCAACCCCGTAAAGCTGGATTGAACGTAGACGCGCAGTGGGGTCAGTACGCACCATCTGCAAAGTTTTCGGGTTACGCTCCACCAGGGCGCGGGTGGTGACCATTTCGGTAACAAACAAGCCCGCCGGGGCCAGCAGGCCGCCGTCGTAGGGGATCTGGCCGCTGGTAGCCGGGCGCAGGTGTTCAGGCAGGGCCGATTCAGCAAATTCGCGGCAAAGACGCCTAAAAGAAGCGTTAGTAACCCCCGCCATCGGCGCTAACTCCACCGGGGTGGCTAGTGTATGGGGGCCGATTTTTACCTGGTGGCTTAGTGTTTCAGAGGGGCTGCTTGGGGTGGCAGATAAATTTTGGGGCAGGCTCACGCCTCAATCCTTACATACATTCGCATAGGTATGCCCACGTGGTCTTTGACTGTTACCGCCACGACTTGGCAAACATAATGCACATATCCCCCTTTAGAAAAATGTCTGACAAATTATTGTCGCAGTCTTTGTACACTTAGAGTATGTACAAGAACCTGCTCCGCTGGCGCCAAGCCATGCTTGAAGGGGCTAAGGTTCGCCTGCGCCCCGTTAAAGATTCTGACTGGGACATTTACGGCGCCTGGAATAACGACGCCGAGGTGAGCGTTGGGCAAAACGATCTGTTTATGCCTTTCAACGCAGACCAACTAGAAAACCTATTTAAAATGTGGCGGATTGAAGACCCCGCCAGCGGTTTTACCTGCACCATTGAAACCCTAGATGGCCAGGTGGTAGGCACTATCTCCATCTATGGAATTAAATCTCCCGTGCGCTGCGCTACGTTAGGAATAACTATCGCCCCTGGCCACCAAAACCGTGGCTACGGCCGCGAGGCTTTGCTAATCGCATTGCGTCTAGCTTTTGAAGAGTACAACGCACACAAGGTTGAGCTGGAAGTTTACGACTATAACCAGCGCGCCATTGGTCTATATGAATCTGTAGGTTTTGTCACTGAAGGTTGCCGCCGTGAAGTGGTTTACCACATGGGACGCTACTTTGACCGAATCCTGATGGGCATCTTGGAAAGCGAATGGCGCCAACGCCAAGACATCGCTCCTGCCTGCGACGCCTAAAACCGCGCTGGACCAGGCCGGCGCGCGAAGCTAGGCCAGAGCGGACAAAACCAGCGCCGGCCCAAACCGCGCCAAAGCGGCGCCAATACCAAAACAAGTGGCCCCGGCTGTTAGCCGGGGCCACCATGTTTAGCTACTAGCTGGCCTGTGTGGGCGGCGCGTTAACCACGCCCCGCCCAGCTAAAGCGCCTACTTGCCAGCCAAAGCGCTTAGCCAGCCAAAGCGGTTAGCCGGCCAAAGCGCCTGAGCTAGCCAAAGCTGCTTACTTGGCTGGGACAATGCTGACCAGCTTAGGGGCGCGTACAATCACCTTGCGAATTTCGCTGTCACCCAGGGTGCGCTTAACACCAGAAGCCTGCAAGGCCAGGCGCTCAAGCTCAGCCGGGTCAATGTCAGGGTCCACCTCAAGCTTGTCGCGCACCTTGCCAGCCACCTGAATCACGCAGGTGACCGCATCAGCCTTAAGCAGGGCGGCGTCGGAAACAGTGGGGAAGGGTTCGCGGGCCAAAGAGTGCTCGTGACCCAGGCGCTTCCACAGCTCCTCAGCAATGTGGGGAGCCACCGGGGAAACCATCAAAACCAGGGCTTCGATAGCTTCACGCGGCACTGCCTTAATGGAGGTCAGGTGGTTGTTGAGCACAATCAGCTTGGCGATAGCAGTGTTCAGGCGCATGTTGGCGTAATCCTCAGTTACCCCATCAATAGTGCGCGCAACCAGCTTCTTGGTGGCCAAGTCAGGCTCATCTTCGCTGATCACTAGCTCGCCGGTGACCTCATCAATGGCGTTACGCCACAAGCGCTGCAAGAAACGCTGCGAACCAACCACCGCGCGGGTTTCCCAGGGGCGGTCCATGTCCAAGGGAGCCATGCTCATCTCGTAAACACGGAAGGTGTCGGCGCCGTAAGCCTCATACATGTCGTCAGGAGTGACGATGTTCTTCAGGCTCTTACCCATCTTGCCGTATTCACGCTTAACGGGCTCACCGTGCCAGGTGAAGTTGCCTTCCTCTTCCTCCTCAACCTCATCTGCGGGCACATACTGGCCGCGCTTCTCCTTGTAGGCGTAGGCCTGCACATAACCCTGGTTGAACAGCTTGTGGTAAGGCTCAGAAGAAGAGACAAAGCCCAGATCAAACAGCACCTTGTGCCAAAAACGCGAGTACAGCAGGTGCAGTACGGCGTGCTCCACGCCGCCGATGTAGAGGTCGGTACCACCCGAAGTGTTACCAACCTCGGGGCGCGGACCCATCCAGTAAGCCTCGTTAGCCGGGTCAATTAGAGCCTGGGAGTTGTGCGGGTCAACGTAACGCATTTCGTACCAGCAAGAACCGGCCCACTGGGGCATGGTGTTGGTTTCACGGTAGTAGACGCGCGGGCCGTCACCCAGGTCAAGCTCAACCTCAACCCATTCGCGGGCGCGGCCTAGCGGCGGCTCAGGTGAGGAGGAAGCATCCTCAGGGTCGTAGGTGGTGGGGGAGTAGTCGGTAACTTCAGGTAGCTCAACCGGCAGCATCGACTCAGGCAGGGCGTGCACGCCGCCTTCCTCATCCCACACGATCGGGAAGGGCTCACCCCAGTAGCGCTGGCGCGAGAACAGCCAGTCACGCAGACGGTAGGTGATAGCGCCGCGTCCGTAACCCTTCTCCTCCAGCCAGGCGGTCATCTTGGCCTTAGCTGCGTCCTTACCCAGGCCGTCCAGGCTCACCTCAGCGTTAGCTGAGTCAACAGCGACGCCGTCGCCCACGTAAGCCTTTTCGTCCAGGTCAATGCCGCGTGGGTCCTTGGCCGGGCCAATGGTCTGGACAATGTCCAGGTTGAAGGCGCGGGCAAACTCCCAGTCACGCTGATCATGGGCGGGCACAGCCATAATCGCGCCGGTACCGTAACCCATCAGCACATAGTCGGCAATGAACAGCGGCAGCTGCTTGCCGTTAACCGGGTTGGTGGCCCACAGGCCAGTAAACACACCAGTCTTCTCACGGTCTGCATCGGTACGGTCAGTGTCAGAAGTGCGCGCAGCCTGGGCGCGGTAGGCGGCTACAGCCTCAACCGGGGTGGCGTAGCCACCCTTCCACTCCTCACGAGTGCCCTCAGGCCAAGCCGAGGGGACCTTAAGTGCGGCGGCGTCGTCGGGGGCAGCAGGGTAAGTGCCACCCAAAAGCGGGTGCTCAGGGGCCACAACCGTGAAGGTAGCGCCAAAGAGAGTGTCAGGGCGGGTAGTGAACACGGTGATCTGACCGCCATCCACACCCTGGCCGCTAACCGCAAAATCAACCTGGGCGCCCTCAGAGCGACCAATCCAGTTGCGCTGCATAGAACGCACCTTGTCAGGCCAGTCCACAGTGTCCAGGTCATCAGCCAGACGCTCACCATAAGCGGTGATGCGCATCATCCACTGGCGCAGGTTGCGCTTGAAAACCGGGAAGTTACCGCGCTCAGAGCGACCTTCAGAGGTGACCTCCTCATTGGCCAGCACCGTGCCCAGGCCCGGACACCAGTTAACCGGTACCTCAGCCACATAGGCCAGGCGGAAAGAGTCAACCACGCGGCTCTGCTCCAGCGCGCTGAGCTCATCCCAGCTGCGCGAGTCAGCAATGTCCTTAGGCAGCTCAACCTCGCCGTTAGCCAGCTTCTGACGCAGCTCGCTGACCGGGCGGGCCGCACCCAGGCCGCGACCGTCACGGCGCGGCGCCTGCGGGTCAAACCAGGAGTTGAATACCTGCAAGAAAATCCACTGGGTCCAGCGCACATAGTCAACGTCAATGGTGGCAATAGAGCGGCGCGGGTCGTGGCTCATACCCATGCGGTGCAGCTGGCGACGCATGTTGGCAATGTTGGCCTCAGTGGAAATGCGCGGGTGCTGGCCGGTCTGCACAGCGTACTGCTCGGCGGGCAAACCAAAAGCGTCATAACCCATGGTGTAAAGCACGTTCTTGCCCTGCATGCGGTTGAAGCGGGCAACCACGTCAGTGGCCAGGTAACCCAGGGGGTGACCCACGTGCAGGCCCTTACCCGAGGGGTAGGGGAACATATCCAGAAGGAAGAACTTCTCGCGCTGGGAACGCTCTCCGGCTAGCGGCCCTACCGGGTTGTCAGCATAGAAGGTGCCATTTTCATCCCAGTAACGCTGCCAATCTAGCTCAATGGACTCAGCCAGAGCTGCGTTGTAACGATAAGGAGTGGGGTTGTCGGCGCTTGCAGGCATCGGTACTTCCTTTTCTGCAGATATTTAATGGCATAAGTGTAGTTCATGCCATGAGTGGTGCTGTTGCCCCATCCGCTGAATGAGTGCGGGGTTACAGAAACGCTGACTTAGCCGATTTGCTGCTAGGCACGGCGCATCTCCTGGACAATTTCCTCAGCGCTCATTGCCTTGCGAGGAGCCCGCCAGATACCCACCAGATCATCAACCGTGGGTAGATCTGCGTGATCTTCTATCTCTTCAATGCGGCGCATCTGCAATGATTCTTTGCGTCCCTGTTGATTACGGGCTAGTTCCCCACGGACACATACCCGTTTTCCTACTAGTTGCTTAATCTCTTCTAGTTGACTGGTTTGGAAAATCACTCTGACCGGATGCTTTTCAGTCTCATCGATAAGACCAAACTCGCATCCGCCACGCGTGTTTATGCGATCAATCTTTCCCGTCACTGATCCAATTGAGGTTTTTACTTGGGTTCTAGGGTTGTTTTTAGGTGAAGCGTGGAAAGTAATAGTTTGGCTGCCGGCAGTAGCAGTAACATTTTCTACTCCTGGTTCAGTGGCTAAATCGCCAAGGCTTTTCAACGCCTCACGACCTTTATCTGACCAAGATTTTGGTACCTTACCAGTCTTTGCGTGAAGCTTAAGGCCAGAGACCAGTTCGGTGAATCCTTCTAGTTCTTCATCCCTGGTTTGTCCGCATGGACTTGCCGCCAACGTAAGAGAACCGATACTGACCTGTGTCATCTGCCAACGAATGCCGTTGTTTGGGGCATCTAAAAGGGCGACGAATGCGGTGAATGCTGCGGCCATAGTTGCTGGACTTATCTGGTCTGCTCGCCCTGATAGGCAGACTTTTAAGGTTGTGTCCACGGCGCTTCCCTTTCTACTTAAAGATATTTTAGTGATCTTTTGACTATGTTTCAATACTGTATTTATAGCTAGATTTAACTATTTGTTGGGGTGGTGTCGGCGTCACTCGTTTGGTTTGGCAGGGCCTGTGGGGCTGGGTGCGACATGTGTGGGCTATTCATGGCGCCTGTGGGCTGGGTGCGGCATCTGTGGGCTGGGGACTTAGTCCCGACGGCGCTCGCGGCTGGGTGGCTAGGCGCAAGCGGATGGGTGGCTGGGCGCAAGCGGGTGGGTGGCTGGGCGCAAGCAGGGCAAGTGGCGGCGTCGTCCACAAAAACTGACGTAAAAGGTAAGGCTATTCAGCATAGGGGCGGGAGTAGGTCTGGCAGGGGGCGTAAGTCGGCGTCATTATTGAAAATCTGCGGGTCAAGTAAGGCTTAACAACCTCAGATGGACCTTAGTCCCAGGTGAGTAAAGCAGCACGAGCCCTTCACAGCGGGAATTAAATGGGCTTAGATTGAGTTAACGCTTTCGTGAGGCTGAGGCGATGGCCCGCAGCTAGCTAGCCGCGCCCACCTCACCAGAGGCGCCAAAGACTTTTAATAAGAGGAGAATGAAGATGACTCAGCCCAACCCCGTAGTAGTTAAGGCCCTACAGCAGGCCCTCGTTGACCTGACCGACCTAAGCCTGCAGGCCAAGCAGGCCCACTGGAACATTGCCGGCTCCGGCTTCCGTTCCCTACACCTGCACCTAGACGAGATCGTCGACGAGGTTCGCCTAGCCGCCGACGACGTTGCCGAGCGTATGACTGCCATCCAGGCCATCCCGGACGGTCGCGCTGCCACCGTGGCCGCCGACTCCCAGGTTGAGCCCATCGACGGCGGCGTGCTGCCCACCGACAAGGCCACCGTCATGATCCAGGAGCGCCTGGAGGGCGTTGCCAACCGCATCAAGGCCACCCTGGACGAGGTCGACGAGTACGACCACCTGAGCAACGACATGCTGATCGGCATTGCCACCGGCCTGGAGAAGCACGCTTGGATGCTGCGCGTCTCCGCCGAAGAGCAGGCCTGATAGCAAACTTGATTGCAAGCCTGATTTAGGCGCTCCCTAGGGAGAAAGTACTAGCCGCCTTAGATGCGGGTACTAACTCCCTAAGAGAGCTAAAGCCCTGATCGTCACCGCGGACTGAACTAGCCCCCGAAAGTTGGACTGGTTTAATTCTAGGTGGTTAGGGTCTCAAG
>ERZ772932.398-NODE-398-length-24244-cov-3.718756_pt1 | contig 24244 bp, 22 predicted proteins | sample MGYA00511684_ERZ772932 | MGnify/ENA primary metagenome ERZ772932 (study PRJEB29015, sample SAMEA2738078) | human oral metagenome | biome: human oral; feature: human-associated habitat; material: saliva | place: China | collected 2210 ...
GCGGTAAATTTTGCAATAGTTTTGGGGCATTTAGTATGCCCCTTTATTTTATATGTGGTTTTAATATTAATTTATTTCATACAAATCCTGAAAATAATAAGTTTGCATAATACACTAAGATGACGCATTCTATACCCGTACAGACGTTTAGCCGTCTAAATGATTAAGAAGATTACTTTAAAACGGGAGTTATTATGACAACATCACATATCTTAGGCTTTCCTCGTGTAGGGGCAAAACGTGAATTAAAATTTGCACAAGAACGTTATTGGCGTAAAGAATTAGCCGAACAAGATTTATTAGATTTAGCGAAAGCGTTGCGTGAAAAAAACTGGAAACATCAAGCAGCGGCGAATGCGGATTTCGTTGCAGTGGGCGATTTCACGTTCTACGATCATATTTTAGATTTACAAGTGGCAACAGGGGCAATTCCTGCTCGTTTTGGTTTTGATAGCCAAAATTTAACCCTTGATCAATATTTCCAACTTGCACGTGGTAACAAAGATCAATTCGCAATTGAAATGACCAAATGGTTTGATACGAACTATCACTATCTTGTGCCTGAGTTCCAAAAATCGACCGCTTTCAAAGCTAATCCAGCACATTATGTAAACCAAATTCGTGAAGCGAAAGCTTTAGGTTTAAATTTCAAACCGGTGATTGTTGGCCCATTAACATTCTTATGGTTAGGTAAAGAAAAAGGCGAAGCATTTAACCGTTTCGATTTATTAAATCAATTAGTGCCTGTTTATGTTGAAATCTTAAATGCATTAGTGGCTGAAGGAGCAGAGTGGATTCAAATTGATGAACCTGCATTAGCATTAGATTTACCTGCAGAATGGGTTGAAGCCTATAAATCTGTTTACGCTGAATTAAGCAAAGTGAACGCAAAATTATTATTAGCCACTTATTTTGGTTCCGTTGCACAACACGCTGAGTTATTAAAAGCCTTACCTGTTGCGGGCTTGCATTTAGATTTAGTGCGTGCACCAGAACAACTTGCAGCATTTGAAGATTACAGCAAAGTGTTATCAGCTGGCGTGATTGAAGGCCGTAATATCTGGCGTGCAAACTTAAACAAAGTATTAGATGTATTAGAGCCATTAAAAGCAAAATTAGGCGAGCGTTTATGGATTGCACCAAGCTGTTCATTATTGCACACCCCATTTGATTTAGAAGTGGAAGTACAATTAAAAGAGAAAAATCCTGCACTTTATAGCTGGTTATCTTTCACGCTACAAAAAGTAGAAGAATTAAATGTATTAAAACAAGCGTTAAATCATGGTAGAGCGTCTGTACAAGCGGCATTAGATGCAAGCCAAGCAGCAGCAGATGCACGTGCAACGTCAAAAGAAATTCATCGTCCTGAAGTGGCAGAACGTTTAGCAAACTTACCAAAAGGTGCGGATCAACGTAAATCGCCATTTGCAGAACGTATCGTTAAGCAAAATGCCTGGTTAAATTTACCGCTTCTGCCAACCACAAACATTGGTTCATTCCCACAAACGACTGAAATTCGTCACGCCCGTGCAAGTTTCAAAAAAGGTGAATTATCCCTTGCAGATTACGAAGCGGCAATGAAAAAAGAGATCGAATATGTGGTACGTCGCCAAGAAGAATTAGATTTAGATGTGTTAGTTCACGGCGAAGCAGAACGTAACGACATGGTGGAATACTTTGGGGAATTATTAGATGGTTTCGCATTCACTAAATTTGGTTGGGTACAAAGCTACGGTTCACGTTGTGTGAAACCACCAGTAATTTACGGTGATGTAACTCGCCCAGAGCCAATGACAGTACGCTGGTCACAATATGCACAAAGCTTAACAAACCGCGTGATGAAAGGGATGTTAACAGGCCCTGTGACTATTTTACAATGGTCATTCGTGCGTAACGATATTCCACGTTCAACCGTATGTAAACAAATCGGCGTGGCATTATCTGATGAAGTGTTAGATTTAGAAGCGGCGGGCATTAAAGTCATTCAAATTGATGAGCCAGCTATTCGTGAAGGTTTACCACTTAAACGTGCAGATTGGGATGCATACTTACAATGGGCAGGCGAAGCATTCCGTTTAAGCTCAATGGGCGTGCAAGATGATACGCAAATTCACACTCATATGTGTTATTCCGAGTTTAACGACATCTTACCAGCGATTGCTGCATTAGATGCGGACGTGATTACCATCGAAACTTCACGTTCAGATATGGAATTATTAGATGCCTTCGTGAAATTCAACTACCCGAATGACATCGGTCCAGGTGTGTATGATATTCACAGCCCACGTGTACCAACCGCAGGTGAAATTGAACACTTATTACGCAAAGCGTTAAAAGTAATTCCAAAAGAACGTTTATGGGTAAACCCAGACTGCGGTTTAAAAACACGTGGTTGGACAGAAACTATTGACCAACTAAAAGTGATGGTGGATGTAACCAAAAAATTACGTGCTGAATTAGCGTAAGCGGTGAGATTCTAATAATAATTTACAAGGAGACAAATATCCTGTTCCCGATTTGCGCCGTGAATTTTACGGAAGATGAGTGGAAGAGAATTTATCGGGATTCCAAGGATTATGAGAACTGCCTCGGCGTGGAAAGTAAGGTCTACGCAGCGGCGGAGGAGGAGAAAGCGGCAGAGCAGCCGGCGCTGCAGGTCGCTGTGAACACAGCGGATACGAAGAGCCGTACGTCCTCCTTTGTCGGTGAGGTGGTGATGCCGGGCGGGCACCTGAAGCTCGATCAGCTGGAGTGGCTTCTCAACACGATTCCGATGGAAATCACCTTTGTCGATGCAGACAACATCAACCGCTACTTTAACGAGAGCGAGGGACAGAAGGCGTTTAAGCGCCCGAAGATGGCACTGGACCGCGAGGTCTTTTCCTGCCACCCGCCGAAAATTGAGCCTATGGTGCGCCAGATCATCACGGAATTCCGTTCCGGAAGACAGAGCAGCGTATCCATTTGGGCCGAGAAGGGCGGAAAGACCATGCTGGTCAACTACCGCGCCGTGAGAGACCAAGAGGGCAATTATTTGGGAACGGCGGAGTTTGTCCAGGACATGGAATTTGCAAAAAGACATTTTCAACAGGGAGAACAGAAACATGATTAAGGTTTATGGAATGCCGAGCTGCCCGGATTGCGCAGAAGTCGAAGAGAGAATCAAGGCGAGCGGCAAAGAGAACGATTTCACGTTGGTGGACATCGGCAAGCATGTTGTTTACCTCAAGGCCTTCTTACAGCTTCGCGACCGGAATGAGGCATTTCGGGAGGCTAGAGAGCAGGGCTATGTGGGAATTCCCTGCTTTGTCCGCGAGGACGGCAGCGTGACGCTCTCGCACGAGGACGTGGGCCTCTGAGTACTTGACATTCGCTGCGAAATCTGTCAAAATAGGACCAGTTCCTATTTTGGTACCTCTGGTACCGCTGCATGATGGAGGTGGCGCAATGGAGTATCGTTTTACAAAAGCTGATTTTGAGAAGGAAGTGTTGCAGTCGAAGGAGCCTGTGTTCATTGACTTTTATGCGGATTGGTGCGGTCCTTGCAAGATGATGGCACCGGTCGTCGAGAAGCTCGCAGAGAAGTACGAGGGCAAGGTCAAGGTCGGCAAGGTCAACACGGACGATGAGCCGGAGCTCGCACAGATGTTCCAGGTCATGAGCATTCCGAACATGGTCATCATTAAGGATGGCAAGGTTGTGGATCGCATCATCGGTGCGGTTCCGCAGAAGGAGCTCGAGGCAAAGCTGGACGCACAGCTCTGAAGCAAAGAAAAGATAGACTGAGAAGAGCCGCACGGTCATTGGTACCGTGCGGCTTTTTTGGTATGCAATCAGTAGAATGGGATCATTTTGAGGGCAAATAACACAAAACAAGGCAGAGTAAGTAGTTGATTCTGTACAAAATTTAAAGAAAATTAAAATCTACTGGAAAGAACTTGGACCCTTTGCTATAATGAGCGCATTAAAAATCATAAAGGGGGAAACTTAGTATGAACATTCGCGACATTATCCTCCCGAGAGAGAAGACAAAGAACCTCAGATGGTTCGATGTCGTCATCATCACCCTGATTCTCTTCGGGAAGTTCATTGTCATCTCCACGCAGATGTACCTCGACACCCTGAAGCCGGCGGTGGAAGCTGCGGCGACGGCGGTCACGGAAGTGGCGACGGAGGTTGCGGAGGCAACAACCGAGGTATCTTCGGAAGGCGCTGCCTATTCGAGTAACCTGAGCTTTCAGGCGAAGATGCTTGCCATTGTCTTCATCTATCTCTTCATCCGTAACTTTGACTTTAAGCAGATTCCGTTCAAGCTCAATCTCAAGGTCATTCCGCAGTACTTGGTCCTCTTCTTCATCATGGGTCTCAGCGCGGATATCCTGTACATGATTTTTGACAACGGCTACAACTATTTTACGGCAGAGAGCCTGAGTCACATTGACCTGACTTCGGTCATCCCGAAGTTTACGGCGCTCTCCGGTGTCGCAATCATTTACTCGCTTCTGAACGCATTCTATGAGGAGTTCTACTTCCTCGGTCTGCTCGGAACGGTCAACCAGAAGTACAAGTGGCCGGTGCTGGTGTTCTCGACGATTATCCGTACCTCGTTCCACACCTACCAGGGTATGGCGTCGGCACTGATTATCGGTATCTTCTTCGGTCTCCTTTACTATGTGGCTTACCGGAAGTTCATCAAGAACCTGCTGCCTGTGGTCCTCGTGCACTCGATGGCGGATATGTTCGGTTCCGGACTGATTTACATCCTTCAGCGTTGGTAAAACGAAGCGCCTTGCAAGAAAACTTGCAGGGCGCTTTTTTTGGTGCAGTGAGCCGTCGCAGTGCTCCAAATGTTGTATGATGTAAGAAAGGAGGGGCGGTCGATGAAGGAGAGAGAACTTTGTCTTGTGAAGGCAGGCTTTGCGGGAAGCACCGCGGAGGCGGCGCAGATAGTAGCGTTTCTTTTGCGGCATGAGATTGCGGCTTGCGCCGAGGCGGGTAGTCTGCAGGTTTACGAGGGAAATTCCCCGAGCGGACAGGCGATACTCGTGGCAGAAGAGGACGCCTCGCGGGCGGAAGAACTTTTGCGCGGCTTTGCACCCATACGCACCTACGCGTTTCGAAAAGAGAGCGGAGCGGTAGCGCTTGGACGCGGCCTCGGAGTAGCCTTGGCGGCGCTTTGTCTAATCTTTATCCTTCTGCCGCTGTTTCTGTTGCTTGCAAAGCAGCTGTTTTAAGCGCCGTCCCGCAAGGCACAGCGGAAAAAACATACTGTTTCAAGAAAGACGTAAGCAGAGAAAAGTCTTGTATCGTAATAGGAAACGCCTCCGCAATTCGTTGCGGAGGCGTTCTTTCGGTAGTAGATCAGTCAGCCAGCAGATCTGCCGGGTTTCTGCCCTGAATGCCGGGCTTCGTCATGGTGTAGGGATCGAGGATGGTCTTTAACTGCTCTTCCGTGAGCAGTTTTTTCTGCAGAATCAGCTCGCGGACGGACTGATTGGTGCGGAGTGCTTCCTTCGCGATGTTCGCCGCAGTCTCGTAGCCGACATAGGGGCAAATTGCGGTGATAATGCCGATGGAGCCCTCGACCATCTTGCGGCAGTGCTCTTCGTTTGCCGTGATGCCCACAATGCAGTTGTCCACGAGGGTCTGGACTGCGTTGCTGAGGGTCTGGATGGACTCGAAGAGGTTGTAGAAGATAATCGGCTCAAACGCGTTCAGCTCGAGCTGACCTGCCTCTGCCGCCATGGTAATCGTCACATCGTTGCCGATGATGTTGAACGCAACCTGGTTCACGACCTCGGGGATGACGGGGTTAATCTTACCCGGCATGATGGAGGAACCGTTCTGCTTTGCGGGAAGGTTGATCTCGCAGAAGCCGGTACGCGGTCCGGAGGACATGAGGCGCAGGTCGTTACACATCTTGGAGAGGTTCACGGCACAGCTCTTCACGATGCCGGAGACCATTGCGTAGCTGTCAAGATTCTGCGTCGCATCGATGGTGTCATAGCTCTGCACGAGCTCCTCACCGGTAATCGAGGACATGTTCTTGACGACGCGGTGGAAGTAAGTGCTGTCCGCGTTGAGACCGGTGCCGATTGCGGTGCCGCCCATGTTGAGGGAGCGAATCTCTTCCTTCGCGGTATCAAAGCGCTTAATATCGCGGCTGATGGCGCTCGCGTAAGCGTGGAACTCCTGACCGAGACGAATCGGCACGGCGTCCTGAAGCTGAGTGCGGCCCATCTTAATGACGGAGTCGAACTCCTCGGACTTTTCGCGCAGTGCCTTCTCGAGGCGCTTCAGCTGAATCTGTGCCTTGCGGAGCAGGGTAAGCGCTGCCATCTTTCCGCAGGACGGGAACACGTCGTTGGTGGACTGACCGAAGTTCACGTGGTCGTTCGGGTTCACGAGGCTGTAGTCGCCCTTCACGCCGCCGAGAATCTCGATGGCGCGGTTTGCAATGACCTCGTTTGCGTTCATGTTGAGAGAGGTACCTGCGCCGCCCTGAATCGGGTCGACAATAAACTGGTTGTGAAGCTTGCCGTCTATAATCTCATCGCAGGCCTTTACGATTGCGCTCGCGCGCTCCTTGGAGAGCTCGCCGACCTCGAAGTTCGTGATTGCAGCGGCCTTCTTAATCTGTGCCACGCTGATGATGAGTTCCGGGTGCATCTTGAGACCCGTGATGTTGAAGTTCTCGTGTGCGCGGAGCGTCTGAACGCCGTAATACGCGGATGCCGGAACTTCCTTTTCGCCGATGGAATCGTGCTCGAGACGATATCCTTCTCTTACCTTCGTCATGGTAATCCTCCCTGGGATTGTTTTCTGTATTGCTTGTTTCCAGTCTAACAGAGCGCTATACTATTCACAAATACCTAAGGGATGATACAAGGTATTCAATAAAAGAAATGTCTTCCGCTGCGAAGGGAGACTTTGGGAGGTGCGTATTATGTCGGGCGAAGAGATGTTTCAGGGCATGCGCTATGTCTATGAAGTGTATCGGGAGATGAGCTTTTCGCGCGCCGCGAAAAAGCTCTTTATTTCGCAGCCTTCGCTCAGCAATGCGGTGCGAAAAACCGAGCAGAAGTTGGGAGCACCGCTCTTTGACCGCAGCACCAATCCGATCGGTCTCACGGATCTCGGGAAAGAGTACATTCGCGCCGTGGAATTGATTCTGGACGTGGAGAACGGCTTTGTGAATTACCTGCACGACCGCAATGCGCTGCAAAACGGTTCGGTTTCCATCGGTGGGACCAATGTCTTTACCTCCTATGCGCTGCCGCCCTTGGTCTCGCAGTTCACGGAGCAATTCCCGCAGATTCATATAGAACTTGTCGAGGCCGTGACCTCGGAGTTAAAGGACAGACTCTCGGATGGTTCTCTGGACCTTTTGATTGACAACACAGAGCTCAATGCGGCCGCCTATGAGAAAAAGTTCTTCCGGGAAGAGCATCTCTTACTCACCGTGCCGCGGGCGCTTGCGGTCAATGAGCGCGTCCGGAACTATGCGCTCACGGCGGCGGAAATCAAGCAGAACGCGCATTTAAACTCTCGCATCCCGCCGGTGCCCTTAATCGAGTTTCGGGAAGAGCGCTTCCTTTTGCTCCGCGAGGGCAATGATACGCGTGAGCGCGCCGACCGTCTCTGCCACGAGGCAGGTTTTGCGCCGAAGCTGCGCCTGGAACCGGAGCAGCAGATGACCGCCTATAACTTCTCCTGCTACGGCATGGGCATCTCCTTTAACGGCGATGTGCTGATCAAACATGTGCCGAATGAGGAGAATCTCTGCTTCTATAAGCTCAACGCGCGGGAGGCGGTGCGAGAGGTCAATTTTTACTTCCGGCGGAACCGCTATATGACCCGGGCCGTGCGGGAATTCTTAAAGCTTGTGTAAGCATAATTCTATAAGAGATATAGCTTATCGGTGATAATGGGAGCGGCTGCCGATGAACGGAGTGGTAATCTTATTCGGAAACACGCGAGCTGCTGTATGAGCGGTAAGAGGCGGACTTTTGGGGAGTTTAGGGACTTTTTGGGGTGCCGATAGAAGTGGCGGAAAGGACCTTGCCTGTGGTATGCTAATACATTCGAATGCAATGAATCGTAAGGAGGTGGATGCTTGGAGCAAGGAATACAGCTTCTGCTATTGAATGCCGTTCAAATAACGGCATTGCTTACCGTAGCACTTTTCCTGTTTGTCATGTTGCGGGAGCCGAGAACACTCTGGAGCGGCGTTTGCTGCTTTTTCGCGCTCGGCGGGACCGCGGTATTTCTGGTGCTGACGGCCTTCCGCTATTCGGAGCAATTGCAGTCCCTCCCGCCGCTTATGTTTTTACTTGTGGTGCTTGTGGCCGTCTTTGCGCTGGCAACGTTCTTTTTCCCGTTTTTGCTGATCGGCAGTTTCTTTATAGAAGGAATTCGTATTCTGTTTCGGGAAGGGCTGCGCGTCCGAAACATGCTCTCGTTGCTCTTTGCGATTTTCCTGATTCTGTATCTCATTTACTGGCCGCAAATCGGGAACTGGAGCGGAAATTTTGCCGGGCGTCTCGCCTACAGTGTGGTGGGGCTTTGGATTGCCTACGGGCTTATCCTCTTTGCGGTTTACGCGCTTTCATCCCTTTTAAACTTGATTCACCGGAGGGACAACCAGAACTTTGATTACATTGTGGTGCTTGGTGCGGGATTAAAGGGAGAACGCGTTCCGCCGCTGCTTGCGGCCCGCATCGAACGCGGTATTTCGCTCTTAAAGAAGAATAAGAAGGCACTCCTTATACTCTCGGGCGGACAGGGACCGGGGGAGGATATCACGGAGGGTGAGGCCATGGCGCGTTACGCACTCTCAAGACGGGTGCCCCCGGAGCGCATTCTGGTGGAACGGCGCTCCAGGAATACGCGGGAAAACCTGGAGTTTTCGAGGGAACTCATGGAGCGAACCCATCCGCGGGTTGCGGTTGTGACCACGAGCTATCATGTGTTCCGCGCGCTACTCATTGCGCGGCGACTGCATCTTCCCTGTAAGGGCTTCGGCGCCAAAACAAAATGGTACTACACGCTGAATGCGACGATACGCGAGTACGTGGCGTATCTCAGCTTAAGCTACCGTTTGCACATGGTTGTGTTGCTCCTTCTGTCAATACTTATGTTGACGGCAGAGGTTATAGTTCACTACCTTAGATGAATTTCACTAAAAGCTGTTAGAGTATACAAAGTAAGTTTACTTTGCACTTTTTATAGATTGCGGTAAACTATGTACAAGACATGAAAACAAGCACAAACGAGGAGGTAGAATTATGTTTGGTGTAAAGAATCTGTTTAAGGTTGGTATGTTTGTCGGCGGCGCTCTGTTCGGTACGGCTGGGGTTGCGATTCTCAAGTCCAAGGACGCGAAGGGCGCTTACACGCAGGCAACGGCTGCGGTGCTTCGCGGCAAGGACTGCGTGATGAAGACGGTCTCCACGCTCCGCGAGAACTGCGATGATATCTACGAGGACGCAAAGGACATCAACGAGCGCCGTTACGCAGAGGAGTCCGAGAAGGCATATCAGGAGGCAAAGGCTCTGGTCGAAGAGCACGAGGCAGCGACTGAGGCATGAGATACACAATACGCCACGAATCCAGAAATGTGATGCGTGTCCACTTGGCGGACACGCGCATGTCGCTCTCCGAGGCGGATATTCTGGAGTACTACTTGCGAGCACTGCCCTTCGTTCAGGATGTCAAAATCTTTGAGCGAACCTGTGACGCAATTGTAAAGTACAATCGAGAGGCGGATCACAGAGAGCGGCTGATTGACGCTCTCTGTGATTTTTCATACCGGGATGAATACGCACTCTCGTTGGTCCCCGAAGACAGCGGCCGTGCGATGAATCGCTACTACCAGGAGAAACTCTTTTGGAAGGTAGTGCTTCACGGCGCGAGAATGCTCTTCTTGCCTGCGCCGCTGCGTGCGGCTTGGACAGCGGTCAAGAGCTTACGTTATGTGGTGACCGGCGTTACTTGTCTCTTGACGCGCGGCCTCGAAGTTCCGGTTCTCGATGCGACTGCGATTTCGGCTTCGGTGCTCCGTTCCGACTTCGGCACGGCTTCCTCGGTCATGTTCCTCTTGGAGGTCGGTGAGATACTCGAGGAGTGGACGCATAAGAAATCGGTCGGCGACTTGGCGCGTGCCATGAGCCTCCAGGTCGAGAAGGTCTGGATGAAGACCGAAGGCGCCGATGTTCTGATCGATGTCAAGGACGTGCAGGTGGGCGACCGCATTGTGGTTCGCACTTCGAACGTAATCCCGCTCGACGGAACTGTGGTCGAGGGTGAGATGACGGTGAACCAGGCGTCTATGACCGGTGAATCCGTGCCGGTCGAGAAGAAGGCAGGTGCCTATGTCTATGCGGGCACCGTGGTCGAAGAGGGCGAGTGCATCATCAGCGTCGCAAAGGTACAGGGTACCGGCCACTACGACAAAATCGTCAAGATGATTGAGGAGTCGGAGAAGTTAAAGTCCAACACCGAGGCGAGAGCCTACCATCTTGCGGATAGTTTGGTTCCGTATTCGCTCGGCGGTGCGGCACTGACCTTCCTTCTGACGCGAAATGTCGCAAAGGCACTCGCGTTCCTGATGGTCGATTTCTCCTGTGCGCTGAAGCTCTCCATGCCGCTCTCCGTGCTCTCGGCAATCCGTGAGGCGGGCGATCGCAATGTCTCCGTTAAGGGCGGTAAGTTCATGGAGGCCATTGCGGAGGCAGATACCATCGTCTTTGATAAGACCGGAACGCTGACCCGCGCAACGCCGACGGTCATGCGCATTGAGACCTTCAATGACATGGAAGAGGCAGAGGCGCTGAAGATTGCGGCTTGCCTTGAGGAGCACTACCCGCACTCCATTGCAAACGCCGTGGTCGGCGAGGCAAAGAAGCGCGGCATTCGCCACAAAGAAATGCACTCCAAGGTGCACTACGTGGTCGCACACGGCATTGCCTCCGAGATTGACGGCAAGAAGGTAGTCATCGGCTCCTATCACTTTGTCTTTGAGGACGAGAAGTGCAAGCTCTTAAAGAAGGATGAGAAGAAGCTCGAGGCGCTGCCGGATGAGTACTCCAGACTGTATCTCGCAATCGACGGCAAGCTCTGCGCGGTCATCTGCATCTTTGACCCGATTCGCGAGGAGGCACCGGAGATTGTGAAGGGACTTCGCGCCCTCGGCATTTCCAAAATCTGCATGATGACGGGCGACTCCGAGAAGACCGCCGCAGCGGTCGCGGCACAGCTGGAGCTCGATGAGTACCACGCAGAGGTGCTCCCGGGAACCAAGGCAGAGTTTGTGCGGAAGGAACATGAGGCGGGCCGCAAGGTCATCATGATCGGCGACGGTGTGAACGACACCCCGGCGCTCTCCGAGGCGGATGTCGGCATTGCGATTTCCGACGGTGCGGCCATTGCGCGCGAGGTCGCGGATGTCACGCTTTCCGCGGAGAACCTGCGCGAGCTGGTGTTCCTCAGAGCACTGAGCATGGCTCTGATGCGCCGCATTCATTCGAATTACAACTTCATCATCGGCTTCAATGCGCTCTTAATTGCGCTCGGTGTCGGCGGCATGCTTCCGCCCGCAACCGGTGCACTCCTGCACAACGGCTCCACTCTTGTGACCGGCTTAAAGAGCATGACCAATCTCTTAGAGGAAGAGAAGAGCGCGTAAGAAGAGGCGTTAAAAACAGAAAAGCAAGGAAACAAGTCCGCCGGACCATACGAGAGTATGGTCCGGCGGACTTGTTTTTGCGGAAATTGATGACAGCTTCGAAGCTGTGCTTATGAATCCAAGGAAAACATATGGTACACAACTATGATTTACGACATACTCTTTGCTCCGGGCAGGTTTGCTTTGCGCTTGCGACATACTTTGAGAATATAATCTGATAAAATAGGAAGAGATGTGTTTCGAAAGAAGGACACTTTTTTTAATAGCTTTTTATTATAAGGACTTGTGTGAAGTTGGATATAATGAGTTGATTTTAATCTTAAAAGAATCTAAAATCAGAATAATGAATAATCAAGGAGTGTGAAAATGATTAGTAGCAATGTATATAGAACAATTCAGATTGAAGGATTCTTTTCTGAATATTTGCCCCCGTGTTTTAAATTGGATGAAAAGGTATTAAACCTCACACCATGCCAGAAGTCAGATTCGATACAGCCGTATTCCTTTACTATGAGCAGATTTACTGAGAATGAAGCACGACGGACACTCTCTATACCTGAAATAGGTGCGTATTTGGCGCTGAATCAATACATAAAAAATAATGAAATCATCGAAGAATTGTTAGAATTTATAGAAAACAATCCGGTTTCGTTTTCAAAGGTGATTATGAAGGATGGCTCAATCGTTAAACATGATCAGGTTTATGGAGGAGATGAGACGGGAGATACAGAAGTTAAGTCGCAATATATAAATAACACTGTGAAGAAAATAATTCTTTCGGCAGGAGCAAAAAAAGTCTTAAAACTTGACATAGCAAATTGCTACTCGAGCCTTTATACGCATTATATTCCGGCGATATTATTGGGCTACGAATCAGCAAATGAAGATTATAAGAAGGGGTTGAAAAACGAAGAGGTCAGTGAGATGTTCGAAAAATATAAGGAACTTGATGCAAAGATAAGACAACAGAATTTAAATCAAACAAACGGACTATTGGTTGGGCCGATCATTTCAAGAATAATTGTTGAGGGGATTCTTACAAGGATTGATATAGAGCTTAAGAAAAAGGGAGTCCTGTACTCTAGATACGTTGATGATTATGAAGTTTATTTGTTTGATGATGATACAGAACGAGTCAAAAGTCTGTTTATTTCGGTGCTTAAGAAGTATGGATTTAGTTTAAACTACGAAAAAACAGAAGTGATTGATTTTCCATACTATGTTGTCAGTAATTTTGATAAAATTATTGATGCATACAGGGCAAGCGTCGGAGATGATTATGACCTAATCAAGATTTTTAACGAATTTTTTGCAATTGAGAAGTCAGGAACAAAAGGCGCAATTAGGTATTTGCTGAAAAGTTTGGAGAAATCACCGATTGAGTGTGATAACAAACAGTTGTTAAATTCCTATATTTTAACTGTAATGTCCAATGACTCAAGATCTCTAACCAGAGCATGCTCTGTATTGATAAAAAATCATCAAGACACTGGAATGAGTGGTGACTACATCAAGGTTTTGAAACGGTTACTGATGATCAACTTGGAGCGGGATTATGATCTAGAGGTAATCTGGCTCTTGTATGCCCTGATAGAGACCAGAAATCTTACCGATGATGATATTATAAACGAGGTTGTGAATGGGAATAATGAGCTTGCAAAGTTAATGATTTTCAGAAAAGGACTTATGTCACAAGATGAAATTGAGCGAATCAAAGACAGTGCGAAATCTTGGTTATTGAATTACGAACTGTATGCCAATGGAATCTTGGTGGAGACCGAGTTGTTCGAACGACTTGCTATAAAAAAGAACAAATCGCTGTATAAAAGCCTTAAGAAAAATGGAATACACTTCTGCTATTAAGGAATTATGAAGGGGAATTTAAGAAAGTGAGTATGTCGTTGAAACAAAGGTTAACAATATCCGATAGTATACTTACCCTGAAACGGTTGCTTGCTGGCGGAAGGACTATTTATTTGAAGGCGAATGAAGAGGGAGGATTCGTTACAGTCTGATTTAATTAGGTAATACATACAAACTAGAGCAAAAATCATGAAGGGATACAATTTGTTTGCCAGCCGAAAACAGAAATGTATGTAACAAGTCCGCCGGACCATACGAGAGTATGGGACGGTGGACTTGTTTTGTAGAAAGCAATGCGTTTTTCGAAGCTGTGCTTATGAATCCAAGGAAAACATATGATACATCTCGGTAATATTCTTTTCATGAATCACCGGAAGGCATGACGGATGTCCGTTACGATTCCGGCAATGGAGTCGCAGGTGTAGGGGAGAACTGTAATAGGTGGCATGAGAAAACGGAAGTCGTTCATAGCGACATATAGCGGGTTAATAGAGTTTTCCGAATAGTTGAGGTACAGGATGAGTCGCTTGTAAAGCTCGGGCTTTTGTTGCAATCGGATGCGGACGCATGTCCGGAGTGACACTTCGTTTCTAAAGGTCTGCCGGCAAACAAAAGAGAAAGAGCAGTCGAAGGACATCGTCTCGGGCTCAATGCATCTTGTGGCCGATGCGCCGGCTGTGACACAAAATAATTGTGACGAAATTTATGCGTGCAAGGTATCTGTTCGGAATAAAAACATGGAACAGAAATGAGAAATATGCTGTCAATTGGTAATTGCGTGGAAAATAACCTTGAAAATTGTACGTTTTGGATAGCGAGGGGGGCTTGAAGAAAGCGTTTTGCTGTCGCACAATAAAATCATCAAGACGAAAGGAGGAAGAACTTTGGCGTTCATACGGAAAAAGACCCTGGGCGGAAAGTATACGCCCGCGCTGTTGAAAAAAGACCTGAAAAGCATGTCTCAGGCAGAGAGACGAAGCTTCTTGGCATTTTTTGTTGAGAAACGAGGCAGTTCTGTTCCCGCAAGACAGCGCAAGAACTTACATCTTTTGCCCCTGCCGATGCTGTTTCATCTCTTGGATCAGTCGAATCAGATGACCATTGAGATGGGAGAAGTGCTCTATCACGCGAAGGAGGACATGACGACGACGGCTTGGCAGATGCCGGAGGAAGAGAAGGCGGAAGCGGAGAGCGTAACGACAGAGGACGCGACGGAACAGGAGATAAAAGAAGCGGCTACGGAGGAGGCCGCCGAGGAGAAGCACGAAGCCGAGACAGAGAAGCAGCTTGCGGCTTTCGCGGCGCAGCTAAGGGAGTTGCAAAGACAGCTGGAGGAACTCAGGGAGGAAAATCAGGAGCAGAAGAAAAAGAACAAAGAAGAAAAGCAGGAATTTCGCATTCGCTTGGACAATGAAAAGCGCGAGACGGAGTCGGCCAGAAAAGAGCAGAGGCGCGCGGAAGCCAGATGCGAGGAGTTAAAGAAAATTGCGGAAAACGAGGCCGGAATTGCGCGAGATAAAATCAGAGAACTCGAAGAGAGACTGCGGCAGTCAGAGCGCGAAAAAAAGGAACTGTTAAAGAATATAGAAGAGCTCAAAAAATATGAGGAGAAATATCTCAGTGAAAAACGAAAACAGCCTAAAATCCTTATTTTTTCACGAATCGATTTGAGCGATCAAGCTGAAGAATTAAACTGTGATATCTGCGCAAAGGCGGATGCGCTGGAAGAACTTAGCTGGAAAGAATATGCGGAAATTTGGAATGTCAGCGGAACCCTGAGATTTGCGGATAAAGTAAAAATCAAACAGTTCAGCAACTTAAAAATTACCACGATTGCGGATGTCAAACAGGCCATTGAGGAGAGGCTAAGAAAATGACAAAAAATTACAGAGAATATATCGGAAGACTGGCACAGAACGGTGAGACCGGAAGGGGCTCTGTTTTTATCAATCGCTTGGGAATCATCCAGTTTCATATACACATATCGTTGATGTTGAAAAATTAGAAATCATAATCAAAAACTCTGAAAAACAAACTTTTTATTTTTGAAAAGGAAGGATATTAAATGAAACACTTACCTAAAAGTACACCTACGGAAATATTGAATGACCCATACGGATTTACTTACAAAGAAATGTCGGAAGTAATTGGAGAGGATAAAGCAAGAGCCTTATATACGGAATTATATAAACAGCCATTTCACAAAAAAAATCTATCAATATCAACAAAAAAAGTCTATAAAAGTAGCGATACTGAAAAGTATGTTTATGAATTGAAAGACAACAGGTATATCGAAACGGTTTTTATTAAACGGCGAGATGGTGGGACTGTTTGCGTAAGTACGCAAGTTGGTTGTTCTGTTGGCTGTATTTTTTGTGAGTCCGGACGCAATGGTTTTGTTCGTAATCTAACACCGTCTGAAATTGTGCAGCAGGTCATATTGATACGTCAAAAAGTAAATCGTATCGTTTTTATGGGAATGGGAGAACCTTTATTCAATTACGACAACTTGATTGCAGCAATCCATATTCTTCGAGATAGAAATGGACTTAACTTTCCAACCGACGGCATTACCGTATCAACAGTTGGTCCAGTTAATCAATTAAAAAAATTGCGCGAAGAACATCTAAAAATTCAGTTGACAATATCTTTACATGCAGCAACACAGGCTGCGAGAAACTGTATCATTCCTCATATGCACATGTACGCTATTGAAGATGTTGTTAAGCAAGCATTGTCCTATTCACAAAGGCATAATCGAAAAGTGGTATTTGCGTATTTACTTTTACCAGGTATAAATGACCGTTCCTCAGATATAAGGCAACTTGCAAAATGGTTTAAGGGCAAAAATGTTATGATTAACGTGCTGCAATACAACCCGACGAGTAATTCAAAAATTAGAGCACCACAAAAACAAGAAATGGTTGCGTTCAAACATCAATTAGAGCAAACAGGACTTGAAGTTACCATGAGAGTTTCTCATGGTAGAGAGATTAAAGCAGCTTGTGGACAATTAGCTAATACATATAATAAAGCCAAAAAACAACAAAAATAATTTAATTAAAAGAGCCAGACGCACAGACGCAGAGCCGATAATATGCAGTTTGAAATACTGCTGTTATCGGCTCTTTTTTGATTTTAATTTGTGCCCCCAATAACCATATTGGAGCAAAATCAGAACTGTTGCTTGTCGTTCTTTGATTTCCGCAGCAGCTTTGAAAAATCAAAGCCGCCGTTTCTTTTTATTTTCTGATGAAAAACATTGATGCTGCCGGATGCCGCCAATTCGTATGTGGCAGGGTTCGGAAATTTAATCAATGACTTCACGGATGATGTATATGCGAGCGTGGAAGACCGTATCGAACACTTTGAGGAGTTTATGGAAAATCAGCTCTTCATCTTCCGGGTGCAGAGCAAAAACACAAACGGCACCGAAATTCGGAGTATGCAGGATGTTCAGTTGGTTCCGGTTCCGAAGTCTTTCGACAAAAATACGGAATTCTATGCGGTGCCTGTTTTCTGCAACAAAAACAATGAGGGCGTGCGTGAGTGGGAGTACGAAACGAGTTGGAATTTATATCGGAGTTTCGAGACACGCGCAGAGTTCATGGCCTGCATTCATGCCGGAGAAGGGCTCGGCAGCCTTTACGGGTATGACCTTGAGAGTTCTTCGCCCGCGTTTGTGCTCTGGATGGAGGAGGACGGAAAACTGTTTGCGGTCGGCAGCATTGATCGTGCGACCACGGATCCGGTCGGCGCTTGCGTCCTAGGGGCAAGATATCTTTTTACGATCGATCTCAGCGAGTTCATGGAGTACTTTGTCTACGACGACAGCTACAATCCCTGCGTGAGCTATGTACCGAGTGATATCTACCGGAAGATTGACAACCAGTTAAAGAGCGCTGTGTTGCAGGCTGTGAAAGATGAGAAGGAGGAGCAGAGACAGCGGGAAGCGGAGGCGCGGGCCGAGGCCGAGCGGCTTGCGGCGGCAACGGAGGATGCGCTTGCTTCCGATAAGAAGGAGGAAGCGGATAGCGATGCCCACGATGAGGCGGCAGAGGCAGAAGAGCGCGAGGACTTCCGCGGAGCCGAGCTGGAGACAGAGCTCAAGGATCCGATTGATGAGAAGGATCTTGCGCAGATTCCGATGGCCGAGAAGAACGAGGCGCTGATTCTCAACATGATGGAGTACTACGCGCAGAAGAGCCGTTGTTACTATAAGCGCAGTGACTTTGTCAACTTCCACACGGCGGTCAAGTGCAACGATCTCGTGATCCTCTCGGGTCTCAGCGGCACGGGTAAGTCTTCGCTGGTCAATATCTATGCGAAGGCACTCGGGCTCAATGCGAGCGTGGACTTGGAGGACAGTCAGATTCTCATGGTCCCGGTGCGTCCGTCCTGGAATGACGATGCGGATCTCCTCGGTTACGTGGACCTTGCACACATGGTCTACCACGCGGCGGATTCCGGCTTTGTGGACTTTCTGGTGCGCGCGCAACGGGAGGAGAATAAGAACAAGCTCTTTTTGGTCTGCTTTGAGGAGATGAACCTAGCGCGGGTGGAACACTACTTTAGCCAGTTCCTATCAATCCTCGAGAGGCCGGCGGGACAGCGGGAACTGCAACTTTACGACAAGCAGTACATGGGGAAGCTCTACAATGCGGCGGATTATCCCTTCCGGATCGAAATCGGCAGCAATGTGAAGTTTATCGGCACGGTCAATGTAGATGAGACCACCTTCCACTTCTCGGATAAGGTGTTGGACCGCGCCAATGTGATAGAGCTTGCGGTGCTGAACTACGCGACCGAGTGGGAGGATAAGAGCTTTGCGGCCATCGGAAAAACACAGATCTGGAGCACCCAGGATTACGAGAAGCTGCTCGCAAAGGACAGTGTTTCGAATGAACTTGAACTGCGTGCGCTGCTCTGGGATGTACACTGCGCCTTGCAGAGCCTCAGCAGCAAGTACGGTGCGGGTCCGCGCGTTGTAAAGAGTGTGGTGAAATATCTGAGCAATCTACCTGCGGAGGAAGGCTTAAGCTTTGAAGATGCCTTGGATTTACAGCTCGCGCAGCGCGTGCTGACAAAGCTTCGAGGTGTCGAGAGCGTGGTAGGTCCCGCCCTCAGGGAGGATGGAGAGAGCAGTCTCTTCGCTGTGTTGGAGAAGCACAAGGCACTTTCGCCGTTTGCGAGATGCCGTGCGATCCTCGCACAGAAGAAAAAGGAGATTGAGAGCTATGGCTACTGCAGTTAAGCTCCCTTTTTCCCTTTCGGTGATACGCACGAGCTACATCGACAAAAACGGGGCCGCAATCAGGCGAAGAGCGGAGGCGACACGCTTTGTCACGGTGCCTGCCGCAAACAGTCTCACGACAACGCCCACAATTTCGGTGAAGGAGAACGAGGGCGTGGCCTTCTTATTCCGCTCGGAAGATACGGCGGCAAAACTGTATCTACCCTGTCTGGATGCGGCGCTCGATCAGCGCTTTGTGGAGAGCGATGCGGCGGGCGATTACATTACCCCCTCGGACCGTCCGTTTCAGCTCTGCGGCGGCGGGCAGGAGGGGCTCCTGGTGGAGCGCATGCTGTTTTTTGTCGAGGCGGCGGGGCAGCGCTACTACGGAAACTTTGCCGTGCAGCCGCGACAGTTGGAGTCCGGAGAATGGCAGCTCATGCAACAAGAGCTGGAAGAAGAATTCGAAGGTTTAAGCCGGGTCTGGAAGAAGGGGACAGAGGGGCGCGGGATAGGCGGTGAGCAGGCGCTTCCGCTGCGCGCGTTTCGGGATTTGGAGCGCCTTCGGGCACAGGAGAGCAAGGTCTTTGCCGCAATACGGGACATCATAGAGCAGCCGCGCTATGCGATTAAGACGAGTTACGAAAAGGAGCCGGTACAAGCTGGCGGCAGAGTGGATGCCAAGAGCATGCGCAGCAATCTATCTCGCGGCGGCATCTCCCACGTGCAGTTGATTCCGAAGAAGCGGCTCGACTACGACATCGACGAGAATCGCATGCTCCGTATGATGGCGGAGCGGATTCTGGCAAGGCTCGCGGGTTTTCAGCAGTACACGGAAGATGCGCAACTCAGCGGCGGGCGGATGCGAGAATTTACCGAGACGGTGCGGCGCTACCGCCATCTGCTGAATGCGCTCCGCAATATGCCCTGGTATCCGGAGATTTCGGGGCGGCAGGTCTATGCGGTTTCGCAGGCCATGCTGGCGGACAATCGCTACTACATACTGTACTGTCTGCATCTATCGCTCGAACGGGATCATCTCGGGCTCACCATGCGGGAGATATACCGCCTGAGTTATCAAAAGAGCAGCTTGCTATACGAACTCTGGTGCTATTTTAAACTGCGGCATGTGCTCGAGGACTTTGCGACCGAGACAGATCGGGAGGAGAGCTACGAGGTCGGTGAGGACGGCGGTTTTTCGCTTCGGGACGGGAGCCGGGTCTGCTACGAAAACAAGGAGGTGCGCCTCGCGCTGGTTTATAACCAGACTCTCGGAGAACGCAGCGCGGACAGAGAGCGGGATCCGCTCTACTTTGCGACAAGTCACAACGGAAGGAACCACAATCATCCGGATCTTTTATTGCACATTTTCAGCAAGAAAACAGGCTGGTATGTCGGCAGCATCATACTGGAGTGCAAGTACCGGAAGGTGCGGCAAATCTGGGCGGGGGAGCGCTCGAGTCTCGGGCAGCTGGAGACCTATTATAAGAATGCGTGCAGCGACGAAATTTACGGCGGAATCGGCAAGCTGTTGCGTACCAATCCGGTGTGCGGTGTCATGGCGCTTACGCCGGACACGAGTACTGCGCCGATTCGGTCCGATCATTTTCCGCTGGAGACCTTTGCTCTTAGGCCCGGCAAGGAGAACCGCACGCGCCACGCGCTCTCCGCACACATCCGGGAACTGATCGAAAAAGCGCTGAAAGCCGAGGAAGTTTTCTCGCGCTAAGGTTGTTCCTGTATTATACTGATAAGCACAGACACTGTGATTCGGAAAGGAGTTTTTATGAAGAAGGCAATCGTGACCAAGAACGCACCGGCAGCAATCGGACCCTACTCGCAGGCAATCGAGGCAAACGGAACCCTCTTTGTTTCGGGGCAGATTCCGCTGGATCCGGCGACCGGAGAGTTCTCTGCGGATGATATCAAGGGACAGACCACACAGGTGTTCCGCAATATCGCCGCCATCCTCAAAGAGGCGGGACTCGGCTTTGAGCATGTGGTGCAGGCGACGGTTTACCTCGCTGACATTGCGGATTTCGCGGCGATGAACGAGGTCTATGCCGAGTTCTTCGAGGCACCCTATCCGGCGAGAGCGGCATTCCAGGTCGCGGCGCTCCCGAAGAACGCAAAGGTTGAGATTGCAGTCACGGCAGTGCGCGCATAAAGCGAAGCATTCGTGACGAAGCACAGCAGAGCATAAGAAACAAAGGCAAGATACGCGCGAGGAAGGAATGTAACAGAGTTCAGGTAGCGATTTGTTGGTTTAAGAAAGGAGCAAGCGGATATGGCTTTTGACATCACCCCTTATATCGACATGAAACCTTCTGCGGTTCGGAAGCTGATTCGGGAAGGCAAGATTGATTTCCCGACCGCCGGCATGTGCCGCGGCTATGCCCAGGCGAACCTGGTCATTCTCCCCGGGGAGTACGCGGCCGATTTTGAGCGCTATGCCGAGAAGAACCCCTTTGCCTGCCCTGTGCTGGAAGTGATTAAGGGAAGTCCCGACACCCATGCGATGGGCGAGGACGGAAACATCTGCACCGATGTGCCGCGCTACTGGGTGTATGAGAACGGCGTTGTGACCAAGGAACTCACCGATGTCACCGAATACTGGAAGGAAGGCTATGTGGGCTTTTTGATCGGTTGCTCGTTCTCGTTTGAGGAGGCTCTCATGGCGGCGGGTGTTCCGGTTCGCCACATTGAGATGAAGCGAAACGTTCCCATGTTTAAGACCAACATTCAGACCGAGAAGGTGGGGCCCTTTGAGGGTCCCATGGTCTGCTCCATGCGTCCCATGACCCCGGAGCAGGCAGAGAAGGCCTATGAGATTACGGTGAAGATGCCGAATGTCCACGGCGCGCCGGTACAAATCGGCAATCCGGAGAAAATCGGCGTCACGGATGTGATGAAGCCGGATTACGGCGATGCGGTCGAGATTCGAGAGGGTGAGGTTCCCGTATTCTGGCCCTGCGGCGTGACGCCCCAGGCCGCGGTGGAGAATGCAAAGCCGCCGGTGGTCATCACCCATGTGCCCGGCCATATGTTCATTACGGACATTGTCAATGCCGAGCTGAACGATTATCTGGAGCAGCGGAAGAACAAGTAAGAGAAAACAAAAAGCGCCTTTATCAACGCAGTTGTTGATACAGGCGCTTCTCCGTTTCGAAAGGATATTACTTCAGCATGTTGTTGAGGAACCAGATGTGCTTGTCGTAGCCCGTCACGTGATCCTCCATGAGGTTCGCTAAGACAAAGCAATCTTCCTTGTCTGCTTCCTTACGGATGGTCAGAGCAAGGTCGCGCATGTGCTCGACATACTCCTTCGCGTACTTGATTGCCTCAACCGGGGTGTACTCCTTGTAGCCGAGCTCCTGAATGTCCGTGTTCTCCAAATACTCCTTTGCGGAAGCGAGGACCGGAAGGCCGAGCTGCTTCTGAAGCTCCGCAACCTCGTCCAGCTTTTCGAAGCTGTCGTTGTAGAGTGCCTCAAGGTACTCGTGAACTGCCTTAAAGGTGAGACCGGTCACGTTCCAGTGCAGGTTGTGCAGCTTAATGTTTCCTATCATCAGATTGGAGAGATAGCGATCCAAATTCTTCATAATGAAAGACCTCCTTAAAAAAGATAGTTGGTACTAATTAGTAGTATATAACTCTAAGCCGGAAATGCAAGCAAAACACGAGAGGCATGTGTGAATTTTCCGTGAATCTTGCGCGGCAGGCAAAACGCCTTGCGAAAAGTGTCGTTTCAGCGCAAAATAGCATGGAAGTAAAGGAAAGCTGAGGTCTTTGGTTTGAAGGGAAATACCGTAAAGGGAATTTGTTTTATTGTGCTCGCAGCTGCGGGCTTTTCGTTGATGTCTGTTTTTGTACGCCTTGCGGGGCCGTTGCCGGTCATGCAGAAGGTGTTTTTCCGGAATCTGGTCGCGGCACTGGTCGCGATCATTATGTTACGGCGCGCCAAAGAGCCGTTCCGCATCGGAAAGGGCAACCGCATGGCCGTGTTCCTGCGCTCGTTTGTCGGCATGCTGGGTGTCATCGCAAACTTCTGGGCCATCGATCATCTGCCGATTGCGGATTCGACCATGCTCAATAAGATGTCGCCGTTTTTTGCAATCCTGATGTCACTCTTTATTCTGGGGGAGCGTCCGGTTAAGCGGGATTGGCTCTGCCTCCTGGTCGCTTTGAGCGGTGCAGCACTGGTCATTAAGCCGGGGCTCGGGCTCACTTCGCTTCCCGCGCTTGTGGGGCTGTTCGGCGGTTTTTGTGCGGGTACGGCCTATACCTTCGTTCGGAAGGCGGGACAGGGCGGTGTCAAGGGGCCTGTCATTATCCTCACGTTTTCGATTTTCTCCTGTGTCATGGTGTTGCCGTTCATGCTTGCGGGGTATGAGAGCATGGGGGTGCGGCAACTCGTGTTTCTGCTTCTCTCCGGTTGCGCTGCCGCACTCGGACAGCTCGGCATCACGATGGCCTATACCTATGCGCCGGCAAAGGAAATTTCGGTTTACGACTATATTCAAGTGGTCTTTGCGGCGCTCTTCGGGTTTCTGCTCTTTCGGGAGCTCCCGGATCTTTTCAGTGTCCTCGGCTATCTGCTGATTATCGGCACCGCGATTTACCGTTTTCTGGCAAGCAAAAAGACCGCCTGAATCAGGCGGTCTCCGTGAGAAATTCATCGATTAAGTAGCTGCGGAGGCGCTCAAAGAGCTCGGGTGCCTTGCCGCCGACGGGTTTACCGTCTATTTTCTCGGCGCGAATGCAGAGATTCGAGGAACTCGTGACAATGACTTCATCCGCATCGAAGAGCTCGGAGAGCGTAAAGGCGGTCTCATCCGTCGGAACGGAGAGTGCCGCGCAGGCGCGGAGCAGGTGGGCGCGGGCAATGCCGCCGAGGATCAGGTTATCCGCCGGGTGGGTCTTTAAGACGCCGTCCTTTAGGATGTGCACATTGGAGTGCGCGCACTCGGTCACAAGTTCGCCGGGGCGGTAAAGGACGGCCTCATCGGCACCCGCATCCTTTGCTTTCTGGGAAGCTATGACCGAGGGAATCAGATTCAGGGTCTTGATATTACAGTGCAAAAAGCGCGTGTCCTCGAGGGTAATCAGCGAGACCGGTTCCTTGCCGTCCGAAATGCGGTTCGGGCTGAGAGAAACCCAGAGCTTTCCGGGGACCCCGTGCTCGTAACAGTGGGAGCGCTTTTGGACGGTCGGGTTGCCGCGGGTCACCTGGTAGTAGACAAAAAGCTCGTCATCATCCATCTCACCGAGCAGACGCTGTAAGAGTGCCTTCAGCTCTTCCTTCGTAAGCGGCATCGTGATATCCAGCAGTGCCGCGCTGCGGAAGAAGCGGTCCACATGTTCATCCAGCGCAAAAATGACCCCGTGTCTCGCGGGACCTGCGTCGTAGACGCCGTCGCCGAACCAGGAGGCGCGGTCGCACATGGGAATTTGCATCTCTG